>Ga0265338_10008622_pt1 | contig 12331 bp, 12 predicted proteins | sample 42126metaG_FD_193579 | JGI IMG/M metagenome (GOLD analysis project Ga0265338, IMG submission 193579) | Rhizosphere microbial communities from Carex aquatilis grown in University of Washington, Seatle, WA, United States - 4-21-26 metaG | ecosystem: Host-associated > Plants > Roots > Rhizosphere... | reverse complement strand
AGGCAAAAAAAACTCTTCAAAAGGCACGGCGGCAACTGAGATGAATATCAGCGTTTGACTTGAATGAGCTTTGGTGATAATAGTTATCCTCGAAGGACATACCGTAATAACAACTTCGTGAGTCATGAAATCATTTTTTTTCAAACCGCTATTCATTATTGCGTTGCTGGTCGGCTTGCTTGCTTCACCCAAAACCACGGCCGGATTCATGCCGCCGCAGTCGCAGATTTTGAGCGACATGGTGCTGGCCAACCACCACTTCACAAACGAATGGCCGGTGCCGGGTTGCAGCACTTGCCTGCCCGGGTCACGCCCCAGCAGCATCTGGACCCGGGCAACCTATATCGAGGGTGTCCTCGCGTTATACCGGATCAACCATGATACCAACATTTATAATTATGCCGTGCAGTGGGGCGCATTCCCCAGTTGGGGGTTGCGGGGCGGCGACTCGGACACGACATCCGACGACCAGGGCGCCGGGCAGGAATACACTGAGCTCTATCAGTTTGACACCACCCAGACCAACCGACTGACTCACATTGTCAACAACGTCAACTACTGGATGGGCCATAATACCGGGCTCGGTACGATGACTTACGTGGATACCCTGCATATGTCCATGCCTGCATTTATGACGCTCAGTGCGCTCAATTCCAACGTCCTCAGCTCGCTCAATACCAATTACACGTATCCGGCTAAAATGTATTCCTGGTTCCACAACATCAAAAGCGTCCTCGGCGCTTCCAACGGACTTTACAATGCCACCGACCGTCTCTGGTGGCGGGATACGACTTTTCTATCAAACTACACGGCGTCGGATGGCACGAAGCAAAAGTGTTACTGGTCACGCGGCAACGGCTGGGCCTTCGTCGCGCTGGCCCGGACGATGGAAGTCCTACCGACCAGCGACGCGCATTATGCCGAATATCTACAGACCTTCACGAACATGGCGGCAGCCTTGAAGGCCATCCAGCGGTCGGACGGTTTCTGGAATGTGAATCTGGGCTATACCAACGACTATTCCGGTCCGGAATCCAGCGGCACGGCCTGTTTCACTTACGGACTGGCCTGGGGAATCAACCACGGCTACCTTGACACCAACACGTATCTTCCCGCCGTTGTTAACGGTTGGAACGCCCTGGCCATCGGTGCACTTCATCATGGCACCGGTTCGGACAACGGATTCCTGGGTTACGAACAAAGCAGCGGTCATCAACCGTCGGACGGCCAGCCGGTCACCTACACCAGCGTGCCCGACTTCGACGATTTCGGATTGGGGTTGTTCCTGCTGGCTGGAAGCCAGGTTTACCAGCTCAGCTCGCCGCCGGGCGTTGCGCTGTCCTCGCCGGTTTTGGCGGGACAACAGGTGCAACTCAATTTTACCGTCATCAGCAGTCTAACCAACGCCACGCTCAATCTGCTTCAGACCGACCAGTTGGGGACGAGCTGGAGCACGAATGTGACCGCGACACTTACGACCAATGTCCCCGGTCTTTCGTATCGCTTCACAACCGCGAACAACGCGGCCGTCCGGTTCTATCGAATCGAGCTGGGCAATTGACGCCACTCACTCTTTGCTCTTTTGCGTAGACAGGGAGCAATTTTAAGCACTGTCCAAAACCCGTTCAACTACGTTTTGATTTACTTCAGCGATTGCCGGTGGACGAATTATCTCATCCGTTTCTATCGCCTCCGCTCGCCGTAAGGCGGACGGAGTAAAAACGGTGGAACAGAAGGAACCAAAGAGAACGAAGAATTTTTTCCTCTTTTGTCTGCTTCGTTGTCTTCTGTAGAAAAAACTTCGTTCCGTTATGTCTTTGTTGTTAAATTCCCCGCCACATGTACTGGACCAAAACATTGATTCCGACTCTCCGTGAACCTCCCGCCGAGGCGGAAATTTTGTCGCACAAACTCCTGTTGCGCGCCGGGTTGATTCGCAAGCTGGCCGGCGGCGTTTATACTTTTCTGCCGCTCGGGTTGCGCGCGTTGCACAAGGTCGAGCAGATCGTCCGCGAGGAGATGGACCGGGCGGGTGCGCTGGAACTGCTTATGCCCGCGCTGCAACCGAAGGAAATCTGGGAGCAGAGCGGACGCGCCGAAACCGCGCGCAACGTGCTGTTCAAAGTCAAGGACAGCGCGAACCGCGATTGGTTTTTGAGTCCGACCGCGGAGGAGGTCATCACGGTCGTCGCCGCCGGCGAAATCAATTCCTACCGGCAGTTGCCGAAAAACTTTTACCAGATCAGCGTGAAATTCCGTGACGAAATCCGTCCGCGCTTCGGCCTGATGCGCGCCCGTGAGTTCATCATGAAAGATGCCTACAGCTTCGACGTCAGCGACGATGCGGCGACGGCGAGTTATCAAAAAATGTACCAGGCCTACGAAAGGATTTTTTCGCGCTGCGGATTGAAAACCTTCGCGGTGGAGGCGGACACCGGCATCATGGGTGGAAAATTTTCGCATGAATTCATGGTCCCGGCGGAGACCGGTGAGGACAAGGTCGTTTTTTGCGAAGCCTGCGGTTATGCCGCGAACCTTGAGAAAGCCACCAGCGGTATCCCCAAAACTGCCGCGCGCGAGGTGGGCGCCGCCATTGAAAAGTTCGCCACGCCCGGTGTTGTTACCATCGAGGCGTTGGCCAGGGTGCCTTACAGTGTCTTGGCGAATCGCCAGATCAAGACACTGGTTTACATCGCCAACAGCAAACCGGTCATCGTTTTAATTCGCGGCGATGATCAATTGAATGAGGCCAAACTGACCGGCATCATCGGCACTACGGTTTTCCGTCCGGCCACCGCCGAGGAAATCTTCACCGCCCTCGGCGCACATCCGGGCAGCCTGGGCGCGATTGGTGTGAAAGACATTTCCGTCTTTGCCGACGAACGGTTGCGTGGAGCAAATGACATGACCACCGGCGCGAACGAAGACGGTTTCCATTTCCGCAACGTCTCCATGGAACGCGACATCAAGGTGACGCAGTGGTTTGATTTGCGGATGGTGACCGCCGGCGAACCCTGTGCGAAATGTGGAAAGCCGTTGAAAATGCGCCGCGCCATTGAAGTTGGCCATGTTTATAAGCTTGGCACGAAATTCAGCGAACCGCTCGGCGCGGAATTTCTGGACGAATCCGGCGCGCGCAAGCTCTCCATCATGGGCTGTTACGGCATCGGCGTCACGCGCACGTTGCAGGCGGTCATCGAACAGTGCAATGACAAGGACGGCATCATCTGGCCGTTGAGCGTCGCGCCTTACCGGGTTTGCATCACGCCGCTGAGCGCCGCACCCGACAGCGAGGCGATGAAGCTTGCGGAAAAAGTTTACGCCGAGCTGACCGCGCGTGGTGTGGACGTGATCCTGGATGATCGCGACGAACGGCCGGGCGTGAAATTCAAGGACGCGGACCTGGTTGGTTTTCCGCTCCGGCTCGCCATCGGTGAAAAATCCCTGGCCAAAGGCGAAGTGGAAATCAAGCCGCGCGGCGGTGCGTTGCAATCCGTCAAAATCGACGCCGCGGTGGAGGCCGTGATGAAATTGTTGGAGGCGGGCAACGCCGGTTTGCGGGCCGCGTAAATTTTACCGCGGCAAGGGATGAAAGATAAATCGCGCGGGACGACCGGCCGTCGGGTCAATTTGCATCGTGAAATAGCCACCGTCGTTTAACAGTTCGATGCCGGAAAGGGCAGGGCACAGCCGGACGTGGAATGGCCACCAGTGATGGGCTTCGTGCAGCGCCAAGGTCATGCGATGGACGCTGTGTCCCAGAAATCGGACGGGCGGAATGCCCGACAGGATTCGGCTTTTCCATAGAATCAGTTGTGTGTGCAGATGTCCGATAATGGTCTGTTCGATTTGCGGCAAACGGCGACGAACGAATTCTTCTCGCCAGAGAAACGGCAGTGCCGTCGGATCGTGGCAGAAGAGAATCACCCGTTGATTTGGTAGCAATGCGTCGAACGCAGCGCGGATTTCGGTCAGGTGCGTCTCCCGCAATCGCAGCCACTCGGGCCATTCCTCCGGCAACGCGTCCGGTTGACACACCGGAAGCGCGAGCAGGGACGAGGTCGTTCCCATGAGCGTGTAACGTCCGATGGCGAGTTGCCAGAATGGCGGCAGGCCGAGCGTTTCCGTCGCGGTGCGCCAACTGGCCAGGCGCATTTCGCCGCTGCCAAACAAAGCCTGTTTGCCTAATTCGTGATCACCAATATTAAACCGCGCCCGGTCGCCGAATTTCGCACGCAGTTTGCCCAGACATTCCTGCGCGCTTTGGCCGGCCGCCGGATCGCTTACGCCCACGAAACCGCTGTCGCAGGAATAATCGCCGTTGGCCACGACGTAATCCACCGGCCTGATTTCGGCGAGGAAACGATCCAGTTGCGGCGCCTGGCCGAGCGGATGGCGCATCCAGATCAAATGCCGATAGGCGCGGGCGAGTGCGCGGAGCAGGGGATTGGGGATGATGCGAAGTTCGTAATCTTCACCGCGGACGCGCTCGGCGGCACCCGCGTAGTGAAGGTCGCTCAAAATGGCCACCGTGACATCACCTGGTACGCTGGTCTCCATTCGGCGTCAAAGCGGCGCTATCACCGTGGCGGTGTCGTCGTCGGTCTTATCCAATGACTCGCGGACGGTTCGGGCAAGGTCGGCGTGGGCGTAGGGTTTTTGCAGATAGCGCGCCTTCATTTTCACCAGCATCTGGGTGTTGATTTCATTGGCAGTGTAACCGCTGGTAAAAATAATTTTCAGCCGCGGATGATGGACGAGCAATTGTCGGGCAAGGTCCGCGCCGGAAACACCCTCGGGCATCACCATATCGGTTAAAAGCAAATCTATTTCGTTCGTCTTCTGCAGCCAGGTGTCGAGTGCTTCCTTGCCCGACGACGCTTCAAAGATGCGGTAACCGTATCCCGAAAGAATGTCGCGCGCCATTTCGCGCAGGACCGGCTCGTCCTCGACGATCAGGATGGTTTCGGTGCCGCCGGCCGCGGCTGCGGTAGGGACGACTTTTTCTTTTTTGGGTGCGAGGATTTTTTCGCTAATGGGGAAAAACACGTCAAAGGTTGAGCCTTTGTTGGGTTCGCTGGTCACTTCGAGCCAGCCTTCGTGTTGCTTGACAATGCCGTAAACGGTGGCCAGGCCAAGACCGGTGCCTTTGCCGACCTCTTTGGTCGTAAAAAACGGTTCGAAGATACGATGCAAGGTGATGGCATCCATGCCGGTGCCCGTGTCGGTGACGCGCAAACGAACGAACCGCCCTGCATGCGCATCGGCGTGTGATTTCACGTAATCGTCGTCAATGGTCACAATGTCAATGCCGATGGTAAGCCCGCCGCCACGGGGCATGGCGTCCCGGGCATTGACGGAAAGATTCATGATCACCTGCTCGATCATGCCGATGTCGCCTTCAATGGCCGGCAATTCCGGCGGTGACTGGAATTTGAGTTGGATGGTTTCCCCCAGCAACCGTTCCAGCATCTTGGACATGTTGCCGACCACTTCGCGCAAATCGAGCAGGTCGGGTTGAATTACATTTTTGCGGCTGAACATCAACAATTGGCGCGTCAAGCCCGCCGCGCGCTCGGCGGCAAAATAGACGGCCTGCAAGGGATCCAGCACATCCGGCGGCAATGCCGGCTTGGCCAGCAACGCGCTGGAATGCCCCTGAATAATGGTCAGCATGTTGTTGAAATCGTGCGCGACCCCGGCGGCCAGCTGGCCAACGGATTCCATTTTTTGCGACTGACGCAGTTGCGCTTCAAGGTTCAACCGTTCGGTGATGTCATCGATGTAGCAATGGACGACGCGGCTGGGCAACACGGGATGAAATAACCAGGAAAAAGTGCGACCGCTCATCTCGGTCTCCAGGCGCACCTTGCTCTGGCCGGTGGCCAGGCAATCACGAATGATAAGGTTGATCTCGCCGGGAAGCAGGTCGCGCGGATGATTTTTCCGGACGGATGACGCGAGCCGTTGGGCGGCCTCGTTGAAATAACTGATCGTTCCGTCCTCGGCAAATTCCATGGTGGCCGCCGGATTCAATTTTGCGAATGAGGCGACTTTTTCGATTTCGGCCTCCGCGCGCCGTCGTTCAACCGCCATGCCCAGCACGGTGGCCACGGCCATAAGAAATTGCATTTCGTCCGGCGTGAAGTCACGGCGCTGCGTGGCATGGGCGCCCATGACACCGAAAGGCCGTCCGCGGGTCGGAATCGCCACCGTGATGCCGCTGACGATGCCATGATCGGCGAACAACGGCGGTACAACGAAATGGTTTTCAGGTTTGATATCAGGGATGACAATCATTTCACCGGAGTTCAGCGTGAGACCGGTTTGCGAGCGGTTGTCGCCGGGTATTTTAGTTTCGCCGACGCACCCGCGTTCCCAGCCCGCGCCCGCCTGCAGGAACAACTGGCCGTCGGGCAATCGTTCCCAGACGGCGCTGTATGGCAGTTCCAGCGTGTGCGCGACGAGCAGGCCGGCTTGATTCAACAGCGGGGCCATGTCGTTTTCGGTCAGCGCGAATTGTCCGAGCGCCGCAATGGCGGTTTGCTGGAGCGCGCGATTGAGCAGGATTTTCTCCGCCCGTTCGCGCTCGTTCATGCGCTGTTGCAGGGATTCGGCCATGCTGTCAAAAACTTTTGCCAGCTGGCCAAATTCGTCTTCGGTGGCTTCCAATCCGGTGCGGGCCGTCAGGTCGCCTTTGGCAAAACGTTGGGCCGCCTCGGACAACGCGCGCACCTGCCGCAAAATGAAATGTTCGCCGCCAAACCACGCGGCGAACAACGCCAGCAGGCCGACGATGAAACTGGCCCACGGCACGTCCAGGGCATACTGTTTCAACCATTTTGGCGCAAACTCCCAGAACCACGTCTGGTTGACCAGATACGTCAACACCAGCGCCGGCGCGATGGCCACAAACACGCTGGCGACCAGCTGCATTCGCACCGTGGAAAATTTTTTAAAAAATTTCTTAATCATTTTACCTGTTCCGAGGCTGTTGGAGCAGCATATTGCAAACCAACCCGTGCGTCATGCTCAATCTTGAATTGCCAGCGCAGCGGCCCGGCCTCTCGGCAGCCGGCCCAGATGGAAAATTAAAAAGCGGTGCAAAAATTCCCGCAACTCGGCGGTCTGGGCGCTGGACAATTTCAGCCGCGCGCCCGCCTGCCAGCCCCGGTGCGTCAGCACCTGGCTGATTTTTTTCACGCCGGGCGAAAGCCCGGTTTTTCCCCAATCCGGTTTCAAGCCGAGTTCTTGAAGCAATTTCAACTCCAGCGCGAAAACGGTTTGCGTACCGGCAGCGTGTTTGCAGACACGACCCAGAAACCCGAGCATCAAATCGTAAATCGCGGGCAGGGGCGTCCCGGTTTCCGTCGCCTGTTCGACGAACGCCGTGGCGTAGGTCGCCTGGCGCAGACTGGCAAGATTTTGACGCAACGGCGTGTGGAGTTCGCGCAAACCCACTTCGCGGAGGGCGTGCAAATCCGAATGCCGGCTGCGACCAAAGGTAAAGTCCGCCACATAAAACAAATCGAGTTTGCCGAAGAACGGCGATTTCGGTCGGCGCGCGCCTTTGGCAACGGTGGCGATGCGCCCGAAATCCGGCGTGAGCCAATGGACGATGAGACTGGTTTCCGTGAGCAGCCGCGTGCGCAGAATCAGGCCGGTGGCGGATTCAATCATTTGATTTTCGGCGGCGGCGCGAACTCATTCGCCAGCGCGCCGACACTGATGATGTATTTGAATCCGTCCGCCACGGACATGTCGAGTTTCATGACTTTTTCCTCCGGCACGATGATCAAAAAACCTCCGGTGGGAATGGGCGTCGTGGGGATGAAGACGCACACGCATTTTTTGCCCGTTCGTTTTTGCACTTCGTCCTCCTGCTCGCTCGTGATAAAGCCGACCGAATAAATCCCCTCGCGCGGATATTCGACCAGCACAACCGTCTTGAACGAGCTTTTTTTTCCGGACGTGAACGCCTCATCCACCTGCTTGATGGTGCCGTAAATTTTATTCAGCACCGGCACGCGCAACATCAGGCTGTCCGCCCAGGCAAACAGCCGTTTACCGAAATAATATCGTGCCAGTACCCCGACTACCGACACCATCGTGACCGCCAGCAACAACGCCAGCATGCTCCAATACCAGAACATGGGGCCGGAGATGCCGTCCTGGTAAATCGCTTTTGGGCTGAGGGTGTAAGGGAGGAAAAAGAGCAGGGTGTCCGTAAAGCTCGAAACGGTGCCGAACAGCCATTTGACCACCGCCAGCGTGACGACGCCGGGCAGGACGATGGCGAGACCGGTTAGAAAACTGGCGCGCCAGCGCGCCATCAGCGATTTTTGCACGTGGAAAGTTTAACCGCGCGCGCCAGTTGCGCGAGCGAAAATCGCCGGGAAAGTTGGCGAAGCAGGCGGTTCTCCGCGCGTTTCATTTTCCGCCGTGTGCCGGTGTGTGAATCATCATGGCCGAGCAAATGCAAAACGGCGTGGATAAGATAACGGACAATTTCCAACTGCCAGGTCGTGCGGAACGTGCGCGCCTGCAAAATCGCCTCGTCCATGCAGATGAAGATTTCGCCATGAAGCCGGCGTCTGGCATCCGGCGTCCGGCCTCCGGGAGTTGAATAGTCAAACGTGAGGACATCCGTCGAACCGCCATGTTGGAGGAATTTCTTATTGATCCGGGTCATTTCCCCGGCGGAGACGAAATGGATTTCCAGTTCCGCGTTTTGGATTTTTGATTCGGCGAGCAACGCGTTGGTGATTTGTTTTAGCAAACGCAAATCGATTTTCCGTGCACGTTGATGGTTGACGAGGACGACATTCATGTCCGTCACGTCTTGGCATGGCTACGATGTTCCTCGTAGGCCGTGATAATGCGTTGCACGAGCGGATGGCGGACCACGTCGCGCTTGCTGAATTCAACCACCGCAATGCCGTCCACGTTTTCCAAAACATGGTGTGCCTCCAGCAGACCGGAATACTTGTTGGGCGGCAAATCAATCTGCGTTTCGTCGCCGGTAATGACGGCCTTCGACCCGTGGCCGAGCCGCGTCAGAAACATCAGCATCTGCTCCATCGTCGAATTTTGCGCTTCGTCCAAAATGATGAAGGCGTTGTTGAGCGTCCGGCCGCGCATGTAGGCCAGCGGCGCGATTTCAATCGTGCCGCGCTCGGTATGTTTCTGGATTTCCTCAACGGGCAGCATGTCGTGCAGCGCATCCTGCAACGGGCGAAGATACGGTGTGATTTTTTCGTAAAGGTCACCCGGCAGAAAGCCGAGCGCCTCGCCAGCCTCCACGGCCGGGCGGGCGAGGATGATTCGTGAAACCTTTCCCTCACGCAACGTGGCGAGCGCCATGGCCACGGCCAGATACGTTTTGCCCGTGCCCGCCGGTCCAACGCCGAACGTGACGTCGTGTTGGCGGATCGCATCGAGATATTTCTTCTGGCCGACGGTTTTGGCGGTGACGCCGGGTATCCGGTCGTGCGTGATCACCCGATCGCTCACCAAATCCTTGAGGGTTTCCACGCCTTCATGCTTCACCACGTTCAGGGCATGGGTGAACTCGCGGTTGCGGACGGGTGTGCCGGCTTTCAGCAAGGTTTCGAGCGAGACGAACAGATGTTTGGCGCGTTCGAGGGCGTCGGCCTGGCCTTCCAGCTTGATCCAGCCTTCGCGCGCCGTGGCCTTGACGCCGAGTTCGGCTTCGAGCGATTGCAGGTTGCGCGGTTCATGGTTGAAAAGCTGCTGCGCGACCCGCGCGTTTTCAAAATGAAGGGTTTCGGTGGCCATTACAATTGCAACCAGTTCCGCAAATGCGCATCCAAAACTTTGGTGTCATTGCTGGTAAGTTGGCCAACAATTTTCACCGCGAGTCTTTCTTCCATGGTGGCGAGTTGCGCCTTTACGCCTGACGGAACATTCAATCCCGCCGCGCGCCATTCCTGAAGGGGAAAATCTGTGTTGGCCAATACCGATGAAATGGGAACGAGAAATAAATCCATCTCTTTTTTGCCAATGACCACAGCGGGTCGAACCTTGCGGCTCGTCAAATCCGTGAATGGAATCGGCAGGAGAACCACGTCATTTCTTGAGCAGTTCATTGAAGACGTCGTCGGCGTCGTTGTCCCATATTTTTGTCAAGGCTTCCTCGGAAAGTTTCAAACATGTCTCGCGCTCCATGTCGGATTCGATGGTCACCCGAACACGGGATCTTTCCGGCAACGATAGCGGCTTTGGCAAAAGAAGCTTGCCGTGTTCATAAATAGCATCAACCGTCGTTGTCATGCTGGAAAATTAACCGGTTTCGCCGTCACAATCAAAAATTATTTTGCCAGTTCCGCGCGCAGTTTCGCGGCCAACTCGCCCAGGGCCTGGGGCAGAACGGTGGTATTCGCCAGTACCGGCATGAAATTCGTGTCGCCGCTCCAACGCGGCACCACGTGAATATGCAGATGTTCAGCCACACCTGCGCCCGCGACCTTGCCGAGATTGATGCCGATATTGAAGCCATCCGGTTTCATCAGGTTTGTCAGCGCGTTCACGCAACGACGCGTGAGCTTCCATAAATCAGCCAGTTCCTCGTCGGTCAGGCCGTTCAGGTCGGCGGCCTGTTTGTAGGGCACGACCAGCAAATGCCCGCCATTGTAGGGATAGGTGTTGAGCAGCGCAAAGCAGGTGCGGTCGCGAACAATCACCCGATTGGCTTCGTCATCGCTGGCTTGCGCGATGCGCGTGAACAGGCTGGCGTCCAACTGCGGCTTGGGCGCGAGGATGTATTCAATCCGCCACGGCGCGTGCAGTGATTCCATAAATCCAGTGTAGGAGTCGAGGTAACGAGACTCAAATCGAATTTGTGAGTTGCGAACCGTTACAATTCGACGCGTAAATTGAAAATAATCAGCCTCCTCACGTCGGCTGCTACAATGTTTCCTGGAACAAACTCAAAATCGCCGCCGCCGCACGCTGGCTGGCGCCGGGACCGCCCAACGAAGATACAATTTGCGCAAGCTGTAACTTGATTTTCTCCCGGCGCGATTCGTTTTGTAAAAGTTCCAGCGCGGCTCCGGCAAGGAACTCCGGCGTGGCATCGTTTTGAATAAATTCGGGGAAAACCATCTCGTCTGCCAGAATGTTCGGCATGGTCAGCCAATTCACATTCACGATGAACCGGCCGATCTGGTAGGTGCTCCACGACGTTATGTAGAGCGTCACCGTCGGCACACCGAAGAAAGCGCATTCCATCGTCACCGTGCCCGTCGAGGCAATGGCGACATCGGCCAGCGCCAGCGCCTGCGGCAGATTGCCGACCTGGATTTCCATGCCGGGTTGGAGTGTGGACAGCTTGTCTGCCAGTTCCTTCAACGCCGGATTTGGCAAAACTATTTTCGCTTTCGCCGCCGGCAATTTTTTCCGGATCAATTTCAGCGTATCAATCATCACCGGCAAATGCCGTTTCAATTCGCTCGTCCGGCTGCCAGGTAACAGCAGGATTTCCGGTTTCTGATTGGTGATGGACATGATTTCCGGTTCGCGGCGCGTAAATCGTAAATCGTCATTCGTAAATCTCCCAATCATGGGGTGTCCGACGAATTCCACGCGCAATTTCGGCGTGCGTTGCGCATACCAGTCCTTCTCGAACGGGAAAATACTCAGGAGCAAATCGTAATCCGCCTCCAGCAGGTTCGCGCGGCCCGGACGCGACGCCCAAACCTGTGGCGAGACGAACTGGATAATTTTGGGGTTCCATTTCGCAAAGGGATTGTTGCGGATGTATTCCTTGATGGCGTGACCGAAGCGCAGGTTGAACCCGCCGTAATCCACGCCAATGATGGCGTCCGGCTGACGCTCAATCGCCAGCGTAAGCAGCTGGTTGAACAGTCGCCGGAACTTGAAATAATTCATCAGCACATCGGACATGCCAATGACCGCGTGCTGCGTCAGGTCGAACGCAAGTTCGACGCCGGCGTCGGCCATTTTCGGTCCGCCCGCGCCGAAGAATTGCGGGACGCGCCCGTCTTCGCTTCGCTTCGACGCGGCAAGCAGCGCGGAAACCAGTTCCGCCGCCAGCAAATCACCGCTCGCCTCGCCGGCAATCAGCATGAAGGTTCTGGGTTTCACCATCTTATGGCAGCCAAACAGACAAAGCCATGAAGGCACAAAGGAAATCAGTTACGTTCGTCATGGCGCTCCATGCCTCTGCGTCCCATTTGGCATGCGAGAATGAGTTGTCCGAAACTGATTGAAATTCCCGTTTCATCTTGTATTATCTGCAATTACGATGAACCCGTCACCGCTGCAAGTCCGAATGCGCACCTGGCTTCTG
>Ga0265338_10008621_pt1 | contig 12331 bp, 11 predicted proteins | sample 42126metaG_FD_193579 | JGI IMG/M metagenome (GOLD analysis project Ga0265338, IMG submission 193579) | Rhizosphere microbial communities from Carex aquatilis grown in University of Washington, Seatle, WA, United States - 4-21-26 metaG | ecosystem: Host-associated > Plants > Roots > Rhizosphere... | reverse complement strand
CGATAAGTTGTTGGCGTAGTTTTGACATACGCCCACAACTCTCTGGAATCTTACCCCGTCAGAAAACCTCCGAATCTTTAGAAGACCGCCCAAACTCTCCCCGCGAAGCGGTTTAGTTCAACAGATAATGGGCAACGCCCGGTGCAGCCTATCCGATCTCATATTTTTTACTGTATTCCGGACGCAAATGGCCGTCGAGAGCCGTTTTTGCATGCTGGCAGGGACGGCGCGCTGTGCCGTCCCCGTCGCCGAGCGCAGCGTCAGGCGACGGAACGAATCGTGCGAATCGCGACCGCCCTCCATCGTTGCGCCTTCACTTCGTTCCGGGCAGGGACGCCGCAGTGCGGCGTCCCTGCCAATCGGAATTGAATTTTTGCAGCCGTTGGTGTCTATTTGCTCGCGATTTATCGGGGTTCGTGGTTAGATTTTCCAAGATGAAGCTTTCAATTTTATCGCTCCTGCTCGGGGCCGGGTTGAGTGTGCCGCAGATTTACGGCCTGGCCAAACCGGCGCAGTTCGCCGCCGCGGCGCGCAAGTTTCCGCGCAACCTGCCCGTGGGCGTCGGACTGATGCTGCTGGCCACTGCCGGGTTCATCTGGAACGTGAACATCGAGCCGATCGCGGATTTCTCCGCCTACAAACCGGCGATGATGCTGGGTTTCGCGGCGGTGGGTGTGCTCTCGTGCATCTTTGTCCAGGATTTCCTGGCGGCGCGCGGTGCGGCGGTGCTCATGCTGCTCCTGGCGAAATTGATGGTGGACACCGGGCGGCCGCATCTGGGCCAGAGCCCGTGGGTGTACGTGATTCAAATCTGGGCCTACCTGTTCGTCGTCGCGGGCATCTGGTTCACGGTGGCGCCGTGGAAACTGCGCGATGTTTTGAATTGGGCGACGGCCAACGAGAGTCGCATCATCGCCGGCAGCAGCATCCGCCTGGGCTTTGCCGTGTTCATCATGCTGCTCGGCCTGACCGCCTTCCGGGCGATGTGAGCGCGACCCGACCCAAAATACTGGTCATTCGCGGCGGAGCGATCGGCGATTTCATTCTGACGCTGCCGGCCATTGCCGCACTGCGACGCCAGTTTCCCCGGGCGCAACTGGAGGTGCTCGGCTATCCGCACATTGCCCAGCTGGCTGTGGCGGGCGGGTTGGCGGACCGGGTGCAGCCGATTGAAGCGCGCGAGCTGGCCGGCTTCTTTGCGCGCGGCGGCATGCTGGAGCAGGGGTTGATGGATTACTTTTCCGAGTTCGACCTGGTCATTTCCTACCTCTATGACCCGGACGGGATCTTTCAAACCAACGTGAGCCGTTCGTTGACCGGACAATTCATCGCCGGACCGCATCGCCCGGACGAGACGGAAACAATCCACGCCACGCAGGTTTATCTCAAGCCACTCGAGCGCCTCGCCATCTTTGACGCTGACCCCGTGCCGCGTCTTTCCCTCAACCCTCAACCTTCAACCCTCAACCAGCTCGCCCTCCATCCCGGCAGCGGCAGCGAAAAGAAAAACTGGCCGGAAGCAAAGTGGTCCGGGCTGATTGAGCAAATCGTGGCCACGACCGATTGGAACCTGTTGCTGGTGGGCGGCGAAGCGGAAGGCGAACGCCTACAACGGCTGGCGGCCGCCTTGCCCCCGGCGCGCCATGTCATTGCCCAACACCTGCCGCTTCCGGAACTGGCGCAACGGCTCCGGTCCTGTGCCGCCTTCGTCGGGCATGATTCAGGCATCACGCACCTGGCGGCCGCCGTGGGATCGCCCTGCGTGGTGCTTTGGGCGGACACGCCGGAGGAAGTCTGGCGACCACAGAGTGAACAGTTGGTGGTGTTGAAGGAAATTACCGGGGTGCGGAGCATCAGCGTGGAGCAGGTTTTGCAGGAGCTAACCCGGCTGTTGAAGGCGTGACTGTTTATCAGAAAGCGCCAGAGGATTGGCGCAGTCCAGGACGCTTCGCGTGATCCGTTGATGATTGAAATTCGCGCCAGCGTCTTGGACTGCGGCAGCCCTCTGCCGCTTTCACCGAGCCGAAGCGGTGTTTGGCGCTCCATCATTTTGACCCGGCGGCGCGACGATGACTTCGATTCCTTTTCCGCGCAACTGTTCCACCAATTCCGCCGGCGCGCCACTGTCGGTCACGATGATGTCCACGCAATCCAGTCCGCACAGCGGCAGAACCGATTGCCGGCCGAATTTCGTGTGATCGAAACAGAAGATGACTTTCTGCGCCGCATTGATCATCGCGCGCTGGATGTCGATCAGCAGCCCGTGCGAATTGCTCACGCCCTCCAGCGCGATGCCGCCGCCGCTCATGATCGCCACGTCGGCGTGGATCTTCGTGAACGCTTCCACCGCGAGCGGACCCACGAGCACGCCCAGCCGCGGATAAATCACGCCGCCGGAAACGACGACTTCAAGACGGTTCGCCCCGCCGAAAAGATTGGCCACGGGCAACGAATTGGTGATGACGTGAGGAGTTTTCTCTTCCAGATGGCGGGCGACACGATAGGTCGTTGTGCCGGCGTCAATGATCACGCTCTGGCCCGGCTGGATCAATTCCGAGCACGCTTTGCCGATGGCTTCCTTTTCCGACAGTTGCCGCGTGTCGCGTGCCGAAAAAGTGAATTCGTCCGATGGCGGGGAAATGACCCTCGCACCGCCATGCGTCCGCTTCACTGTTCCGGTGGCTTCGAGCATCGTCAGATCGCGACGGACCGTGGAGACGGAGGTATTGACCTCCTTGGCCAACTCCTCCAGCGACGCAAATTCCGCCTTGAACAGGAAGGTTTCGATGCGCTTGTGGCGTTCTTCAGCCGTCATTAAGGTAATTGTGATAGATATTGGAAGATTTTGCAAGATAAACGTTGACGAAATTTCATAATCTGGCAGATTTTTGGGGATGTCCATGAGTGAATCTTTGGAACAACAGCTCGACAGTTTTGACCCCAGGCAACGTTGGGAAGCTCTCTCGGCTTTGTGGCGACAAGCGCAAGAAGGCAATTTTGCGCTGCCCAAGCCGGGTACCAACGTCAACCTCCATGCCCACACTTTTTTCTCCTACAATGCATACGGTTATTCGCCATCGAAGTATGCCTGGCTGGCGCGCAAGACCGGGCTGGCGGTGGCGGGGATTGTGGATTTTGATGTCCTGGATGCGCTGGCGGAATTTCTGGAAGCCGGCCGTCTTGTCGGCCTGAAAACCTGTGTCAGTCTCGAATCGCGGGTGTTCGTGCCGGAGTTTGCCGCCCGCGTGATCAATTCGCCCGGGGAGCCCGGCATCGCGTATCATATGGGCGTCGGGTTTACCAAGGCCGTCCAGCATCCGTTCCTTGCCGAGATGCGTGCCGCCGCGGCGCAACGCACGCGCGACATGGTTGCCCGGGTCAACACCCACATGCGACCCGTTGAACTTGACTACGAGAAGGACGTGGTGCCGCTCACGCCGAAGGGCAATGCGACGGAGCGCCATCTCTGCGAAGCCTACGAACGCAAGGCGGCGCAGCTGTTTCCGGACGACGCACTGCGCGGCGCCTTCTGGAAGTCAAAACTCGGCGACGCCCCGCCGGCGGGCGCCAAGCTGCAAAACCTGATCCGTGCCAAGACGATGAAGAAGGGCGGGGTCGGCTATGTGCAGCCGGGGAAGGGTTCGTTCCCGCTGCTGGCCGACATGAACCAGTTTGTCCGGGAGTCGGGCGCGATCCCGACGCTCGCGTGGCTCGATGGCACGACGGAAGGTGAGAAGTGCATCGAGGAATTGTTCAAGGTCGGCATGGCCTCCGGCGCCGCGGCGCTGAACATCATCCCGGATCGCAACTACACGCCGGGGGTGAAGGACCAGAAACTCCAGAATCTTTACGACGTGGTGGCGCTGGCGGAGAAACATCATTTCCCGGTCATCGTCGGGACGGAGATGAATTCGCCGGGCAACAAATTTGTGGACTCGTTCGGGACGGCGGAACTGAAGCCGCTGGTCCCGGTGTTTCTGCGCGGAGCCCATATCCTATACGCCCATTCGGTGCTGCAGCGCCAGAGCGGGCTGGGTTATTTGAGCGCCTGGGCCAATAAGACGTTGCCAGCCCTGGCGGCGAAAAACGATTTCTTCGACCAACTGGGCCGCGAGCTTCAGCCTGCGGCCGAAGACCGCCTGAGCGGCTTGACGGCCGGGGCAACGCCGGCGCAGATTCTGGCAAAGATCCATTGATTGAATTATGGCAACACCAACCATTCCACAGAAACAGCGGGCCGTGCAACTGGTCGGACCAGACCAGTTACAGATCAACGAAGCCAAACCTGTCTTCGAGCCGGGGCCCCACCAGGTCCTCGGGCGCGTCGAGGTCGTCGGCCTTTGTTTCTCCGACCTGAAGCTGCTCAAACAATTCTCCGGCCACGTCCGCAAATCGCCGGTCACGTCCGGCGTTGATGCTGCCGCGCTGCAGCAGATGCCCCACTATGTGCCCGGCGACAAGCCGGTGGTGCCCGGTCACGAAACCGTGGTGCGCATCGTCAAAGTCGGGCCCGGCGTCACCCGCCACAAGGTGGGCGAACGGTTTCTGGTGCAGACCGATTACCGGTGGCTGCCCACGACCAGTTCCAACGCGGCGTTCGGCTACAATTTCGAAGGCGCCTTGCAGGAATACGTGCTGATGGACGAGCGGATCATCACGTCGCCCGAAGGTGAATCCATGCTCATTCCCGTTCCAGAAGACCTGTCAGCCTCGGCGCTGGCGCTGGTGGAGCCCTGGGCGTGTGTCGAGGATTCCTACGTCGAGAAGCAGCGGCAGACCCTCAAGGATGGCGGCCAGCTGCTGGTGGTCGGCGAGACGGCCGTGGACCAGAACCGCGTGTCGAAGTTGCGCGGCAAACCCAAGGCCACCACGTTCATCACGGCTGGCAAAATTGCCGATCTGAAAAACGCCGCCTACGACGACGTCGTTTACTTCGGCGCGAATCCTGCGACGGTGGAGAAACTTTTTCCCAAGGTTGCCGCGGGCGGCTTGTTCAACCTCGTCCAGGACGGCGGCAAGTTCGGGCGCATGGTCGTGTCGCAGGTTGGCCGGGTTCATTACGGCGGCATCCGGGTCATCGGCACCACCGGCTCCGACCCGGCGGCGGCGATGGCGGCCATTCCCACCACGGCGGAAATCCGCCCGAACGACAAAATCAACGTTATCGGCGCCGCCGGCCCGATGGGCACGATGCATGTCATCCGCGATCTCTGCCAGGGTGTGCCCGGTGTGACGGTGTATGCCGGAGACCTCAGCGATGACCGTCTGGCGGTGCTGCAGAAGCTGGCCGAACCGCTGGCCAAAAAGAACAAGCTGACGTTGCGTCCGTATAATCCGTCCAAGGACAAGCTCACCGAAAAGTTTAATTACATCGTGTTGATGGCGCCGGTGCCGGCGCTGGTGGCCCAGGCGGTGCCGGCGTCCGCCCCGCGCGCGATCATTAACATCTTCGCCGGCATTCCCGCCGACAAGAGCGCGGACATTGACCTGGATGCCTACATCGAGAAGCAGCTTTACTTTATCGGCACCAGCGGTTCGGTGCTCGAGGACATGAAGCGGGTCCTGGCCAAGGTGGTTTCGCGGCAGCTGGACACCAATCTCTCCGTCGCCGCCATTTCCGGGCTGGATGGCGCGATCGAAGGCATCCGGGCGGTGGAAAAAAATCTGATGCCCGGCAAAATCATCGTTTATCCGTCGTGCCGCGGCTTAAAGCTGACGCCATTGACGGAGCTTGGCGGCAAACTCCCGCTGGAGGATGGCCACTGGAACAAGTCGGCCGAAGAAGCCCTGGTGAAACAATTTCCAAAAACATGAGCGCAAATCTCACGGACAAGGTCGCCATCGTGACCGGTGGCGCGCAAGGACTCGGCCAGGCCATCTCCCAGCGCCTGGCGCGGGAGGGTTGCAAGGTTCTCATCGCCGACGTGAACGAAAAGGGGGTCGCGGACACCGCCGCTGCCATTGCCAGGGAAACGGGACGGCCCGTTATTGGCGTGAAGATGGACGTGACGCTGGAGGCTGACGTGAAGGTGTTGTTCGATCGCGCAGTGCAGGAATTCGGCCGGGTGGACATCGTTGTCGCCAACGCCGCGATCCTCATCGCCGAACCGATTGTCGACGCGGATGCCGAGAAATGGCGAGCGGTGATGAACGTGAACCTGTTCGGCTATTTTCTCGTGACGAAATACGCCTGCCGTATCATGAAGCAGCAGCGGAGCGGCTCGATCATCAACATCAATTCCAAGTCCGGCAAGAAGGGCAGTGCCGCCAATTCCGCGTACGCCGCGAGCAAGTTCGGCGGGGTGGGGCACACGCAGAGCGTCGCGCTGGAAATGGCGCCGTTCAACGTCCGTTGCAACGCCATCTGCCCCGGCAACCTCCTCGATTCGCCGCTGTGGACGCATCCCGAGAAAGGTCTGTTCGTCCAGTACCTCCGGGCGGGCAAGGTTGCCGGCGCCAAAAATGTCGACGATGTGCGCCAGGCCTACACAAACCAGGTGCCCATGAAGCGCGGCTGCAGCTACGACGACATCTGCAACGCGGCCGTGTTTCTCGCCTCCGACCAATCATCGTACATCACCGGCATCGCGCTGAGCGTGACCGGTGGCCAGGAAATGAATTAACCCCCACACCATGAATAACACCATCACCAAAGACCTGTTGAATCTCTCCCACGAACTGGGCCGCGAAGACCGCGGCCTCGCCATGCTTGGCGAAGGCAACACTTCCACGCGAGTGACCGACGACACCTTTCTCGTCAAAGCCAGCGGCACCTGTCTCGGCACCTTGAATGAAACTGACGTGGTCGAATGCCGATTGTCCGCGCTGCTGCCCATGCTGGAGAAGGAAAACCTGACCGACCAGCAGGTGGACGACGCGCTGCTGGCCTCCCGGGTGGATCAAAAGGCGAAGAAGCCGTCCGTCGAAGCGGTGTTCCATGCATGGCTGCTTTCGCTGCCCGGCATCAAGTTTGTCGGGCACACTCATGCCACGGCCGTCAACCAGGTCCTCTGCTCGCCCCGGGCGCAGGATTTTGCCGTCAACCGGATGTTTCCCGATGAGATCGTCTGCTGCAGCGTCGCCTCCGTCTTCGTGCCGTACACGGACCCCGGTTTGAAGCTGGCGCAAACCATCCGCAGCCAGACCGAGGCGTTCATCAAGCAGCACCTGGTCCAGCCGCGGGTGATCCTCATGAAGAATCACGGCATCATCACCCTGGGGGCGACCTGGCAAGCGGTTCTTTCGGCCATGCTGATGGCGGAGAAATCCGCCAAAATTTTCGTCGGCGCCGCCGTGCTGGGCGGGCCGGTTTTCTTTTCCCCGGAAAACATTGCGCGCATCGCCGGCCGGCCGGATGAAGCCTATCGGCAACGCGCGTTGAAGATGTGAGCTCCCTGACCGGCAAAACTGCAATCGTCACCGGCGCCAGCCGCGGCATTGGGCTGGCCATCGCCAGGGCGCTGGCGCGCGAAGGCGTGCGGCTCGGGCTGCTGTCGCGAGCCAAACCGGAAATCGGCGGCGAATTCGTTGCATGTGATCTCGCGGAACTGGATCAAATTCCCGCTCGTGTCCGGCAACTGGTCGAACGCCTCGGCCAGGTGGATTATCTGATCAACAACGCGGGGATGTTCCTGGAGGCGCCGGTGGCCGAAATGGACCTGGGCGCGTGGGAACGCGTCCTGCGGGTCAATCTCACCGCGCCGTTCCTGGTCACGCAGGCGGTGTTGCCGCAAATGATGGCGCGGAGGGAGGGCCGCATCCTCAACATCGCCAGCACCTCGAGCATGCAGGGGTACCTCCACCAGTCGGCCTACTGCGCCAGCAAGCACGGCCTGCTCGGCTTTGCCCGCAGCCTGGCGATGGAACTCAAGCCCCACAATGTTCACGTGTACAATCTCTGCCCCGGCGGCGTGGATACCGATCTCATCAAGGGCACTCACCTCGGCGAACGCCTGAAAGGACAGCCGATGATCCAGCCCAAAGACATCGCCGAAATGGTCCTGTTCCTCCTGCGCCAGCCCGGGAATATTGATCTGTCCGAAGTCACCGTCCGCCGCTTCGATCCGAAGTGAGCCTAACGCGGGGTTGCGTCGGGCAGGCCGCCATCGACGGGGATGCAGGCGCCGGTGGTGGGGGTTTCCCGCAAGGCGAAAAACAGCACGGCTTTGGCGACGTGATCGGCGGTGACCCTGGCCTTCAGGAGATTGCGGCTGCGGTAGTATTCTTCCAGACCCTTTTCGTCGAGCCCGCGCGCCTTCATCCGGGAGGGGCCGACTTCGGCCCAGAGACCCGACTTGTGCGAACCGCCGGAGAACACGGCGTCCGGCGCCACCATGTTCACCCGGACCTGCAGCGGCGCAAACTCCAGGCTGGCGATGCGGGCCAATTGATGGGCTGCCGCCTTGGTCGCGCTGTAGGCCCCGAAACCGGCGCCGGGAGCATACACATTCTTGGTTGAAATCAGGATCACGTCGCCGCCCAGATTCTGACGCGCAAAGTGCCGGCCGCCCTCTGCCAGCGCCAGCAGGGCGCCCTCCACATTGACGTGCTCCAGCCGCCGGAACGATTCCAGATCCAGTTCGCGCAGCGGACCGGCCAGGGCGATACCGGCATTGATGACCAGGACGTCCACGCCACCCCAGGCCGCGGTGACTTCTGCGAACGCACGGGCGACAGACGCCGGGTCGGTTACATCCATCGGCACTCCGAGCACGCGGGGATCGTCACGATCTTGAAACTCGGCGACAAACCGGCGGAGTTTTTCGCCCGGCAAATCCGTGATGGCGACGTGAGCGCCGCGATCAAGCAGCCCGCGGCAAATGCCGTAACCGATCGCGCCCGCCGCGCCGGTGACAAGGGCGGTGCGTCCGGCCAAGCGCGGGTCGTGGCCGGGAGCCGGCGTCGGATTCAGGACTTCAAAGACCGCCATGCGGGGCAAACAAATGATCTGCGGTCTGGCCCGGTGTTCGGCGGCGTAACCCGCAATCGATGCGGTCCAGCGCGCTCGAAGGGCTTCGTCGGTTTCACCGGCCTTGTGCGGAGCGAGCCGGAGCGGCGCGCCGGGAAAGTCTTTCCATGGCCTGTGCCCATGCCTTTGATTGGCAAACGCCAGGGCCGCTTTGTCGGTCAGGCTCTTGAGGATGGGTGGCCGCTGCGGGTGATCGTCGTTCCCGGTTGTCTCCGCGAGCAGCCCGCGCAGGATCGGCGCAACGCGGGCGAGGGGATCAAGCTGTGGCGGCTTGGCCATGACGCTTTGAGGGTTTTGCCCCCTGGTTCTTCAGTGTCGCGTACAGGTCGAACGCCGCTTTCGGTTTCAGGTTCTCATGAACGACCCCGGCGACGGCTTGCATCATGGCGCAGGGGGCTTCGCTCTGGAAAATATTCCGTCCCATGTCCACGCCGGCCGCACCTTGCTGGATGGCGTTATAGGCCATCGTCAACGCCTCGAGTTCGGGCAGCTTCTTGCCGCCCGCCATAACAATCGGCACGGGGCAGGACGCGGTGACGGTTTCGAACCCTTCCGGACAATAATAGGTTTTTACGAACTGTGCGCCCAATTCCGCGCAGATGCGGCAGGCCAGGCGCAAATACTGGGCGTCGCGCGTCAGCGTTTTGCCCACGGCAGTGACCGCCATGGTGGGAATTCCGAGGCGCAACCCCATGTCCACCAGCCGTGTCATGTTGTGCACCGACCGGGTTTCGAATTCACCGCCGATGAACACCTGGAGCGTCACCGCGGCGACGTTCAGCCGGACGGCATCCTCGATGTCCACCGCCAGCTCTTCATCCGACAATTCCTTCAGGATGCTCGGGCCGCCGCTGCAGCGCAGGACGATCGGCTTGGTCAACGTGGGCGGAACCGAGGTGCGCAGGATGCCACGCGTGAGCATTATGGCGTCGGCCATCGGCATGAGCGGGACGATGTTCAGGTCAATGCGCTCCAGGCCGGTGGTCGGCCCTTGGAAATAGCCATGGTCAATGGCCAGCATCACGGTGCGGCCGGTCCGGGGGTTGAAGATCCGGGCGAGGCGGTTTTTCATCCCCCAGTCCAATGATCCGGCACCCTTCAGGAAGAAGCCCGGCGTGGCCATCGGGATGTGTTCGTGGTAGTTCTTTTCCTTCGCTGGTTTGGCGGCGTCTGCTTCCGGCATATCATCCTCCGGTTGATTGATTGTTGAAGCTGAGTGTAGGTGTCCGGCCGGCGCTGTCAACCATCGCTATAGCCCGAATCGCTGGACCAGCAGGAAAATCGCCGGCACCGTCAGCAGGCTGAAAAAGGTGCTGTAGAAAATCCCCTCGGCGGCCAGCCGCGCATCGCCGCCGTAACGTTCCGCCATGACGCTGCAACTGATGGCCACCGGCATGGTGGCAATCAAGTAACACACCCTCCGGGTCTCTTCCGGTATTTGCAGGCCGAGCTTGATCGCGGCCCAGCCCAGCACCAGCGTCACCAGCGGCGCGAAGATCAGCCGCGCGAGGAGCACGCCCCATAATGCCCGCGGGAACCGGTGCACCGCGATGCTCAGTCCGCCCAGCTGCGCGCCGATGGCCAGCAGCGACAGCGGGATGGTCAGGCTTCCCACCAGTGCCAGCGCCTGCACGATGGCGCCGCCGAGGAGGCCGCCGGCGGAAGCGGTGGCGGGATCAATGGTCTCCAATTCCCGCGCTCCGGGAAAAAGCAGCGCCATGATGGAGCCCAGCGCCGTGGCCCAGAGCCCGGCATTGGTCAGGAGATTGCGCGCCGCCTGGCGCACCGTGCCGTGCAGGATCCAGACGCCGAACGACCACAACAGCAGTTGCGCTCCGGCATTGCACAACAACACGGTGCGGACACCCGCATTGCCGTACAGCGCCTCGGCGATGGGCAGCGGCAGGAACACCCAGTTGGGAATGGCGATGAGGAAGATGAAGGTGTTGCGCTGCACCTTGCCGGTGAACAGCGGCGCCGCCAGCAGCCCGACCAGATACGCCACGATGATCAGCAGGCAGCACAGCAGCGGGCTGTACCAGCCTTCGCGCAAGGCTGCCGCGTCCACCGTTCGCAGCATCTGGGTGAACACCAGCGCCGGGAAGGCGACGTCCACGACCAGCCGGCTCAGGGTGGCGGTGAATTCACCGGCGAGGAACCCGCGCCGGCGGGCCAGCCAGCCGACGATGATCACGAGAAACATCCCGGCAATCTTGATTAGTACCACGTGGGCCATGCTCGATTCTGAAATCCAGCGGACTTTAGGGAAACACCGGATGGATGTCAAAAGCCGCCGTCGGGGCGGGGTGGTCCAGTTTCCCGAAACAGGCCATGAGTTTGACAGGCAGTGTACCAGTTTGGGCTCCGTCCCGGTTCGCCGATGGCCCTTGGATGCGTGGTTAAGAGGTGGAAAGGGGGTGCTGCATTACCCCCGTAATGGCATGGTGGTTGCTGGCATTAAGTGCAGCGGTGGCGTCAATGCCGCCGTGGCAGAAGGCTCAAAAATGGCAGGAAAAGCACAGTTCAGAAACCGAAACATGAAGTTTCCCGAAGACGGTCTGCTCTGGCGACCAAAATCGCCGATGCAAACCGCTTATGCCGGAGCGTGTCGCTTCTTTGCACTTCGTCCGATGGATAATTTCATGAAAACCACGATGTGCGTCGGTCTGTGCGTCGCTCTGGGTACAAGTTCGGTCTACGCGACCGATACCCCGGCGCAGGCTGCCGCCCGCGCAATGTTGCAGCAAACGTTGAGCGAACTGGACAGCCCGAAACCCCCGCAATCCGCCACCAACGCAACCAAGACAATTTCCAATAAGACGGTGACTTCGCAAACCGTCCCGGTGGCAAAAACTTCGGCGGCGGCTCCGGCAATAGTTACGCCGGCCACAGCCATTCCCGTCAAGGTGGCCCCGGTTGCCGTTGCTCCGACTGAAACTACGCCTGTAGCTGTTGCTGCTGCTCCCGCCGAGGTCACACCAGTCGCGGCTGCACCTGCTGAAGTCGCGCCGGTTGTTGCCGCTCCGGCTGCTCCTGCCCCTGCGGAAGTTACACCTGCCGTTGCTGCTCCGGTTGAAGCTGCCCCTGTCGCGGTCGCACCGGCTGAAGCCGCTCCCGCTGCTGTTGCCCCGGCTGAGGTTACGCCTGCAACTCCTGCTCCTGCCGAGGTCACACCAGTCGCGGCTGCACCTGCTGAAGCTGCGCCGGTTGTTGCTGCTCCGGCTGCTGCTGCCCCCGCGGAAGTTACACCTGCCGTTGCTGCTCCGGTTGAAGCTGCCCCTGTCGCGGTCGCACCGGCTGAAGCCGCTCCCGCTGCTGTTGCCCCGGCTGAGGTTACGCCTGCAACTCCTGCTCCTGCCGAGG
>Ga0265338_10008620_pt1 | contig 12332 bp, 9 predicted proteins | sample 42126metaG_FD_193579 | JGI IMG/M metagenome (GOLD analysis project Ga0265338, IMG submission 193579) | Rhizosphere microbial communities from Carex aquatilis grown in University of Washington, Seatle, WA, United States - 4-21-26 metaG | ecosystem: Host-associated > Plants > Roots > Rhizosphere >... | reverse complement strand
TGGTCACCGGTCTGCTCGAAGAACGAAAACCGCAAGAGCGACGCGCCGAAGAGACATTCATCCAACCGGTTTTTCATTTCGACCGCGCTCTAAAGGCTCGAGCAGCGCTTTGCTTGAAACGGCGACATGGAACGTCGAGGAAATGAACACGCGGACGGTTTTCCAAGAAGCGGACATTGCTTAATTTGTGGCGGAATATTTCAGAAGGTGCGATTTGCTTTATTCGGATTTCATCGTGCCGTCTTGCTTGAATATCCACTTCAGGATCGCAGCGAATTTTGTAAATAGCCCCGTGATTTTTGCCAGAAGCGAGAGCGGCGGCGGTATTTTCTGGTGTCGTAATGCTCCGTATTTTACCAAGCCAACGGCGGTGGTGAATTCCGGCTGGTTCAGCGTATTGGCCAAACCGCTGATGGCGATGGCATGGCCGGTCGTGACGTTCATGTGGAAAATATTCTCCGCCAACGTCACAATGCCTGGCACGCGCGAGCAACCGCCGCAGATGAATACGCCGGCGCGCAGGTAGTTGGTAAGACCCGCCTGTTTCAGATCCTGTTCGATAATCGTAAACATTTCCGCCAGCCGCAGCGACATAATGATTTGGAGATGCTCGACTTTAATGCGCTTTAATTCGTGGCCGAGTTGGCTGGTGAGGCTGATGGTCTGTCCCTTTGATGCCTCGGTGACCAGCGCAGAACCATGTTCGATTTTTAATTTTTCCGCGCGGCTTAACGAGATTTTCAAGCCGTAGGCGAGATCATTGGAAACGTGGTCGCCGCCGACCGCCTGCACGCCGGAATGCCGGATGACGCCGTCAGAAAAAACAACGTATTCCGTCGTGCCGCCGCCGATATCAATGACCAGAGCGCCGAGTTCCTTCTGCTCATTTGTCAACAGCGCAATCGATGAGGCGAGACCATTGAAAATCACGTCGTCCACGTTTATTCCCGTGGCGATGACAAGGCGGACGAAGTTTTGTATGCGATTTGTACGCCCGTGGATGACGTGCATATTCACCTCCAGCCTCGCGCCCAGCATCCCAACGGGATCCGTCACACCGGCCTGCCCGTCCACCTGAAAATGCTGGCGCATGGTATGGATGACGCTGTTTTCGGCGGGCAAATTGATGGCCTTGGCGATTTTGACCACGTCGTCCACGTCCTCCTGCGAAATTTCACGGTCAGTGGAAACCACCGGTTGCACGCCAAGGCTGTTCAGACCGCGAATGTGGCCACCCGTCACGCCAAGATACACGCTGCGGATCTCCACATCGGCCATTTGTTCAGCCTCAACGATGGCCGCGCGCAAATCTTCCGCCACATATTCAGGATTGATGATTTCGCCTTTGCGCACGCCGCGCGAATGCGCCTGCCCAACACCGATGATGTTCAGCATACCGGCGGCATTCAGTTCGCCGACGACGACGCAGATTTTCGATGTGCCGATTTCGAGACCGGCAATAGTTTTGGAATTCCCAAACATTACACCTCAGGTTCACGGTTCAATTGCTGCTCCATTTTCAACCTCATTCCCTAAAAGATAAACCAGCGGGATTGCACCCACCCTGACTCGCGAGTCAGCCGAGGTGATTTTCCACCGGTTAATATTTAACCCAAACGCGGCTATCGATAAGGCAAGAATTCTGATTCCCATAATTGTTATCCGGCTGCTTTGCAACATGAAGTATCAACGTAACAAGTTCCAAATCCGCGTCCTCAAACGGCTCGAAGCTGATTTGCCGCCAACGCGCTGGCAGCAGTTGATTTTGCATTTGCAAACGATGGTGCGACAGCTTCGGCGTAAAAGGTTTTCCACCCTTTGGTTTCACGGCAAAGGCATCGTGCGTCTCGTTTGGAAGCCATTCACGATCTGCCGGCTGGCCGATGTGCCTGTGCAATTCCACGTCACATGGTTCATTTATCCCGCCGGCTTTCTGGTCTGGCTGCTGTTTGACTACGACCGTCCGTGGAAACTTTATTTTGCCCTGCTGATACTGCTCGTCATTTGCATCTCGCTGCTGGCTCATGAATTTGCGCATGTCCTCATGGCGCGAAGATTTGGGATCGCCACGCGCCGTGTCATCATCATTCCGCCGGGCGCCGTGGCTGAATTGGAATCGGCACTGGATTCACCGAATGAATTTTGGATTGCCCTGGCTGGCCCGCTGGCCAGCCTCCTACTCACGGGAATTTTCCGGGCAGGGTTTCACGCGTTCGCGTCATGGCACAAATCCTGGGAATTCATCTGGCTGTATCATTGGATGCGTGCCTGGGAATTTGGTTTCAATCTGAACCTGATTCTGGCGGGCTTCAACTTGTTGCCCTGTTTTCCGATGGATGGTGGTCGGATTTTGCGCTCGTTACTGGCCGTGGTCATTGGCCGCTTTTTTCCGCGGCACGCCGGACAATCGTTCGTAATCGCCACACGGATTGCAGTGCGTTTTGTGGCGTGGCCCGTGGCGCTGGGGATGATGGTCTGTGTAATACTGGAATCACATGATTGGATTTACCTGATTCTGTTTCCACTTTTATTGTTCGTTGCGGAAATCGAATATCGGATGCGCTGTGAAAATGACGGTCCAAGCAGTGACACGAAAAGGTGAACGAATCTCTTTGAAGGAGGCTTGTCTGCTGGTCCGGCTTATTTCTCCTGCCAAGGAGTGTCAAGCGGGAGGGGCGGTTGGTTGCACCATTCGGGAAATGAGTCGAGGGAGGATAATTTGGTGCGGTCGTTCAGTGCGGCGACGAGGGCGGTTAGGAATGACGCGTTGTGCTCGCCGAGTTTGGGTTTCAAAAACTCGATGAAGTAGGCGATGTCCCACGGGACGGCCACGTCGCTGGCCACGTGAAGTTCCGGGCCGGTGAGGAGGTTTTTGAGCTGGCCGAGGAAGGGTGTGTCCGGTTGCGATTCGAGTAGGGCGATGAGGTGGCGGAGGAAGGCGATGCGCGGCGTGGTGTTGGCGTGGTGCGGAGCGTTCAGACGCCAGTTCGCGGCGAGAATCTGGCGGGCTTCCTCCAGCTTGCCGAGCAGGATGAGCGTAAGCACCAGATTGTTGCGGCGATGGATTGTTGTTGGATGAACGTCGTCGAGAAGCCTTGCCGTTGTTTCTGCGACTCTCCGGTCAACCGGCTCAGCCATTTCGGCTTGGCCTCCTTTCCGTAATTCGTAGCCGCTTTGATTCCAATGCCGTAATGTCCAATTCTGAATGACTTGGAAATAATCCCGTCCGAAGATGCCTTCAAGCGCCTTATACTGCTCCGAATCAATCGCAAAATACTCCGGGGCAATATCGCAGAAGGCAGATAGAATCTGGTCAAGACTGCATCCCATGGCGCTAAGTAACCCGAAATAATTTCTGAAACACTCTTTCAATTCCTGGCGGGGAATTCCTGTTTTTCGCGACAATTTTAGATAAATTAGCATTTCCCTTTTGAAGAATGGTTCGGCTTCACTCTGCCGCTTCAGGGCGCATAAGAGACCGCCCAAACTGCTTAGCTCGCTGGCTAATTCGGGTGCTTCACTCCCGAAGTTTACCTCGGCAATCGCGATGGTTTTTTTGAGCAAAGGCTCAACCTCATCCAGACGGTTTAGGTTGAGGAGGATGTTCGTATATTGTTTCAAGTCTGCTGCAATATCAAGGTGCCTGTGGCCAAGGTTCTTTTCGTCTATGGCCAGCAAGCGCGGGAATAAGGACACAGCCTCTTCCAAGTGTTTTGTCTCTTTGAGAAATAGAATCAAATTCTTAATAGCGCCGGAGACATTTTGACTTTCGGTACCAAAATTGTTCTCGCACCGGGCCACCAAATCTCGCAAACATTGCTCTGCTTCCGCCAAACGTCCCGTATCTTTCAGCAGTCGGGCGAGATTCTCTACCGGAAGCAAGCTGTCCGAACCGATGGCTTGGTCGTCAGGAATGATGGTAACAGCACGGCGAAACAATTGCTCAGCGTCCGCCAATCTTCCCGCGTCCTTCTGTAGTTGCGCAAGGTTATTGAGGACCGCGATCAAAAGCTGTCGGTTATCCGTATGATCTTTTTCCAGAATGTCGAGCGCATTGAGCATTAAAGGCTGCGCTTCCGAGTATCGTTTCACGCAATACAAAAGCTGCCCAAGATTGTTCAAAGAAACAGCGGTTTGCGACGTATCCTGAGGAATTGATTTACTGCGAATTTCCAATGAATGACGCATCACCGCTTCCGCCTCTGCATAATGTTTCAAATGTTTGAGGCATTGACCCAACACGTCCAGCGTCGTGGGGATTTCATCCGCGTTTGCCGCGCCGGATTGCCCGCTTTTGGCAAGAACTTTTCGCAGCAATGATTCCGCCTCCGCAAACTTGCCCGCATGGTAAAGTCGCAAAGCGAGCTCATTGATATGGCCTGATTCCTGAACTTCTGGAAAGGCAAAATCCGGCGCGATTTCGTGAAGCACGGATTTGATTTTCTGCGGTGTGCGCCCGATCCGTATAAGAATGTTTTGGTAATTGCTCCTGGCGGCTTTGAGGGCAGGATGCGCGCGATTCGCGGAACGGCTCAAATTTAACAGGATTTCGAGCGAATGCTTTCGCAATTCCTCGGCCTCCAGTAGACGACCGCCTGCCTCCGATACAAAGGCCAGTCTTGAGAGGCAATCCGCGACTTTCGGGTGATTGGAACCCCAATTGGCCTCGTTTATTTTCAGCGCCCGCCGGAACAGGGACTCCGCTTGAACGGGTTGATCAGTTGCGAGCATTGCTTGTCCAAGCAAAATGAGCGTATCGGCAACTTGATGATGGTCTGATCCGTATGCCCGTTCTTCAAGGGCCAGAGTCTTTTTTAGCAGGAATTCCGCGTCGAGAGGTTTGTCTCGGTCCATCAAGACTTGTGCAAGAGCTTTCCGAATATGGTTCGGTAGTGGATTTTCAGTAGTATTCCCCAATTCGGATTCGACCTTTTGCAAAGTTGTTTGAATTAATTCTTCAACCGGTATAGAGCGATTGGTAGAAGATAGACGACCCAAAGAAGTAACAATGTGGCTTAACGGGCGATTTGCATCCAAGACCACAATTCGGAAATCTTGGTCACATAGTTCAAGTGCGCGGCGCAATAATTGTTCAGCTTCGTCAAAACGCTTGAGATTAATCGATAGGTCGGCTAGGTGAGCCATGCTGTCTGCTAACTGCCCCACGTGGATAATGAATTGTTTAGCAGCCAACGCCTCTTCACGAATCGCAAGGGCGCGCCGTAACAGTGGTTCTGCCTCCTCATAACGTTCTTGTCCTTCTAACAACCCACCAAGATTGCTAAGTCGCATAGCGACCTTGGGATGTTTTGTACCTCGAACTTGTTCGTCAAGTTCTAGCGCCATGCGATAGGAAATTTCAGCCTTGGTTAATTCAGCCAATCTGCTCCAAAGTGCTCCAGCCTCACTAAACGCCCAAGCCGCACTTGGCTTTTCAGAATCTGCCCAATTATGGCCTACTGCATCAAACGCCTCAATTTCCCAGCGTATTTCATTTAAGTTGCTGAATTGGTCCATAGTGTATTGGACCTGCCTCAGACGCAACACTGTGTAAATAGCTGAATTCTTGATTTTGATTTCGTCCGGCAGTGAATGCTGCCTCACCAGTGTTTGAATCACTCTATGCACCCTGACGACCAGTGGCTCGCCTTGGGCAACAACTGTGTCCGTAATCTGCAATAAACGGAGGCTGAACAAGCGACGCAGAACATTTTTCCACGGGTCGGGGTAGCCCGGATCGGCGTCGCGTTCCATTTCAGGAAATGTCCTTGCCACGAGCACGCGTAACCACAGCAGCGGCACCTGGTCGGGCGGCAGCAGCGCGGCAAATTCCAACGTCAATTTCTCCGCTGCGCCCAGGCGTTCCAGCGTTGGCTGGAGCGTCGCGCTCAAACGCTTTTCGCCGTGCAACACGCCTTCGCTGCTCTGTCCGGCGGCGGTATCGAGTCCTTCCAGTCCTTCCTTTTTCAGCCGCGTGAGGAAGGCGGCGCAGGTCACGTCGTTCGCAAACTGGCCCAGATACACGGCGGCGGATTCCACGGCGAGGGTGAAGCTGCCGAGCAGCCGCACAATCTCGCGCGCCGAGACGCGCTCCGCCTCGTTGTGGAAACGTCCGTCGGGCTGGTAGCTCTCGATGAGCGCGAGGGCGTCGTCCGGCGGCAGTTCGTCAATGGCCAGGAACGAGCGGTCGCGGTGCGCGCCGTGCAGTTCGTTTTCACCTAGCCGCGTGGTGGCGAGGATGTGCAGCCAGTCGCCGCCGTTAAGCCGCGCGACCTGCGCGGGGTCGAGCAGGCAGGGCCGGTCCACGTTGTCGAGGAGGAAAGGCAGCGGTGTGGCGCGCGGGCGTCGGCGAGTTTCTTCAGCTCGCGGCGGGTGCGCTCGAACTGGAGGTCGGCGTTTTTCTTTTCGTCGTCGGTGAACTCGAAGCCGATGGGCGTGGCGAGTTCGGCGAGGGCGAGGCGCAGGTCGTCCTTGCCCGCGCAGCGCACCTGCCAGCGTCCGCCGCCGTATTCGTCGGCAAAGGCGTGGGCGTATTCGATGGCGAGTGCGGTCTTGCCCAGCCCGCCCACGCCGTTGACGGCGGTGACGACGCCGATGTGGCCGGGTTTGACGAAGTTCTCGCGCAGCATCCGCAGATTGGCGGTGCGACCGATGAAGTGCGGGTTGTGCGCGTCCACGTTGCCGAGACTTTTTTCGGCGCGCTCGCCGCGGGTGATGGTCTGGACAATCTGGCCGTTGAGCTTGCCCATGCGTTCCTGCACGGCGGTTTCGCGCAGGGCGGCCTCTCCCAAGTCATGCCACGGGCGCAAATCGAAGTGCTGGCGCTTGCGCAGTTCGGCAATCCACGCGGCGCATTGTTGTTCAAAATCCTTACTATCCCAGCCTGGCACTTCGACGAAGTAAATCGGCGCGACGCCATTGAAACCGTGCAGATGGCCGATCTCGTATTTGAGGTATTCGACAAACTCCCACTCGCAATACTCGCTCTTGAGATACGCCGGAGAAAGGCAGGCGAGCAGCAGGCGCGATTCGCGGAGGCCCTGAAGAATGCGCTGCCGCCAGTCTGACATGCCGTGGATTTCCTGCTGGTCGAAGAACGGCACGAGTTCGCGTCCGTTGTTGCCTTCAAAGGCGGCGAAGTTTGTCTTAATACGCTCAACAAGCTGCGTGATGCGGCCTTGATCGTTGTCGCGGCGCGAGTAGGAGATGAAGAGGTCGTAGGACATGGCAAACGGTGGCCCGAGGCCAAAGACCTTCTAAGAGCTAAAATAAAGCCCGCAGCAGTATTTGAATTGCTTATTGCTCCCGCACGGGCAGCGGTCATTACGGCTAACTTTTGTGCCGGAATAAGTTGAGAGTCTCAGACGCGATGCCTCGACTGAGTCGCTCGCCGCCTTCTCGCTCTCGCCGAGTTTGGAATAGCAATCAGCTCGCTTGACGTAAGCATCTTTCAGCTGTGGCTTGAGGCCGATCGCTAAGCTAAAATCCGCAATCGCATTTTCATACTCTCCCAACTCCATCAAAACGCATCCGCGAAGGTAATAGCACGTGGCGTCCTTAGGTTCGAGTTCGACAGCTTTTTGCAGGTCATCCATTGCCTGTTGACTTTGCCCGAGGTCTCGATACGCAACAGCGCGATTTAGAAATGCGAAAGCAAACTTCGCGTCGAGCGCAATCGCTTTTGTGAAGTCCTCAATAGCCAGGTTGATTTCACCCTGCACGAATCGAAGCGAACCCCGCCTATTGAAAAACACGGCGTCTCCCAATACAGCAATCCCACTTTTCGAGGCGCGATAGAACAGGACCGAGGTTCCGGCGTAGCACAAAAATGCTAGGAATTCGACCGCCCCGATAAGCCATTCCTTTTGGAAAGCCAGGACAACTCCGGCAAAAAGCAGTAGGCCGGCCACTAAACCATTCACTAAAGCGACGGCGTAACGAAGTCCGGGCCGCTTCAAGGAGAGAAGCCCAAGCACCCCGGGAATGAGGTAAATCACGACAAAAGCGCAGGTCATAACGCCGGAATGCAACCAATTTGAGGTTAGCTCTTGCGAGTCTATTTTCTTGGTCACAATAAACCCTCCCAACACAATCACAGTGCAAATGAAGAAGAACACCTGTAGCCCGGAAGCGATTGAAAGGCCGATTGCCGCAAGCAAACCACGCGATTGCCCGCGAGTAACTCCTTTCCGCACCGGTTTTTCCCGGACCGTCTTTTCTCGGGCCACCGACCGTTCAAACGCAGATCGGACGCCGGGCTGAAGCAACGCCCGAATCGCCCATATGCTAACTGGTGTTCCCAGCAGAAACGTTCCCGGCATCAGTAAGAGTGTTCCGGCGAAACAGAGCCGGTAATGCCGCGCCTTTGCCATGTTGAATCCCGCCAAGACCGCGACGCCGTTACAACAAAATGCCAACACCACCATTATCGAACCGGCAATCGATCCTTCCTCTTTGAACCCGTTCTTTCCTATGTCCGCGCCCGTCCCTATCGCGGCGAGAGTTGTTATACATACAAACAAACCTCCAACCAGCATGAGAGCCAAAGATGGACCCTTGAGAGATCTGACAGAAGAAGGCGTCGGGGTTGTCTGCGAAGGAACCTGCGTCGCTGTTTGCCTCCGCGCATCCTCTGGCTCCGAATGTGACAGGCTGTTAGGAGGTGGACTGACTTGTTGGCAGAGCAAACGACCGACACTTTCGACCAATTCGCCAATCCGCTTTTCCATAGGCGGCGTCAGCGCGTCAAGCCAGTGAGTGCTGCCGAGGCAATATTCCAGCGCTCCCGATGGAAGCACGTCTTCGATTCGGAATGGCACAATGAATTTGCCCTTACTGACCGCCCTTTCGACTTCTCGACGAATGTGAGGTGACTTGTTCGCATGATCGGAGAAGACCAGAACCATAGCGCGACAATCTTCGATGGCATTGACGATGGATTCGCCATATTCAGTTCCTGCCAGCACATCGCGTGGTGCAATCCAGCAGCGAATTTTCTGCGCCTCAATTGCCGCACACGTTGCATCGGCAACCGCTTTATCGTGCGAGGAGTAGCTGATGAATACGTCGTGTGGCATGGCGAGCCTTTCGTTTTGATTTTTTGATCGGGTTCAGATTGGGACACTGAGTTTGCCAAATTGATTTGCTTTCAGCAAACGATTCGCGGGCTGCGGCCTCGTGTTCGGACGAAGCAAACGCCTGTTCCGGCTGGTAATGGCGGATGAGGTCAACGGCCTGATTCTCCGGCAGCCGGTCCAAATCCAACGGACGAATCATGGCACTGGCCCTTGTGAATGCGTCCGGAGCCAGCCGGGTGGTGTAGAGCACGCGCGCCCACGGCTGGTCGGCCAGCAGTTTCATCTGCTCCTGCGTCAGCAACGCGGGACAGTCCACGTTGTCGAGCAGAAACAACGCAGGGCCACGCGCACGCAACACGTCGAACACCCGCCGCACGGCTTTGGCGTCGTCCAACTTTTCCTCGTCGGTCAGCTCGATTTCGAGATCGTTCACCAGGTTGCGGAAGACGGAGAGCAGCCGGTCGCGTCCCTCGCAGCGCAACAGCCAGCAACCGCCGGGAAAGGCATCGGCTTCCTTGTAAGCGAAGGCTTGGGCGAGCGCCGTCTTGCCCATGCCGCCAACGCCATGAATGCCAGCCGGGGATGGCTCCGGCGCATCGAGCAATGCAGCGCGCAGGCTGGCCAGTTCCGGTTCGCGCCCGACGAAGTTTGCGTTCGGCCAGGGGAGATTGCCGCGCCGGGCACGGTCCAGCGTGAGCAAGCGCAGCCGTTGCGCGACGTGCTCGGTGAGTTGCTGCAATTCGGAACGGGCCGCCGCATCGGCGAGTTGCGCGGTTTCAAAGGTGGTCCGTGTCTTACCCACGCCCCCTGCGCCAGCCAGCAGCACTCCCTTCGCGTCCAGTGACGTTTCAAGACTCTTCAACAGTTCCTCTGGGTGACACGGATTGCCGTGTGAAGGCGCTCGGAACGGCAAATTGCTGGAGGAGAGAAACCGGCGAAAACCGGCGAGGCTGGCGCGATAGTCTGATAGCGACAGAATGTTGCTCAGCCCAAGTTCGTTCCGTGCTCCGCGCACAAAAATGTCCCGCAGCGGCATAAGGCCGAGGCAAAGCTTGTCACTGTTGGCGAAGCGGACTTCCGGGTAGCGCCCGCGTTCTGCCAATGCAGCAAGATGGACTTTTTGGTTTTCGAGTTGGGCATTGCTTTTGGCTTCATCCTCCAAACGCTTGTCGCGTGGCGCAGTTGCCTCCGGGACGGCAATGAAGAGCCGCTTGTTATGATAAATGGCGAGCCAAGCTTCCCATTGGGTATATGTCAGTCTATTGATGGTTTCACTGGTTAGTCCGAGCGAATGAGGCAAATCGCGATGAGCTTCCAGCAGACTTTGAACTGCTACTGCGTTTGCGACGCTGCCTGATTCATTGCCCGTCCGGTCGCCAACCAAATGCACCACGGCATCACACTCGTGAATGTAATCCGACAATTTCACAAGCGTCGTCTTGCCAAGTGCGATAAACTTTTCCTGTGTTTCAATCCTCACGCCGGGTCCCTCGAGCCACTTTGCCACAGCATCACGATAGGACTTGAATTCGTCCGTGACAGCAGAAATGAAGAGAGTGGCGGTGTTAGATGGCATTTGTGGTTACACTTTCTTGAGCAGTTTTAGCACCTGTTCCGCCAGGGCCGGTTCCTTGGCGGCGATGAAGGGCATGCGTTTGGGATGCTGGGGATCGCGCCGGAACGTGGCGATGATGTCTTCCAAGTCCAGTTTTGAAGTGATGGGATTGCCGGACAAATCCACAATCGTCAGGCCAGTTTTCAGCCCGATGAACAGTCCGGGTAGAATGTCATAGGTGGCAAAGCCCTTGGCGAATTCAATAGCCACATCGGCATAGCCCGCCGCCACCTGGATGATGGTGTTGGAACCCCAGGAGAGATTGACCCGCGCGTCCGCCGCGTGGAGCGCATTCATCAGGGCGGTTTGATCGGCCAAGGCCCGGTAGCGGGATACTTTGGTGGTGAGCACGTTGATCCGCGCGCCCTCAAGACTGGCCTTGGGAGTCGGCCCGCCGTCCAGCCGGAACCAGGAATGGGTGATGAAATCCAGCCCTTCCGGATAGCCGCTCTGCGAGGCCCAGTAGATGCGGTCCAGAAAGATGTCGCCGGCCACTGCCGCGATGACCTCATTCTTGCTCCGGCTATAAACGGCGATCAATGACCAGCCACCCTGAAGCGCCTCGATGAACTCCGTGCCGTCAATCGGGTCAATGAAGACCACCAGATCCGCGTCGTCTTCACTGGCACCTTCGGGGAAAGTCTTGATGCCCAGCTCCTCGGAAAACACCGTGTAAGCCTTGACGCCGGGCAGTTTTAGAAACTTGAATTGCAGGGCGTCGAGAATGAGGTCTTCCGCATCGCGATCCACGGCCTTGGTCAAATTCTGTGCGGATTTGTGCAGCCGGGGATCGGCGACGGCCTGTTTTAGGTGGAGACGATTCTGTCCCCGCATCGCGCCGCGCACATGATCCATCGTCTTCAAGATGATCTGGCGGCAATAGCGCAGAACCTGTTGATCAAACTCCAATTCGGCCATAAAAAAATTCCTTTCGGTCCAGATTTGCCGTTGAGTAAGTGTGACGGCAAAAATGAATTCGTTGGTTTCCTACCCATTTTGTGCTGGCTGGGGATTTTGATACCAGTTCAGCCGGAGGATTTCCAACAGAAAGAAAATCAGAACTGTCTGAAATCAATCCATGGCAGCAGCGTTGCAATGTGTTCCACGCGGCAGGCGGTTGTCACGGAGCAGATATTGGTTTCCATCCGCTGATTTTCGCGCGCCGCTTCCACACGCAGTTTGGTGAACGCAACTCTGATTTTTTGCACTTCGTGATCAATGTCGGAATTACCTTTTTCAGTCAGTGGTATTGCTCGCGGCCAATCCAGGTCACCATCCCACGGTGGCAGTTCAAGTTTGCGGCGCATTAAATTGATTTCGCGGTCGGCGGCGAAGAGTGCGCTCTCGAACGGTAGCGCCTGCATTCTTCCGATTGGCAACCGGTCAAGCGTTTTCCATTCCCCGGCAAGCATGAGTGCTCGACCTATTTCAAAAACCTCGTCCCACACTCCGCGCATATCGGATGCAATCACTGCGACGTGTTGTGCTTCGTCGCGAAGACTTATGCCGACATCAACCCCGTCGGCGCGTTCCAAGCGCAAGGCAAGCAAAAGCACACAATTCTGCCGCAACAAGTCGGAATTCATCGGTTTGAGGTGAGTTGAATGTTGAATCGCCCATTCGTTCAGCGCGTTCTTTTG
>Ga0265338_10008619_pt1 | contig 12334 bp, 11 predicted proteins | sample 42126metaG_FD_193579 | JGI IMG/M metagenome (GOLD analysis project Ga0265338, IMG submission 193579) | Rhizosphere microbial communities from Carex aquatilis grown in University of Washington, Seatle, WA, United States - 4-21-26 metaG | ecosystem: Host-associated > Plants > Roots > Rhizosphere... | reverse complement strand
ATACACGAACAGTGCCTTCACGGGCGGGTCACTCACCGTGTTGAGCACGCGGCCCAGTTCCACCATGTTGAGGGTGCGAGCTTCGCGCCCAAGCGAAGTCTGCATCAGGTCTGGACGTTTCAACGCTGGCCGCCCGATTTCGACCGCACCGCTCAGAGACATCTGCAGGCCGCCACCGACCTCTTTCCACGATCCGATGACGCAAGGCAGCATGGTGATGGTGCGAGTGGCCATTCCGCCGCCTTCTGAACGCTGTACGCCATAATTCAGGCGGATGACGGAGGGCCGGGTGGTCGCGTATTCGCGCGCCAGCTTGCGGATATCGTCCGCCGCAATGCCAGTCCACTGCGCCACGCGCTCGGGCGGATACTCCTTCACCTTTTCGCGGAGTTGCTCGAAACCCAGTGTGTACTTCGCAACGTAGTCGGCGTCGTGCAAGCCTTCGCCGATGATGACGTGCATCATACCCAGGGCGAGCGCAGCGTCAGTGCCGGGATTGATGGGCAAATACCAGTCAGCGCATTGCGCGGTGCGCGTGCGGTAAGGATCGATCACGACCAGTTTCGCGCCCTTGCGCTGTGCCTCGACGATAAACGGCCACAGATGCACATTGTTGCCGTGAATGTTGGACGCCCACGCGATGATGTATTTCGAATGGCGGAACTGCTCCGGCTCGGTGCCGTATTTTCCGCCCAGCACCGATTTCAGACCCGCTTCTCCTGCGGCGGAGCAGATCGTGCGATCGAGTTGCGATGCCCCCAGCCGGTGGAAGAATCGACGGTCCATCGTCGATCCGTTCAGCGTGCCGAGCGTTCCACCGTAGGAATACGGCAGGATGGCCTCACTGCCAAATTCTGCTGTGATTTCCCGAAAGCGTGACCCGATCTCATCCAGCGCCTCGTCCCACGAAATGCGCTGCCAAGTCTCTGCAGTTTCTGCTGGTGTGGGGACCGCCCCCGGCAGTCCATGCGGACCGAAGCTCCGCTGCCCCGCCCCAGGCCCCTTGGGCCCAATCCGCCGCATGGGATACATCACCCGATCCGGCGAATACACCCGGTCCAGATACTTCGCCACCTTCGCGCACAAGAATCCGCGCGTGACCGGATGCTCCGGGTCTCCCTGAATCTTGGTGGCACGCCCATCCTGCACAGTAATCAGCACGCCACAAGCATCAGGACAGTCGTGCGGACACGCGGCTTTAACTACCTGCTTCATGGGACCTCAATTATATGGGAGCACCTATCGGTTTGCTTCGCGACAACAGAACGTGGAGATAGCCCATTCCGGCTGTCCGCCGGCCCGGTCTCTCTGTGAGCGACCTGTGTGAGCGCCGGCTTCCACATCCGCCGAGCTTCGCTCGACCGGACAGCCGGGGGCGGCTGTCCCCACATAATCCAATGTAGACGCTACTTCAGCTCCAGCACTTCTTTTTCTTTCGCCTTGCTCATCTCTTCCATCTTCCTGATCTCGTCGTCGGTCAACTTCTGGATCTCGTCCAGCGACCGCTTCTCTTCATCCTCGGTAATCTTCTTGTCCCTCATCGCTTTCTTGATGGCATCATTGCCGTCGCGCCGAATATTTCGCACGGCCGTGCGATGCTCCTCAAGCACGCGATGCAGATGCTTCACCATCTCCTGCCGGCGCTCCTGCGTCAGGGCGGGAACCGGTACGCGGATCAGCTTGCCGTCGTTCATGGGATTCAAGCCCAGGTCTCCGCCGCGGATCGCCTTTTCAATGGCGCCCAACTGCGAGGGATCGAACGGCTGCACTGTAATCAACTGCGCCTCCGGCGCGTGTACCTGCGCCACCTGGTTCAGGGGCATCTGCGCGCCGTAGGCGTCAACGGTAACACCGTCGAGCATGTGCACTGAGGCGCGTCCGGTCCGCGTCGCTGCCATCGCCTTCCGGAAATCTTCCACTGCCTTCTCCATGCGCGTCTTGAGTTGCGCATAGGTCTCTTTCAGTCCAGCAATTGAGGCCATGATCGCCATAAGGTCAGCTCCCTCGCACCACCTGATCAAAACGTCGCATTATAAACCCGCAAAAACAGAGCCGCCACGGATTCGCACCGATCGACGCGGATAAAAAGTTCTGAATCCGTGTGATCGGTGCAAATCCGTGGCCGATTCTTATGTACTCACCCCCGTGTACTCACCCCTGTGCGCTCACGGTCGATCCGATCTTCTCCCCCAGCACCACCCGACGGATGTTGCCGTGGTGGTTCAGGTTGAAGACGACGATGGGCAGGTTGTTGTCCTTACACAGGCTGATGGCGGTTGAGTCCATCACTTTTAGCCCCAGTTTCAGAACATCCATATACGAAATGTGGTTGAACTTTTTCGCGCCGTCCACCTTCATCGGGTCGGCGTCGTAGATGCCATCCACCTTCGTCGCCTTGAGGATCGCGTCCGCCTTGATCTCCATAGCCCGCAGCGAGGCCGCCGTATCGGTCGAGAAATAAGGATTGCCGGTTCCACCGGCGAAGATCACGACGCGGCCTTTTTCCAGGTGACGGATCGCACGCCGCCGGATGAACGGCTCGGCCACCTGTTTCATCTCAATGGCAGACTGCACGCGTGTATACACACCCTGCTTCTCAAGGGCGTCCTGCAAGGCCAGAGCGTTGATTACCGTGGCCAGCATTCCCATCTGGTCGGCGGAGACGCGATCCATATCCTTGGCTTGTTCGGCAACGCCGCGGAAGAAGTTGCCGCCCCCCACAACGATTGCCAGTTGCACGCCCAGTTTGTGAACGTCGCTAAGTTCTGCGGCGATTCCGTGGATGCGCGCCGACTCCACACCAAAGCCCTGGTTCGCCGCCAGAGCTTCACCGGAAAGCTTGAGAAGAACGCGTTTGAAGGCAGGGGTTTCCATGAAAGAGTCTCAAAACACTGTAGCACCAGCAGTCACGGGCGTCTCGCTCCGTGAACATGCGTGCGGGCCAAAAAAAAGGCGCCCCGAAGGGCGCCTCAACTACTCAGCTTTCGGCTCTGTAGGTTTCGTAACCGCAACGGTCTCGCCCGCGTCGCCAACCTTGAAGCGTGCGAAGCGCCGCACAGCGATGTTCTCGCCGAGTTTGCCGACCTTCGCCGCAATCAGCTGCGAGATCGAGATGGTCTGGTCCTTGATGAAGGGTTGCTCCAGCAGGCAAACCTCTTCGTAGAACTTTTCCATCTTGCCGGTGACCATTTTTTCGGCAATGTGCGCCGGCTTGCCGCTGGCGATCGCCTGTGCGAGAAAAATGTCCTTCTCGCGCGCGAAGTCGGCCGGCGTCACGTCCTCTTTGCGGACATAGCGGGGATCGCTGGCTGCGATGTGCATGGCGATATCGTGCACCAGTTCTTTGAAATCCTCGGTGCGCGCCACGAAGTCGCTCTCGCAGTTGACCTCGACGAGCACACCAATCTTGCCGCCGGCATGAATGTAGTGTCCCACCGATCCTTCACTGGTCACGCGGGTTGCCTTCTTGGCTGCCACCGATACGCCCTTCTTGCGCAGAACCACGACCGCCTGTTCCATGTCGCCCTTGGCTTCGGTCAGAGCCTGCTTGCAATCCATCATCGGAGCTCCGGTCTTTTCCCGGAGGTCTTTCACTTGTGCCGCTGTAATGTTCACTGTAGTCGTACCCATATATTAAGTTTCCAGTTTCCAATTTCGAGTTTCTGGTTTCGAGTTGTTGGGAACACTGTCGTGATTTCAGGTAACTCGAAATTTGAAACCTGAAACTCGAAACTGCTCCTATAAACTTTGACCCGCGCCGGATGACCCGCGCGGGTCCAATTTCCCTGAAGGAATGAATGCCCGGGTTTTAACTGGCAACTGGCCGCAGACAACTGGCAAATGCTCTTAAACCGTCTGGCTCTCCACCTTGGGCAGTTCGGCTTCCTCGGCGGCAGCCGGCTTCTTGTGCAGCCCCGGACCCAGCACTTCTTCCATGCTGATGTCTTCCGTGGTGTCAATCGCAGACGTCTCGACAGGCGTTTCGCCCGCCGCAGCCTGCGCCGCATCGGCGGCCGCCTGCATATCGGCGACCTGCTTGTCGGTCATCAACTGCGCACCCTCGGCAATCGACTCGGAAATCTTCGACGTGAACAGCCGGATCGCCCGCAACGCGTCGTCGTTGCCGGGGATCACATAATCCACTTCGCTGGGATCGCAATTCGTATCGACCACAGCGACCACCGGAATGCCCAGCTTGCGGGCTTCTCGAACCGCGATCTGCTCTTTGTTCGAGTCGATCACAAAGATCGCGTCGGGCAGGCGGTTCATATTCTTGATGCCGGCTAGGTTGGCCTGCAGATGTTTACGCTCGCGTTCGAGCTTGATGACTTCTTTCTTCGGCAGCAGCTCGTAGCGGCCATCGGTGGCCATTTCGTCGAGCTCCTTCAGCCGCTTCACCGACTTCTGCACCGTGACCCAGTTGGTGAGCAGTCCGCCGAGCCAGCGCTGGTTGATGTAGAACATCCCGCAACGCTGTGCTTCTTCGGCAATCGCGTCCTGCGCCTGGCGCTTGGTGCCGACAAACAGAACGATCCGGCCGTCGTTGGCCAGGTCTTGCACGAACTTCGACGCCTCTTTGAACATCTTCAGCGTCTTCTGAAGATCGATGATGTAGATCCCGTTGCGCTCTCCGAAGATGTATTCCTTCATCTTGGGATTCCAGCGCTTGGTCTGATGCCCGAAGTGGACGCCCGCTTCGAGCAACTCCTTCATGGTAATGGTAGCCAATGAACCTCCTCTTTAGTCTGCATCCGGAACAAGGCCAGCTTCGAGTTTCATGTTTCGAGTTTCGAGCAGGCCGTGAGACTTGCTTCGATTGACTCGAAACTGGAAACCCGAAACTTGAAACTGCCGTCCCGGATTGCCATTCCCGTCCCCGCGCCGCGAGGCACGAGAAGAATTGAACACCTGAAACAAGCTATGAGCTTCTAGCTCTTAGCCAAACCAAAAAACAAACCCTGTCATTCCTCACCGCCACGAAGCGCCGGTGAGGAACCTGCTTTTCGCTCACGACTCGCGCCTCGCAACTCGGGACTGCAAGCGCGTTAGCGCTTGCTGAACTGGAAGCGCTTGCGAGCGCCCTTCTGTCCGTACTTTTTGCGCTCTTTGCCGCGTGAATCGCGGCTGACCAGTCCCTCCGCCTTCAGCTTCTTGCGCAGCTCCGCATTGAACTGCATGAGCGCGCGGGCAATTCCGAGCTTTACAGCGTCAGCCTGTCCACGAACTCCACCGCCCAAAACGCTGGCGATGATGTTGAACGAAGCCGCCGTCTCCGATGACGCCAGCGGAGCCTTCGCCGCCGACCGCTGGGCCGGAGTTACAAAGTATTCTTCGAAGGGTCGCCCGTTCACCTTGAAGTCGCCGCTGCCCGGACGTAAATAAACGCGGGCAATCGCCGTCTTGCGGCGTCCCGTTCCGTAATATTGAACTAGCTCAGCCATTTTTGCTTTGAGCTGCGAGTCGTGAGCCGCGAGTAGAACAACCTCGGCGGAAATCTCTTCTCTACGCTCTTATCCCTTTCAAAATATTCATTGCCTGCAGTTCGCGGCTCATAGCTCGCCGCTCGCTGCTTCTTACGAAACTGCGACTTTCGCCGCCTTGTACTCGCGTACTTCCAGTTTCAAATCCTGCGGCTTCTGCGCCTGGTGGGGATGCTTGTCGCCCTTGTACACATTCAGCTTCGAAAGCATGTGCGCCGCCAGCTTGTTCTTGGGCAGCATGCGCCGCACGGCGTCTTCAATAATCGCCTCGGGCTTGCGGACGAGTCGCTTCTTGTAATCCTCCGTGCGCATACCGCCGGGGTATCCCGTGTAATGGTGATATTGCTTCTGCTCGGCCTTCATGCCGGTGGTTCGAATCTTTTCGGCATTGATCACGATCACGTGATCGCCGGTATCGAGAAACGGCGTATATTGCGGGTTCTCTTTGCCCATGAGGATGCGTGCGACCTGCGAAGCCAGGCGCCCGAGCGTCTGCCCGTCCGCATCCACGACGTACCACTTGCGCACAATTTCCCCCTCTTTGGGGAAATACGTAGACATGAAACTCTCCCAAGATTGAATAAGGCTGCGAAAGAAGACCGCTCGGTGATTCCCTGACGAGGACGCCAGGCCATCAGGCGGGCAACCACACGACCACCAAAGTCTTTAATTTACCGGACCCTGCAAGCAATTGTCAACGCACAGTTAACAAAACGCTGGGTTTTAGCGGATAAACCACCAGGAGCACGAAGGGACGCGAGCAATAACAACCAGATTCTAACCTGGGTGTAACTTCGCGTGCTTCATGGTTGATCGAACCTAGAACACAAAGAAATTTTTCAACGCATCCATGTGGACCTGCTCCTTGGCTACCGCGGCACCCACGCGCTGCATGTTCGGGATCTGATCGGCTGCGTCCATTTCGCGCACCCTGTCGGGTTCCACATCGGGCAGTCCGAGTTGGTCGAGCCGTTGCCGCGTCACTTCTACGGTAATTCGCTGGTAGGTCATCAATTTCTGGGCACTCAGTTTGGTGCTGACCAGGCTCATTGCACTGTCACTAGGAGTCCCCGCCGGAGCAGCGGCTGGACGCGCCACGGCCGGGTGCTGTCCAATGATGTGCATCAGCACGTTCTGCTGCAGGTTGGCCTCATTCATCATTTCTTTGACGACGTACTTGCCCCAGTCAATCAAGTTGTAACCGGACGCCTTGCCGGGATCGACGGCAACGGACTTGAAGCCGGTCCCCAGGGAAAGTAGCAGCAATTGATCGCTTCCCATCGGCCAGCCGAATCCATAGTCCGGTACGGTCGCCTCCAGGAACACCTGGAGCGAGGGATTGTTATAGCTGCTGACGCCGCCGTCGATGAATTCGTAGGTCTGTTTCTTTCCCGAGTCGTCTGGGACCGCGATCGATTGCGGCGAAAAATAGGTGGGCGCGGCAGTGCTTGATCGCACCACTTGCCACAGCGGCAGTCCGGAATTGTTCTTGAAAAACTTACCCTTGGGATTGTTGCTGAAAAACCAGTCATTCCCCAGGGTCGCATTCTTGGAAACGATCAGAATCTGCGTGCGCAGCTGGTCACTGCCCAACGTTGTCGATTCACCAAACACATCCTTCAGGTGCTTCTCCAGCGGGCTGCTGGGATAACTGTGCCAGAAGCGAGCGGGGAGCCACGACTTGCTGAATATTTCGTTGCCAAACTTGAGATAAAAGTCCCGCAAATCCGCCGCCTTGTGTCCCAGAGCCAGCCCGGCTGCGAGGATGGCGCCGGTGCTGGTGCCACCTATCAAATCAAAGCGTTCGCACAAGAGTTTGTCGGTGCCGGTCAGCTGGTTCAGTTGCTGTTCAACCAGGATGAGAGCTTCCGCGGGAATCAGGCCCAACAATCCGCCGCCATCGATGGCAAGAAGTCGCCGGGGCCGGTTGAGTTGCAGAGGGTTCGCTGACATGGGGTCCTCCGGGAGGTGCACATCATACCTCCGAACCCACCGCTGGGCAGCTCAATTCGGCGGCGCATACACTCGCCGAACTAGATCGAATCTGTGCCGATTTTCGTGCTAATATCCCGGCCCATGGCAGCGCCACCTGTCGTCCTCCGCCGGCTCTTGCCCATCGCACTGGTACTGACATCTCTGTGCGCCGTCGCAGGCGACGAAACCGGCCAGCCCGCGCCCCGCTTCCGCGCCAGAACTACGACTGGTGAGCAGTTCAACAACGAGTCGATCAAGGGCAAAGTCGTACTCTTCGAATTCTGGACTACCTGGTGTAAGTACTGCGACGAAGAAGCATCTCTGGTCGATAACATCGCCAGGGAGTTCAGCAGTAAGGGTCTGATTGTTCTCGCCGTCGACGTCCTCGAACCCGATCAAAAGGTCAAGAAGTACCTGACCGAGCATCCTCGTGCCGTTCCCATCGTCCTCACCAAAGACACCAACCTCGCCGCCATGTACAACGCCCAGGTGTATCCGATCTATGTAGTGATCGGCCGCGACGGCAACATCGCGGGAGAGCAAAGGGGAGCCGCGGGAGAAAGAGGACTGCGGAGGATGCTACGCGCGGCTGGGCTGGACTCTCAGGAGTAGCGCCGGCATCTTGCCGGCTGTAGCGAGGGCGGGCCGCCCTCGTTGGCGGCGCAGCAAGAGCTGCCTGGAGCTGTTGAAGGCACTCATCTGCCCCCGTCGCGACGGGCGGGACACCCGTCGGACAGCCGCCCGGGACGGCGGCGCTAGGGGACGAGATTACTCGTAGGCTAGCGCATCAATGGGATCCTTCTGCGCTGCTTTGTATGCTGGATACAACGCCCCGATCGTGGCACCCACGATTGCGACGAGCGTTGCCCGAATCATCCATTCAGTACTGTTATCGATACGCACCAGCGGCCATTTGTGCTGGATCCCCACCCGCGCCAACAGGCTCACGGCCATCCCCACGACAATTCCGGTGACCGCCAGCAAGACCGTTTCCCGCAGGACCACGTTCACGATGTAGAACTTCGACGCGCCTATCGATTTGAGAATTCCGATCTCGCGCGTTCGCTCCATGACTGCCGTGTACATCGACTGGAAGATCACGAGGAATCCGATGACGAGGCTCACTCCGATCACCACGCCAATAAATGGCCGGAAGCCGGGCAGATTGCTGGGCGTCATCATGCTCAAATACTCATCCATCGAGCGCACGACGTACTGCTCCATCCCTGGCTGGGTTTTGACCGCCGCCACGACCGCGTCCGTGTTGGCTGGGTCGTCGAGTTTCATATAAAAGACGGAGGCTTTGTCCTTTGCTCCGATCATGTCCTGCATCGTTTCCATCGGCACAAATTTGCGCGCCCCCCGTCCATTCTCAACAATTCCGCAGATGTGGAACTGGTGATTCAATATCTCCATGGGGTCGCCGACCTTCACGTGTTTCTGCTGCGCGATGTAATCGTCCACCAGCACGTCATCGGGCCCACGAAACGGACCGCCCTTCACATATCGAAATGGACCGCCCAGGGCCTCGAAGCTCGCCATGTCGATGCCGTCAATCACTTCCAGTCCGCCGCCGGTGGCGATCTGCCAGACGACCGGGCTGACGACCTTGACGTGCGGCATGCCGCGAAGCACATCCGCAATCTTTGCCGACACGGGCGCTCCGCCGATCGCCGCAAAAAACGACGACCCGGGCGGCTGCACAATCACATCGAAGCCGACTCCCGACGTCCGGTTCTTGTTGTCGTTCAGGATCCCGTAGCACAAGCCGACGATGAGCAGGATCAGCGTGACTTCCAGCGCAATAGCGATGATGCTGATCAGCGACCGGATCGGCCGGTGAACCAGATTGGCGAGAACCATTTTGTTCATCATGGGGAACTCTGCTTTTGGCGGTTAGCTTTTGGCCCGGCCGCTTAAGGGGTTTCTACCACAGCGCCCGTACCATCGCAGGAACTCCCTTCGAGTTCCACCGTCATGGAAGCACAAAGGGATCCGACTCCGCGCGATCTTCGCGCATTTTTGACTCCCGCCCCTACCGCCCGCTGTTGTTCAGTCTCGCGGGCGCGGCCAGGCTCGATTGCGGGCGGTCCAGATGGACGACTTCGGCTCCCGCCGGTTGCTCCAGCACGAACTGATCATCTGTCAGCGGCTTGTTAATGTCCACCTTCAGCATGTTCAGCGTAATGTCGTACTCCTCTTGCGGCCGGAAGATTTCGATGCGCGAAGGGAAGCTGATCCCGTCATAGTCCTTGTATTCCGCATAACGCGCATCGGTTTCGACTTTGCCATCTTCATCGTAAATGTACTGCCGATGCGGCTTCAGGTCGGTGCGCCCGAAGATAATCTTGCGCGAGAGACCCCAGCCCTTGTCGTACTTCTGAATGACTGTCAGCTCGTAGTCTTCCTGCAGCACACGATGTCCCTTGGAGTCAGGCAGGTTCTCGAAGCCGTTCTCCAGCACCGCGATCTCCTTCTCCGGATCGACACGGCGGATCAGCAGCGCATCGTAGATGTTCTGGGGACGAATGTTCTCCATCGGCTGGTCCGTGTTGGGCGTCGCGACCTGGTTCAGGCCGATCACGAAACGGTTCTTGGGAGGAATCCAGACTTTGAACTGCCGCCCGTCGCTCACCATGTCGAACGCCTTCGTGCGCACGATCGGCATCAGCCCGATCATGTGCAACGCTCCTGGTTTGCGGGCGAGTACGTAGCCCCGGATCTCCTTGTAGTCGGTTACGTGGCCCTTCTTCATTCCGCCGGTGGAAGAGTCGATGTCCACCGTCGCCCTCAAGGAACCGATGGCGTCGGCTTGCTGATTGATGCTGACAATCAGCCCTTCCTGGGACGACTCCTTCAACGGAGCCTTCGAGTACTGATCTTCGACCGGACGCGTGTGCAAGAAAACGCCACAGCCCGTCGTAAACAGCACTGTCAGAAACAGAGTCAGGGCCCAAAAGGGCGAGCTACGTCTCATGGAATACAGGGATCTCCTCTCAAACATTTGAGTATATCGTGTCAGAAAGGGTTCAAAAGCAGGATGAATCACTTTCGAGACTGTCCTAATAACTCTTGTGACACTACAGTATTCTCCTGGGACCACGACGATCCCGAACAAAACCAGCCACTTACGAAAGTCAGACGCACCATCGTCAGGTTGCGGCCGCATTGGTGTCGTCTACACTGTGGATATTGTACGGGCTCCTCGTGAGGGCGTAACCGCCAACAGGATACGGTAAAGGGTTATCGTGAGAAAGATCGTCTGGCTCATCCTGGTCGCAGTCATGGCTGCTGGGGGTTGGTTCGCCTGGGCGGTCCTCACGCCCGCGGAGCCCTCCGGTCAGACCTTCGTCCTGCTGCATCCCGGATACTCGACCCGCCGCATCGCAGTCGAACTGAAAAATGCCGGTGTCATTCGCAGCGAAGAGGCCTTCATCCTGTGGCACTACGTCCACCACAAGCGTTCGCTGAAGGCCGGGGAATATCTTTTCGAAAAGCCCTCCAACATCGTCGACATCCAGAAGCGCCTGCGTCGCGGTGACGTCTACTTCCACACTGTGGTGGTACCCGAAGGCTACACCATGTTCGACATCGCGCGGGCGGTCGAGGCCGCAGGGCTCGGGCCTGCTGATGACTTTCTGAAAGTAGCGCAATCCGACACCGCGCTGATTGCGGATATGGCGCCAGGAGCACAGTCTCTCGAAGGATATCTTTTCCCCGACACCTACGATTTCACGCGCATGATGACCATGCACGATATGGCTGCGATCATGGTGAAGCAGTTCCGCCAGGTCGCTCACCAGATCGGACTCATCCCGAACTCAGCCGGTCCTCAAGGCGTCGTGTTGAGGACGGCCGTGAATCCAGCCTCAGTCGCACCGCAGGGCGCGGAGCAGAATGACGTGGAGCGCACGGTCATCATGGCCTCCATCGTCGAGAAAGAAACGTCGGTGGCAGAAGAGCGCCCGCTGGTCGCCAGCGTTTATTACAACCGCCTGAATAAAGGGATCGCCCTCGACGCCGACCCCAGCATCATTTATGCGGAGTTGCTGGCGGGAACATATCAAGGCGCCCTGCACCACGCTGATATGTCGTTCCGCTCGCCCTACAACACCTACCGCAACGCGGGCTTGCCACCCGGCCCCATCGGCAATCCCGGGAAGAGCGCCCTCGAGGCTGCCCTGCACCCAGCCCAAAGCGATTTCTACTATTTCGTGGCCGACGCCCAGGGCCACCATCGCTTCGCCAAGACGATGGAAGAGCACAACAAGAATGTAGCGGCGTATCGCAAGGCCATGCGGGGAAGGTAGTGGCGTCAGGCTTCGGACCTCAGGCTTCGGACCTCAGGCTTCCATTCTGATCGAGAGCAATCCTGCCCGCTAGGGCAGATGTCACATCAATCAGAAACCTCTGTGGGTATCCATGCCTGAGCTCAACGCCCGAGGCCCTACGCACGACGCCCCTTATAATCCAGCTGTGTCTTCTGCAATAAGCCCGCCACGAATCCTCGGCCTCGACGTGGGCGCTCGCCGCATCGGACTCGCCGTCTCCGACCCGCTGGGGATCACCGCCCAAGGTCTCGAAACCCTTCAGCGCAAGAACAAGCGCCACGACTTCGACTACCTGCAGCGCGTCATCCGCGAATACAAAGTAAAGGAGATCGTCGTCGGACTCCCTCTACGCATGAGCGGCGCCGAAGGCACCCAGTCAGAAAAGATGCGAGCCTTCGCCGACGAATTGCAGAAAAAGTTCCACCTCCCGGTCCACCTCTGGGACGAACGCCTCACCTCAGCCGAAGCCAACCGCTTCCTCCGAGAAACCGACCTCTCGATCGGGAAGCGCGGCAAGGCTGTGGACCGCATGGCCGCCGTCCTGATTCT
>Ga0265338_10008617_pt1 | contig 12335 bp, 11 predicted proteins | sample 42126metaG_FD_193579 | JGI IMG/M metagenome (GOLD analysis project Ga0265338, IMG submission 193579) | Rhizosphere microbial communities from Carex aquatilis grown in University of Washington, Seatle, WA, United States - 4-21-26 metaG | ecosystem: Host-associated > Plants > Roots > Rhizosphere... | reverse complement strand
CCGGTGTAGATTCCTTGCCCCATCTCGACCTGGGGCATGATCAGAGTCGTCTTCCCACGCGCATCGATGCGAATGAAGGCATCGGGCACAAAGGCGGCATGGGTTTGCGCATCCGTCGTCGCGCCCTGCGCATGGGGCACGGGAATCGCCAGCACCAGGCTGCCGGCTACGCCTGCTTTCAGCAGCGTTCGACGAGAAGGTGCGGACCGTGACTCCGGTGAGGCCGACATGTTCGCGCCCGTTCCTTAAGGCCGGTTGGCGCTGGCGCGCTTGATCGCCTCGCGGATGCGGACATAGGTGCCACAACGGCAGATGTTGCCTGCCATGGCGGCGTCAATATCGGCATCGTCAGGACGCGGGGTCGCAGCGAGCAAGGCGGCGGCCGACATGACCTGCCCCGATTGGCAATAGCCGCATTGCACGACCTCGAGTTCGAGCCAGGCCTTCTGAATTCTCGCGCCGACCGGTGTCGTGCCGATGCCTTCGATCGTCGTGATCTTGCGATTCGCGACAGCACCCAATGGGAGCATGCAGGAGCGGACTGGCTTGCCATCGACATGGATCGTGCAAGCGCCGCATTGAGCAATGCCGCAGCCGAACTTTGTGCCGGTCATACCCAGGACGTCACGTAAGACCCAGAGAACGGGCGTATCGTCGAGAGCATCGATCCTCTTGACGTGCCCGTTGATCGTTACCGTTGTCACGTCCGACTGCTCCCCATGGTACCAACGAGAAATAGCCGAGCTCTTTGCACTCCTCTTGGAGAATCCGTCTCGTTTTGCAAATCCTTGCGGGCCGGTGCCGAAGGGTGCCGCCCAAATCGCTGCCTAAGTGTGCAGTGCGATGCAGATCTCTGTGCCTTGAGCGCCGGTGTCGAGCCTAAATTCCGCGCCAAGCATCTCGACCAGGCTATCGACTATTCGCGAACCGGTGCCCTTTTCAAAGGTCGAAAATCCGAAGCCATTGTCTATGACTCTGACTAGCCATTCGGCTCCAGCCGTCTCGATCTCCACTCGAACACAGCCTGACGATTGTCCGCGAAAGGCATGCTTGGAGGCATTCGTCACGAGCTCCGCCAGGATGACGGCGAGATAAGTTCGCTGCTCTTCGGGGAGCGTGCCGTCTGCTACAAAGACCTCGCAACTTATGCCCAGGGGAGTCAGCACAGCCTTTGAAAGCAAAGCGCAGACCGACCGGAAATAGTCGCCCGTTGTCTCCGTCGATCCCCACGTGCCTAGAAGCCTGTTCAGTTCGCTAGCCGCCAGAACTTGGACTTCGCACCGCCGCAAGGCCTGCCGGAGCTCGACATCCCGAAAGGGGATGAACTCACGGCGAAGCATCGCAGCCAGCATAGCTTGAGAATTTGCCATACGGTGATGGACTTCCCGCAACAAATGCAGTGGGGCAGCTTCCGGGCTTACGAGCGAAGACTGTGACATGAGTGCCCTTCGTTAATGCACTGGCGAAGCGGCTAGACGATCCGGCCATTGCCTTGCGACAGCATCGTGCCGCGGGTGGGGAGGTGACCGGCATGACCGGACCGCTAAGCGCTTCGCCAGTGTCGTGAATCTCAAGCAAAAGCGCCGGCACTTCTTTACCGAACCTGCTCGCGTTGCAGATTTCTGCTCCCGCAGTCTGAAAGCGATTTCGAGCGAGCCGCTGGGACAGGTTTGCTGAAGAAGTACGACGGTTCGTCCCAATCGCAATCGTTTCATCCCATAAGGCGCCGGCGCTTCGATTGTGACCATCGGGCGCTGATGGGAAGATTCGAGCGAAACATCTGTCGCCAACCGCAAGAAGGACCCGCCTCGAGGTTACCAGCTCGGACTTCGCTTTGCGCTTTGAAACCAACAGATATCAGGCCCGGTGCAATGGGAAAATCGATGCCTCCCGACGCAATAGAGGACGTTCTCGCAAATCGCTTTCGAATTGAGCGTCCGCCGACGCTTATGGCGAACAAGGGGACAAAAGCGGAGATTGCCTTTTCAAGAATGAGCAGCGCTCATGCGATGCGTGGCCGCTCGCTCGCCGTGCCGCTTGAAAACTCATTTTCCTTCCATGTGCCTCTCTCGGAAGATTTCTTTTCTCGCCTTTGGATCGGCGGGAATTCGAAAGCACTCCCTCGCGCGAATCTCGGCGATGCTTTTCTGTTTGATTTGAGCGTCAACCCCGTGGTGGATTTGGACACGCCGTTCGATTCAATGCGCTTCTACGTTCCTCAGGCGGCACTCGACTCGCTCGCGCAGGATCACGGCATTCGTCGTATTACCGGGTTGCATACACCATTGTTCGGAAAGCCCGACCCAGTGCTGTATGGTCTCGCTCAATCGCTCGCCGCGGCAATGGCAAAGCCTGGTATCGGCACGGCACTGTTCGCGGACAGTATATCACTGGCTTTCTTCGCTCATGTCGCTCAGGTCTATGGCGGTGCCTCGCTCGCATTTAAGGGAAAAAAGGGCGGCTTGGCGCCTTGGCAGGAACGGCGTGCGAAGGACTTGATCGAATATCGGCTCGGAACAGATCTTTCGTTGGACGAATTGGCAAATGCGTGCGGTTTGTCTATCGCCCATTTCGCCCGCGCGTTCCGTTTGTCCGTCGGAGAGACGCCACACAGATGGCTGATGCGGCGCCGCGTCGATGCCGCTCAACACCTCTTGCAGGATACCGGAAAGCATCTCGCGGAGATCGCGACGGATTGTGGCTTTGCTGATCAAGCTCACTTTACGAATGTGTTTACGAGTTTCGTCGGGACATCGCCGGGTAAGTTTCGGCGCGAGAAGACCGCTCTCAATAGACGACTAGCCTATCAATAGACGAACGCTGAGCTCGGCGTAGCGAAGCGACTCTACAGTAGATCGATCTCGCGCATGCTGATCTCCACAAGCACCGGATCCCAGATGGGCTGATAGTCGCCCTGATATCCAACCACGCGTCGGGTGGCCGGAATCATGATGCCATCGACGTCGCGATAGTCATATGCGTAGTTCAATCCTTGGGCGCCACCGAGCACATCGACGGTATAGTCGTGCCGCCGCAGAAGACCGTCGGGTCCGAAGCAGAAATACTGCGTCCGGGTGTGGCTTTTGACAGTGTCCGGAAACGTCACCCTAAGCCGTCGGCATTTCTCTCCATCGATCGTGACGGATTCGACCTCGTCCGTCAGGAAGCCTGGCTGAGTATAGAGGAATGGCGTGTTGAGATAGGTCCAAAGCGCCTCGCCGCAGAAGTAGGTTACGTGGAGGTCGTCCCACGGCGTCTCCTGGGTCTGGCCATCAAAGGAGCGCTCCGCGTCGTCGCGCTCCGCAATCACTTCGCCCGTCGTGGTCTGCAGGACCACATGCGCCGGTTCGAAAACCATGCGCTTACCCGCAAGTGCTATCGCAACGTGCTCTCGTCTTGTATCGACGACGAACTCCACCTCTTTGAGGACGTCACCGCGTCCCTTTACGAACCAAATCGCCCCGGTGATCGAGCCTTTAACGCGTATTCTGCTTATCCGACGCCAGCGCGCCATACCACCGTGTGCGTCAATCGCGATGTTCAGCAAATCATTCACGTCCTTGCCTCCAATGCTGACCGCGTTGTGAAATTAGGTCGGTCTGGGAGGTCAGCGTTTGTCGAATCCGACCTCCATTGCGAATTTCGATCCAAATATTTGGACTCCCTGCGCTGTGTACCCGCGGCTTGGGTTAGTCTGGCGTTGATCGACGTTCGCAATGTGCAGGATATCCATGAAGTCCATGAAAGAAGACGTGCTTCCAAATATTGGACAGGTCACCACCGAGACCATTGACGGATTGAAGATTCGATTGGCGCGAGGCGGCCGTTCGAGAGGAATTCCCGTCCTTTTCACCAGCCCCTGGCCGGAAAGCATCTACGCGTTCCACCGCGTTCTTCCCTATTTCGTAAAGGCGCACCCGGTTATTGCGATAGATCTGCCAGGTTTCGGACTTTCTGAAAGCCGTCCCGCCGTCATGTCTCCGAGAGCGATGGGCGCATTTCTGATCAAGGTCGCAGCGCATCTGAAGCTCGATCGGCTGCACGGTGTGGGTCCCGACGTTGGGGCGTTGGCATTCTTGTTTGCGGCCGCGGATCGTCCGGGATTGTTCGAAAGCCTTGCCGTGGGTGGCGCCGCAACCCGAGTAGATCTTGCGGGTGGCCAGCTCAGGGATTTGATCGACTCGCCAAGAGGCGCATTTGCGGCCATCGATGGCGCGGTCGCGATTGCCGACTTCTTGAAGCAGGCCTCGCAAATAACGCCCGCCGCTATCATTGCTGATTACCGGCAGGCCTCAGCGGGCCGCCGATTTGAAGACGCAGCAGAGTATGTGCGCGCATACAAGCAGGATTTGCCACTTTTGGAATCGCGCCTGAGCCAGATCCAAACGGCCGTTCTCGTAATCGCAGGCAATAATGATCCGCTCGTGCCGTCCGCAAACAGCCAATTCCTCGCGGACCGCTTGCCGCATAATCGCCTGTCTCTGCTAGAGGCCGCCCATCGCGTATGGGAGGAGACGACCGACGAGTATTCAATGCAGCTAGTGTCCTGGGTTGGCGGTGGCTATCGCGCGGCCCAAAGGCGAGGTGGGTGGAGATTTAGCTTTAGATCGCTGCTGACTGGGTCCAAAAGAGGGTAAAATACGAGCGTTGGGCTGCGTCTTGTCCAATCGGGGTCGATTCGCGAGAATCGGCCCTGAAACGCCTTTTAACGGTCGCAGGAACTCCTTGACCCGCCCCGCCACTCGAAGTGCCATTTTGCAAGCCGGTATGAAGCTGTTCACCGAACGGGGATTCAGCGCATGCAGCGTTCAGGACATCGTGGAGGCGGCCAACGTTCCGAAGGGTTCATTTTACAATCACTTCAAGAGCAAGGAAGCTTTGGCAGCGGAAATCGTCACCGAATATGGGAAAGGCAGTACGGATCGAAGCATCCTGACCAACTCCAAGTTGCCCGGCCTTGTCCGCCTCAAGGAGCATTTTACAGCACTCAACGCGTACTTCTCCCGCTGCAACGATGGCTGTCTGGTCGGGAAATTCATGGCTGAGACGTCGGACGAGACCCCGCAGATGCGCGAGAGCCTCTTAGAGGTATTGAAGATTTGGGGCGGGCAAATTTCCCGCGCCATAGCGGATGGGCAAAAGCAGGGTGCGATCCGCAAGGATTTGAAGCCGGACGAATTGGCAGCGTTTCTAATAGATTCCTATGAGGGAGCTATATTGAGGATGCGCGTCGAGCGAACCCCGAGAGCGTTGAAATCCTTCCTCAAGATCGTCTTTGCGAGCATCACGGTCTAGGTACTGCCCACGTTCCAACAGGGCTGCCCGGCATCCCTGATTTTCCAGCAGCGGGGCAGCGTATTCGGCCCCCGAATCGGGTTGCTGGCCAAGATGACCGGTCGTATCCTTGCCGTTGAAAGTTTCGGCTAGTCGGCCGAAGCGCCGACAGATCATCGAGTGCGGCAACATGCAATCGCACGCCTTTGAGACCTCGCTGATCAAGCGATTTCGACTGGCGAAAGCCCCCACACTCGAGGCGCGGCTTTCCGGAACCGCGCCTATCGTTTTCTCCCGGATGATGAGCAATGAAGAACAGCCAGGACGCTCGGTCAGCCCGCCACCCGAGAACGCGTTCACATTTCAAATCCCGCTCATCCACGCGAACTTTTCGGAATTGAAATATGCCAACAGGACGGTTGCGTTGCCCGAGGTTCAAGAACCGGGCCGCGCGTTTCTCTTCGATCTCAGTGCCAGGCCAACCGTCGGACTGACCACGAAATTCGACAACGTCCGAGCTTACATCGCTCAGGCGACGATTGACGACCTCGCTTATGAAAGAGGATTGCGTTCGATCGGAGGATTATCGCAGCGCATCTTCGGCACCAAGGATCCGATCCTCTTCCGGATAGCGCAGCTGCTCGTCCCTGCGCTGGCGGCCCCCGACACGGTCAGCAGAGCATTCATCGAATACATTTCGTTAGCATTCCATGATCACATCATTCGTCTGTACGGCGGTGCGTCTGTTTCGACCCGGCCATACGAAGCACGGCTGGCACCTTGGCAGGTTCGCCGCGTAATCGAATTTGTCGAAGAAAATCTCGACCAGAATCCTTCGATCTCCGAGCTCGCGCAACTATGCGGGCTGTCCAGCAGCTACTTTGCGCAGTCATTCAAGCAGACGATGGGAATGGCGCCACATCAATGGCTCATGAGACGCAGGATAGAGGGGGCAAAGATCATGCTTAGGAGCACGGATCTCAGTTCGGCCCATATCTCTGACGCATGCGGATTTTCAGACCCAAGCCATTTTGCGCGCGTTTTCATGCGCCTTGAGGGTTGTTCGCCCGGAGAATGGCGCCGGCTGCATAGCTCCTGACCATCATAGCCAAAACGATCGTCGAGATGAGAGTTGGCGCCCTGGCAGCCTAATCCGGCGCAGATGCCATTCCGCGCAGCGCGGCGTTCAAGGCGCCCTCAGGCGCCGGCGTCGCAGCTCAGGGAGATCGACGCCCTCGGCGCGAATTTTGTGTAAAGACCGCAGTTTTGAATTTTCCTATTGAATATAGTCATCGTTTGCGCGCGCGCCGAGCAAGGGCCGATGAAGTTTCGCTCCGGTCACCTATGATGAACGTAGATGGCCTCACACGAGTGTCTGCCACAGCAAGAACGGCACTCCGCGTTGATGGCGGCGTGATGGACACGCCGAATTGCCCTCTGCTTCTCGGGCATCGGCGTAACTGACTACAGGAGACGAAATTGAACCGTAACCTGATTGCATTTTCGATAGCGCTTGCTCTTGCAACATTTGTGGTGGGCTTTCCTGCACCTTTGCAGGCCGCGGCGCCCATCGTGGGCGGGCAAGCTCCCGGCTACTATCGGATGTTTGTCGGACAGTTTGAGATCACCGCTCTGCTTGATGGGACAGTCCCCGTGGCGGCGAAGGAGCTCGCGGCGCGTGCAAAGCCGGGAGAAGTCGAGGCCAGACTGAGGAGCCAGTATCTGTCATCACCCGTCGAAGGAATGATCAATGCCTTCCTCGTCAATACGGGACAGAAGCTCATCCTGATTGATACCGGCGCCGGCAGTCTCTACGGCAAAAATGCTGGGCTGCTGGTCTCAAATCTTCGCGCTGCGGGCTATAGCCCGGATCAGATCGACGAGATCTATCTAACCCACCTTCACACCGATCATGTAGGCGGACTGATGCTGGATGGCAAAGCCGTTTTCCCGAAAGCGATTGTGTATGCATCAAAGAAAGAAGCCGATTTCTGGCTCAACAATGCAAATCGCAGCAGGGTCACCGCCCTTCTACTGCCGATGTTCGACGGCGCGCAGTCCGTGCTCGCACCATACATACAGGAGGGCCGATTCAGGACGTTCGGTACAGAGGCGGAGCTTTCGCCCGGCATTCGTCCGATCTTCAGCTCTGGCCACACGCCGGGGCATTGTTTTTATATGATCGAAAGCGGAGGCAAGAAGCTTCTCGTCTGGGGCGACACAGTCAACATTCTGCCGGTGCAGATTGATGATCCGCAGGTTGGCATCAAATATGACTCCGATTCCCAGTTCGCACGTCTCGTGCGTGAACGGGTCTTCGCAGATGCATCAAAAAAAGGCTATTGGATTGCTGGAGCGCACATTTCGTTTCCAGGCCTCGGGCACATCCATGCAGAGGGTCGCGGCCACTACCAGTGGATACCAGCGAACTATACCCTGAACCGATGATCAGGCTTCATCGGGATGCCGTTGCTGCGGCAATCGCCTCAACGGGCTTGACGGCTTAGCCAACGTTGAATGTTCACGACTGTATCCTGATAGAAACGCTTGTAGAGACCGCGTGAGACGTAGCCGATGTGGGGCGTCGCCAAAACGTTTGGCAGCGTACGAAAGGGATGACTGGGCGGCAAAGGCTCCTGATCGAAAACGTCGAGCGCGGCACCGGCGAGCTTTCCGTTCTGGAGAGCCACGATTAGATCAGCTTCAACCACGATCGGGCCTCGCGAGGTGTTCACCAAACGGGCGGTGGGCCTCATGAGGCCGAGTTCCCTGCTGCCGACCAATCCACGCGTGCGCCGGCTTAGCATCAGATGAATCGTCAGAATATCGGCCTGCTCGAACAGCTGGTCCTTACTCACCAGGCTGGCGCCCGCTTCAGCTGCGCGGGCGGCGGTCAGATTCTCGCTCCATGCGACCACATTCATCCCGAAGGCATTGCCGATCCGCGCGACCGCGGTCCCGATATTGCCAAGCCCCAACACGCCGAGTGTTCGGCCAGCAAGATCGTCGCCGACCGAGCGTTGCCAGCCGCCGCTCCGCACCGAGGCACTCTCAACGACCAGATTGCGAGCGCCTCCAAGAATAAGCGCCCATGCCAGTTCGACCGTCGGGCTGGAATGATAGCCGGTATGCGCGACTTCAATGCCGCGCTCCGCTGCCGCTTGGAGATCGATTGACGAATTTCCTGGGCCGGTCGATGCGATCAGGCGCAGCTTCGGCAGACGCGAGATAACATCGCGCGTCATCGGGGTACGCTCGCGCATGACGCATACGACGTCAAAAGGCTGCAGACGCGCGACGACGGCATCCGGGGCGGAAAGGTGGTCATCGAACACGGTGATGGTGGCGGACCCAGCCAACGCCGACCAATCGGCCATGGACAGTGCGACGTTTTGGAAATCGTCCAGTATCGCAATTCTGGGGAGCCCTTGGTTTGTCATCATAAGACGCAACGCGTCGCCCTCCTGCTTACCGATTTTCTCCAGCGCCACTGGCTGGTCGCCGCGAAACCCATGCTACCACCCCCGCTCGCCGCGGACACGATCGATGCATTGCCCCGGCACGATTTCAAGAACGCCTTCTTTGCAACGCTCGTCGAGACGCTCACGCATGCGCCTCAGAGCGCAACGATGACCTGGCTGGCGAGACAGCCAACCGACATGTTCCGGGATGCCATTGTCCAAGCTCCCTCAGCCTGATGAGAAGCGCGCCCTTTTTGGAGTAAGCAGTAGATCTGGATCAGAAAGGGCGCCGCCGCTACTTGCCGATCTGCTGCAGTGCCGTCATCCAGTTCTCGACGTGATAGGCGGACGCAAGCTTGCCGTCCCTGACGGTGAACACATCTATAGCCATAGTGTCGAAGCCCTTGCCGGTGGGCTTCGCGCCCCAGAATTCGCCCGTGGGTATGCCGGTCGCCCGGCCCCGCACGACGATCTGATCGCCGAAGGTCTGAATGTCCTTGATCTCCCAACGCAGGTCGGGAATGGTCGATCCCATGCCCTTGAACACGTCGGAAAGCTGATCGCGCGAGAGCCACTCCTCGTTCGTGTGATGAGACCGATAGTCGGAATGAGCCGCCGCGGCGAGCAACGCGGATACGTCTTTCTTGGCGGGCTCGTTCAGCGCTTCATAGAGCGGTGCGGTAATCCTGCGCGCTTCCTCAATCGTCAACGACGCGCCAGACGCAGGCGTCGTTTTGCCGTCCGGCTTGGCGAATGAGGTTCCGAACATCGGCAGGCCACTCTGCGATTCCTTCTCGGTCGCTTCGCCCTGCAGGACATCCCAGTGCTCCTGCAGGCGACCGCCTTCCATTCTCACGACGTCGAGGGCGATCCATGACCGAGGCCGGCCATGCCCGGTGAAGCGACCGTGCAGCATCAGAGTATCGCCGTCCGCCATGATGCGTGCGTTCTCGTAGCGCAGCGTATCGGGCAACGCGCGGATAAGATTGAACAGGCCGTCTCGCCCGGGCGGTATGTGGGCGCTGTGCTGGATGTAGCTGTCGGACCAGAACTCGGCCGCCTTGGCATAGTCGCGCTTGTTGAAGAGCGTATCGAACGCCTTCAGAACGAATGCTTTCGTGTCTTCGGCCGACATTTTGAACTTTCTCCTGATCCAACGTTGAATTTAGGGCTTGGCTGCACGCGCGGAACTCCACAGCGCCCACCCCGGATTGATCCGGTTTGGATAGAGCGCCAGCATCTGGTCATAGAGCTCCTGGGCGGTTTTGGTCGTCGCCACCAGCCGATCGAAGTCGCGGATGTATTGACGCGTTTCTTCGATGATCCTGGGATCGTCCTTGTTCTCCGGCCTCTTGTGACAAGCAACGACCGCGCGCGGATGAAGGGACTCGATCTTGTCCAGCGCGGCGATCCACTCCCGGCGCTTTTGCGCGTCGGATTCCGCGAGGTAGAGATGCACGTCGTTGTATGCGGCATCGCCGGCGACAACGAGCCCGATCGATGGGACGTGAAGGCACGTCGTGTGATCGGTGTCGGTATGGCCGAGCTCGACGACAACGAGATCGTTACCTTCGAGGTCGATAACGTCCCCATGGAGCTCCTCGGCCATCACGAGTTTTTCGGGGATTTGTCCAGGAAATCCCGGTTTCCATGCGCCGTCGAGGAATTGTGGTGAAGCGTTGAGCTGCATGACTTCGATGGTCTTGGGCGTGGCCACCACCCTGGCTTGAGGAAAGCGTTCGAGAAGTGCGCCGACGCCGAACCAATGGTCGCCATGGCCATGCGTTATGTAGATGGTGGTCAGATTTTTGCCCTTCGACGCCACCCAATCGGCTAACGCATTGGCCTGCTTGGCGGTCATGTAGGCATCGACGAGCACAGCGTCCTTCTCACCATAGATGAGCGTTGACGCCATCGCCTGGAAGTAGGTTTCGCCCATGCCCGGCGGTTTGTCGGGCATGACGATGGGGATACCTGGAGTCACGAAGACGTCCCAACTCAGAACGGAAGCGTCTGTCGAGCTTGTCTGCGAGTGCGAGGTCACAACAGCCTGTCTTCCGTGAGGTTACCGCTAGTTACCCAAAGCTATCGCCGTGATCTGCGAGAGCCTTGTAGGAAACCTGCGGTTTTGAATTTTCTTCTTGAAGACCGTCGTGGATGAGCACCGCGTCGGTCGCAATCGGGTCAAACTTCTAGCGCGATTGGCGCAAATCGGGTTTGCTCAGAGCAAGCGCGCCTTCGATCGAAATCAGGTTCGAAACACTTGAGCAAAAAACGACACCACCACGTGCGCGGCGGCGAGACGGCGGAAAGCATCATCCGCGTCGTCTCCTATATCGACTTCCTCTGTCCATACTGCCGGCGATTCCAAGTTGTGCTGAAACGCCTTCGCCAAGCCTTCGGCGAGCGTATCGCCTATACCGTGCGTCATTTTCCCGTTGAAAGCATCCATCCCGGCGCGACCTACGCTGCCCGAGTCGCTGAAGCCGCAGGCAAGCAGGGTCGCTTCTGGGAGATGCACGACCGCCTGTTCGACGAAAAGTCTCCTCTCAGCGAGCCGCGAATTCTCGACATCGCGCGCGAACTCGGCCTGGACATGGAGCGTCTGGAGCGCGATGTCGCCGATCCCGAGACGCTCGCGCATGTGGAAGGAGACATCGCTGAAGGTCATCGGCAAGGCGTCACAGGCACTCCAACCATCTTCGTGGATGATGTGCGCTATGATGGCGCGTGGGATTTCTACTCGATGGCCGAGGGCCTCGATAAGCCCGCGTCGGAACGCATTCGCCGATCGGCCTATGCGTTCGCGAATCTGCCTGCCTCTGGCGGTCTCGTATTGCTCCTTGCGGCGGGCTTAGCACTGATCTTCGCAAACTCGCCGCTTGCCGCAGACTATCATGCATTCATTGGATCCCGCTTCGCATTCGGTCCATTAAATTCGCTGTTTTCGCTTACGATTGGCGATTGGTTTTCCGAGGGTTTGCTCGCGATCTTCTTTCTGCTGGTCGGTCTCGAGATACGTCGCGAGATGACGGCCGGCTCGCTGTCCGATCTCAAGGTCGCGTTGCTCCCGGTTATGGCTGCCATTGGCGGCTGTATCGTGCCCGCGCTCATCTATCTTTCACTGAACTGGCGGGAAACGGCGCCAGGCTGGTCAGTCCCGACGGCGAGCAACATAGCTTTTGTGCTTGGGATATTGGCGCTTTTCGCGGATCGCGTATCGATACAGGTGCGCGTTTTTATTGCGGCCTATGCAGTTATCGACGACATCATCTCCGTGCTGACGCTGGCGATTTTCTATCCGCACAATTTCCATGCCATATGGTTGCTTGGCGTGGGTGCCGCGATGCTGGCGATGTACGGGCTGAACCGCGGCCGGGTTTACGCAGGATGGCCCTATCTTGTCATCGCTGTCGCCACCTGGTTCTGTTTGCATGCGTCGGGAGTGCACGCCGCCCTCACGGGCGTGGTGCTCGCGGCGTTCTTGCCAACGCGTCCCGAACCGGCCGCCGGGACACTGCTAGCTCAAGCGGCCAACGCGCTGGCGACGCTCGAGAGCGCCCAAGCAGACAAGAACGACGACGACGGAAAAGATACGGT
>Ga0265338_10008616_pt1 | contig 12336 bp, 12 predicted proteins | sample 42126metaG_FD_193579 | JGI IMG/M metagenome (GOLD analysis project Ga0265338, IMG submission 193579) | Rhizosphere microbial communities from Carex aquatilis grown in University of Washington, Seatle, WA, United States - 4-21-26 metaG | ecosystem: Host-associated > Plants > Roots > Rhizosphere... | reverse complement strand
CGACCCGCCAGAGGATCAGCCACAGGGCCGCGGCCGAGCCGTGCATCCAGGTCACGGTGAGGAAGATCGACGCGACCGAGAAGATCGCGAAGCCCATGTTCCACATCCGCACCCGGCCGTACATGTCCCCCAGCCGACCGAACGACACCACCAGAACCGCGGTGACGACCATGAACCCCATGAACATCCACAGCAGGTAGCTGGTGTTCCCCGGTCCGAGCGGGTCGAGGCCGATGCCGTGGAAGATGTCCGGCAGCGAGATCAGCACGATCGACGAGTTGATGGTCACCATCAGCACGCCGAGCGTGGTGTTCGACAACGCGATCCACTTGTAGTGCGGCCCGAGCGGGCGAGCAGACCTCTCGAGAACGCTCACGGAAGTACCCGTCATCGGCGGAAATGCCCCTCACCTGGCCAGGAAGGCTGCGGAAAAGTCACCGGCAAGATCATTAAGTTGCTTGACCTCAACTAACAATAACTCACCGGAGCCCGCCCCCACATGCTGGCCGCCAGCTAATCCGGGCTTATCGCGCTCGCAATACCCGAAAACGTCAGACTCTTTATGTAGCATTAGAACATGGTGACTAGTTCAGCTGATCCCGCCTTCCGCGAGCAGGCGATCGCCCTGCGCCGCGCGGGCAAGTCGGTCCGGGAGATCAAGGAGGCACTCGGCCCGGTCGGCAACCGCACGCTCAGCGCGGCCCTCAAGGGCATCCCGCCGACCGAGTGGACCCGTCGCCCCAACGCCAAGGACGACCTGCGCGAGCGAGCCCGCCAGCTGCGGACAGACGGCCGGTCGTACAACGAGATCGCGGCCCAGCTCAGCGTCTCCAAGAGCTCGGTCTCGCTCTGGGTGCGCGACCTGCCGCTCCCGCCGAAGTTTCAGCACGTTCTCAACGAACGCCGTATCGCCAACCTGCGCCAGTTCAACGACGATCGGACGGCGCGACTGTCAGCGGAGACCGCAGCCGCCGCAGCCGAGATCGGCGGGCTGACCGACCGCGAACTGCTCATTGCCGGGGCGATCGCCTACTGGTGCGAGGGCGCCAAGAGCAAGCCCCATCGCCATGCCCACTGGGTGACCTTTATCAACAGCGATCCCAGCCTGGTCAGGTTCTTTCTCCGCTTCCTGGACGTCGCGGGGGTGAGCAGAGCAGACCTGATCCTGCGGGTACACATCCACGAGAACGCGGACGCAGACGCGGCTCAGCGCTTCTGGCTGGAATCGACCGGCGCCCAGCCCGAGCAGTTCCGCTCGCCCGTGCTGAAGCACCACAACCCGAAGACCATGCGGAAGAACGTCGGAGTGGACTACCACGGCTGCCTCAGGATCGACGTGCGGCGCAGCGCGGCGCTGTACCGGCAGATCGAGGGGTGGGCTTCAGCCGCGATGAGCTAAACGGACAAAAGGGATAGTTCCGGCACCTGGACTCGAACCAGGACAAACAGGCTTCAAAGGCCTGCGGGCTGCCAATTACCCAATGCCGGAGGGAGCTACAGCACTGCCCGTACCACAATACCCGCTCACCCAGAGCCACCCTGAAGCATGACTGAACCCATCCCGGGTAGCCGCGCTACACGCAGCCTTTACCTGGGAATATTGAAGAGTTCACCGGGGAAGCTTGCGCAACCTACGGTATCGTAGGCTACGGTTACGTAAGCGTATTAGGCAACCGCCCGCGGGCGCCTCACCTCAGGGGAGAACATGCCAGGGACCACAGATGCACGCGAAGCAGCCGGCGCGCTCGCGCCCGGCGGGGACACCGCGCTCTCGCTCGACCCGGGCGCGGCCCCGCTGCTGCGCAAGACTACTCCGGAGATCGACCCGGTGCCAATGTCCCGCGCGCAGCAGGTGCTGGTCGGCATCTTCGTCTTCGTGCCGATGCTGGCGCTGGTAGCGGCGATCCCGTTCGCCTGGGGCTGGGGCCTGAACTGGCACGACATCGTGATCGGGGCCGTCTTCTACTGGGTATCCGGCCTCGGCATCACCGTCGGCTACCACCGGTACTTCACGCACAGCTCGTTCAAGGCCAGGCCCTGGCTGCGGGTGGCACTGGCGGCCGCGGGCAGCATGGCGCTCGAGGGCCCGGTTGTCACCTGGGTGGCTGACCACCGGCGGCACCACAAGTACAGCGACAAGGCGGGCGACCCGCACTCGCCCTGGAAGTACGGCGAGGACGCCCGGGCCCTGGCCAAGGGGCTGGTGTGGGCGCACGTGACGTGGCTGTTCGACCCCAACCAGACCTCGCAGGAGAAGTTCGCGCCCGACCTGCTGGCGGACCGGAAGATCCACACCGTGAGCCGGCTCTTCCCCGCCATCGTCGCGTTCACGCTGATCGCGCCGGCGGTGATCGGCGGCTTCTGGACCACCGGGGCGGGCGTCTGGTCCTGGCATGGCGCGATCGAGGCGTTCTTCTGGGCCAGCCTGGTCCGGGTCACCCTGCTGCACCACGTCACCTGGTCGACCAACTCGATCTGCCACACCTGGGGCAACACCGACTGGGTGTCCCGCGACCGCTCGGTCAACGTCGCCTGGCTGGCCATCGCGTCCTTCGGCGAGTCCTGGCACAACCTGCACCACGCCGACCCGACCTGCGCCCGGCACGGCGCCCTCAAGGGCCAGATCGACCAGTCAGCCCGGGTGATCCAGTGGTTCGAGAAGCTCGGCTGGGCCTACGACGTGCGCTGGCCGGACGAGGCGCGGCTGAACGCCAAGCGGGCGGGCGACACGACGCGCGGCCTCCAGGGGATAACCAAGCGTAACGAACAGGCCAGCAACGCGGTAAACCAAGCAGACAAGGCGGCGGCGTAACGCCATGATGATGCGGTGACCGACCAATCCCCGAAGACAGGCAGAAAGCGCATGACCGGCCAGCAGCGGCGGCAGCAGCTGCTGGACATCGGCCGGCGGCTGTTCGCTGAACGGGGATTCGAGGGCACCTCCATCGAGGAGATCGCCGCCCAGGCGGGCGTGTCCAAGCCGGTGGTGTACGAGCACTTCGGCGGCAAGGAAGGCCTGTACGCCGTGGTGGTGGACCGCGAGGTGGAGCGGCTCACCACGGCGGCGATGGTGCTGCTGGAGAGGCCGCACACCAAGCCCAAGTTCGAGGCGGCGGCGGTCTCGCTGCTGCGCTACATCGAGGAGAACGCCGACGGCTTCCGGATCCTGGTGCGCGACTCGAGCCCGGGATCCGGCAACGGCACCTACGGCACCCTGCTGGCCGACATCGCCGGCCAGGTGGACAACATCATGGCTGACTTCCTCACCTCGCGGGGCCGGGACCCGGGCCTGGCCCCGATGTACTCGCAGATGATGGTGGGCATGGTCGCGTTCACCGGCCAGTGGTGGCTGGACGCGCGCAAACCCAGGCTGGAAGTTGTCGCCGCCAACCTCATCGACCTCGCCTGGAACGGCCTGGCCGAGCTGGACCCGCAGGCCTAGCCGTAGGGCTTGGCCTGCGCGGCGGGGTAGCGCAAACTGCGCCGTTACCAGGCGGGCGACGCCTTCGGCGCGATGGTGACCGTCTTCTCGTCCGGGCGCGCGGTCGGCAGGCCCGCCGCCTGCCAGGCCCGGTAGCCGCCGTCGACGTCGGTCGCCCGGGCCAGCCCGAGGTCCTGCAGCGCGGCGGCGGCCAGGCTGGAGGTGTAGCCCTCCTCGCAGATCACGATCGGCCGCAGGTCGTAGCGGTCCGCCCAGGGCAGCCGGGCACCGCTGGCCGGGTCGAGCCGCCATTCGAGGTGGTTGCGCTCGATCACCACCGAGCCCGGGATCTCGCCGTCGGCCGCCCGCTGGCCGGCGGGCCTGATGTCGATGAGCACCGCTCCCGCCTGTGCCGCGGCGAACGCCTGCTCCGGGCTGACCCGCGACAGCCGGGCCCGCGCGGCCGCCAGCAGCTCGTCGACCGAGCGCGCGCCCGGCGGCCGCGCCCCCGTGTTCGCCGCTGCCGCGCTCACCAGTCGTCCACCCCTTCCGTGCTGACCGGCACCAGGCCGCCCGGGGTGAGATCGTACCTGGTCATCGCGGACAGCGGCGGCGAGTACGCGTGCACGCTGACCGCGACCGAGCCCGCCTCGGAGTTCCGCACGTCGTGCACGTGGTGCGGGCCGAAGGAGCGCACCGTCCCGGCGGTGACCTGGCCGGGGCCGACGGCATCGGCGCCGCGCACCTGATACTCGTCAAGCTGGCCCCAGACCACGCCGAACGCCCCGTTGGCACCGCCGTGATCGTGGAACCCGGTGCACTGGCCGGGCAGCCAGCTGATCAGCCACAGCTCGAACGAGTCGCCCATGTGGATCTGCTCGTACCAGCGCCCCTCGGGGTCGAGGCGGACCCGGGCCACCCACTCGGCCGGGGACGAGGTCAGCCGCCGCACCTCGGCGGCGAGCTCCTGCGGGGTGAGAATTCCCTGCTCAGCGGTGGTGATCGTGTGGTCCACGGGGAAGATCATGCCATGCTTTTCCTAGTAACTCAATGGGAATAGTCTGTTTAACGGCCCGGGATTGATGCGGTGCGCGACAGTGAACACCCGGCGAAACGGAAAGATCGTACCGAACGGGTGCGGCGGGTATGCCTCGCGCAGCCGTTGCCCGTACTCGCGCAGGAAGCCGGCCGCCTGCTCCGCGTCGAGGGCGGCGAGCACCGGCCGGAGCGTGGTGCCCTTGGTCCAGTCGAGCACCGGGTTGTCCCCCGGCAGGATGTGCAGGTAGCTCGTCTCCCACGCGTCCACCTGGTAACCGGGCCGGGCGAGCAGCGCCACGTAGTCGGCCGGGTCGCCCGCCTGCCGGTTCAGCTCGGCCGCGGCCAGCAGGTCCCGCCAGCGGGGCGAGCGCGCCATGTCACCCACGATCGCGTGGCTCGGCTGGTCGAAGTTGCCCGGCAGCTGGAACGCGAGCCAGCCGCCCGGGGCAAGGGAGCCCGCCCAGCGCGGCAGCAGCTGCTGGTGGCCCGGCACCCACTGCAGCACCGCGTTGCACACGATCACATCCGGCGGGCGGTCCGGCTGCCAGCCCGCAACGTCGCCGAGTGAGAACGAGAGATTCGGCGCCGCCTCCGCCCCCCGGGCGGAGGCGATCATCTCGGGCGAGTTGTCCACGCCGACCACGGAGGCCTCCGGCCAGCGCGCGGCGAGCGCGGCGGTGAGGTTGCCCGGGCCGCAGCCGAGGTCGGCCACGTACCGCGGGCTTACCGCGCCGACCTGCGCGAGCAGGTCGAAGAAGGGCCGCCCGCGCTCACCGCCGAACCGCAGGTACTGCCCGGCGTCCCACATGCCGCTCCCGTAACAGTGTATCGACCCTAAGAATCTTGATATCAAGATATATCTAGCACGTCAAGCATCTTGACGTCAAGAGATAAGCTGGGCGGATGGGACAGCTCACCGGAGAGGAGCGCGACGAGGTTGACGACCTGGTCGCCGCCTGGCGGAGGCAGCGGCCGGACCTGGACGTCGCGCCGCTGCAGGTGCTGAGCAGGGTGTCCCGGCTCGCCCGGCACCTGGACATCGCCCGGCGGGGCGCGTTCGCGGCGCACGGCCTCGAGCCGTGGGAGTTCGACGTGCTCTCGGCGCTGCGCCGGGCTGGGCCGCCGTTCCAGCTCACTCCGGGGTCGCTGTTGCGCGCCACGCTCGTCACCTCGGGCACCATGACCAACCGGATCGACCGGCTCGAGTCGGCCGGCCTGGTGTCCCGCGAACCGGATCCCCGGGACCGCCGCGGCGTGCTCGTCACCCTCTCGGAGAAAGGCAGGACGGCGGTCGACGCGGCATTCGCCGACCTGCTCGAGCGCGAGCACGCGCTGCTTTCCCGGCTCGGCCCGCAGCAGCGCCTGCAGCTGGCCGGCCTGCTCCGCACGCTGCTGGTCCCCTTCGACGACCTCGGCTGAGGGACCGATGGCCTAGCCTTGAAGACGATATGGCGCATCTGCTCGGGGCTGAGGCCCTGCACCTCGAATTTCCCACCAAGGTCGTCTTCGACTCGGTCACCCTCGGCCTGAACGACGGCGACCGGGTCGGCGTGGTCGGCCGCAACGGCGACGGCAAGACCAGCCTGCTCGCCATGCTGGCGGGCCGCCAGCAGCCCGACGCCGGGCGGGTCACGGTGCGCGGCGGGGTCCGGGTCGGCGTGCTCGACCAGGGGGACACCCTCGACGGCAGGCTGACCGTGGCCGCCGCGGTCGTCGGCGACACGCCGGAGCACGTCTGGGCGGGCGACGCCCGGGTCCGCGACGTGATCCGCGGCCTGCTGGCCGACGTCCCGTGGGACGCTTCGGTCGCCGCCCTCAGCGGCGGCCAGCGGCGCCGGGTGGCGCTGGCCGGGCTGCTCGCCACCGAGTGGGAGGTGCTGCTGCTCGACGAGCCCACCAACCACCTCGACGTGGAGGCGATCACCTGGCTGGCCGGGCACCTGAAGCGGCGCTGGCCCGCCAGCGCCGGCGGCCTGCTCGTCATCACCCACGACCGCTGGTTCCTCGACGAGGTGTGCACCAGCACCTGGGAGGTGCACGACCGGCTGGTCGAGCCGTTCGAGGGCGGGTACGCCGCGTACATCCTGCAGCGGGTGGAACGGGACCGGATGACCGCCTCGGCCGAGGCGAAGCGGCAGAACCTGGCCCGCAAGGAACTCGCCTGGCTGCGCCGCGGCGCCCCCGCCCGTACCTCCAAGCCGAAGTTCCGCATCGACGCGGCCAGCGCGCTCATCGCCGACGTGCCGGAGATCAGGGACAAGGTGTCGCTTCAGTCGCTGGCGGTCGCCCGGCTCGGCAAGGACGTGGTGGACCTGCTCGGCGTGTCGGCCGGCTACGACGGCACCGAGGTGCTGCACGACGTGGAGTGGCGCATCGCGCCGGGCGAGCGCACCGGGGTGCTCGGCGTCAACGGGGCTGGCAAGTCCACCCTGCTCGGGCTGATCGCGGGCACCGTCACCGCCGCCGCGGGCACCGTCCGGCGCGGCAAGACGGTGCGGGTGGCCGCGCTGTCGCAGCGCCTGGGCGACCTTGAGGACCACCTGGGCGAGCCGGTCAGGGAAATCGTCGGCCGGCTTCGCGCCAGCTACACGGTCGGCAGCGGGTCGAAGGCGCAGGAGCTGACGCCAGGCCAGCTGCTCGAGCGGCTCGGCTTCGCCGCCGCTGCGCTGTCCGCCCCGGTCAAGGACCTGTCCGGCGGCCAGCAGCGCCGCCTCCAGCTGCTGCTGATCCTGCTCGACCAGCCCAACGTGCTCATCCTCGACGAGCCCACCAACGACCTGGACACCGACATGCTGGCGGTGATCGAGGACCTGCTCGACTCCTGGCCGGGGACGCTGATCGTGGTATCGCACGACCGCTACTTCATCGAGCGCGTCACCGACCAGCAGTACGCGATCATGGACGGCCGGCTGCGGCACCTGCCCGGCGGCATCGACGAGTACCTGCGGCTGCGCGAGCGGGCGCGGTCGGCTGAGCCGCCCGCCCCGGTGGCCGGGCCGACGGCAGCGGCGCCGGGCACCCCGGAGGCAGCGGCGAAAGCGGCCGGGGCGGCCGCCCCGGGCCTGTCCGGCGCGGCCCTGCGCGACGCGCAGAAGGAGGTCGCCGCGGTCGAGCGCCGGATGGCCCGGCTGCAGTCGCAGATCGACGCGGCCAACGTCGCCCTGGCCGGGCACGATCCGTCCGACTACCAGGGCCTGACCAAGCGCATGCAGGACATCAAGCAGCTCGAGGCCGAGGTGACCGGGCTTGAGGAGCGCTGGTTCGAGCTGACCGAGCTGACCGGGTAGGCCGGCTACAGCCGGGCTTAGCCCGCGACCAGTGCGGCGCCCGGGGCTGGCCCGGTGGCGGTCTGCACCGAAAGGCACACGCCGGCGCCGGAGAGCGCGGCGGCGAGCGCGGTCGCGTGCCCTGCGTCGCGGGCGAGGAAGAAGCAAGTCGGCCCCGACCCGGAGACGAGGGCGCCGAGGGCCCCCAGCTCGCTCCCGGCCGACAGGGTCTGGCCGAGGGCGGGGAACAGCGCGATCGCGGGGGCTTGCAGGTCGTTCGACATGGCCGCGCCGAGCTGCCGGGCGTCGCCCGCGCGCAGGGCGCTCATGAGCTCGCTGCTCAGCTCCGGTGCGGCGACGACGGTGCCTCCTCGCATCTGGTCGAGCTTGCCGTAGACGGCCGGGGTGGACAGCTGGCCGTCGGCCAGGGCGAGCACCCAGTGGTACCGGGCCGGGGCGGTGAGCGCGGGGCTCAGCTGCTCGCCGCGGCCGCGGCCGACGGCGGTGCCGCCGAGGACGGCGAACGCCACGTCGCTGCCGACCGCCGCGCCGACCTCGCACAACTCGTCCAGGGAGAGGCCCGCGTCCCACAGCTGGTTGCAGGCGACAAGCGCGGCGGCCGCGTCGGCGCTGCCGCCGGCCATGCCGCCCGCCACCGGGATGCGCTTGCTGATCGCCACCGCCACCCCGCCCCCAGCCGCGGCGCCGCGGCGCCGCCGTTCGGCCCGCAGCGCCCGCACCGCCCGCAGCGCCAGGTTGTCCGCGTCCTGCGGCACCTGGCCGGCGCCCTCGCCGGCCACGGTCACCCGGTCCCGCGCTCCGTCCTTCTCGGTGGCGGTCACCGTCACCTCATCGAACAGCGAGATCGCGTGGAACACGGTTACCAGGCCGTGGTAGCCGTCGGGCCGCAGCGGCCCCACTGCTAGCTGCAAGTTGATCTTGGCTGGGACCCGCACGGTCACACTAGTCACGAGCAGGAAGCCTAGCGGCAGCGATGCGGGCGAAGTCGGCGACGGTCAGCGTCTCGCCCCGGGCGCCGGGGTCCACCCCGGCCGCGCGCAGCACCCGTTCCGCCGCGGCGGCCGAGCCCGCCCAGCCCGCGAGCGCGGCCCGCAGCGTCTTGCGGCGCTGGCTGAAGGCAGCGTCGACGACCGCGAAGACCTGCTCGCGGCTGGCCGCGGTCGGCGGCGGGTCGCCGCGGGTGAACACCACCAGCTTCGAGTCCACGTTCGGCACCGGCCAGAACACGCTGCGCGGCACCGTGCCCGCCGACTTGGCGGCGGCGTACCAGGCCAGCTTGGCCGACGGCACCCCGTACACCCGGCTGCCCGGTCCCGCGCACATCCGGTCCGCGACCTCCGACTGCACCATCACCACCCCGCGGCGCAGCGACGGCAGCGCCGCCAGCAGGTTCAGCGTCACCGGGACCGCGATGTTGTACGGCAGGTTGGCGGCGAGCACCGAAGGCGCGGGCGCGCCGATGTCCTGTTCCCGGAGCCCGAGCGCGTCCGCGGTGATCACGACCGCCCGGTCGGCGGCGGCGGGCGCCCGCTCGGCGATCGTCTTCGGCAGCTCCCCGGCCAGCACCGGGTCGACCTCGACGGCGACCAGGCGGCCTGCCTCGCCCGTCACCTCCAGCAGCGCCAGGGTCAGCGAGCCGAGGCCCGGCCCGACCTCGAGGACCGTGTCACCCGGGCGGATCCGGGCGAGGGCGGCGACCTGCCGCACGGTGCCCGGCTCGACCACGAAGTTCTGGCCGAGCCGCTTGGTCGGCCGCACCCCCAGCCTGCCCGCTATGTCACGAATGTCCCCTGCGCCGAGCAGGCGAAGGGACCCGGCGCTCACCGCCGCCTACCAGCCGAAGACGCCGGCACCGGTCGCCTGCAGGGTCGCGCAGAAGCCAGCCAGGTCCAGGTTCTTCAGCTCGGCCAGGTAGCGGATGGTGTAGGCGGTCATCGCCGGGGAGTTCGGCTTGCCCCGGTGCGGGACCGGCGTCAGGTAGGGCGCGTCGGTCTCCGCCAGCATCAGCCCGGCCGGGGCGACGGCCGCCGCCGCACGCAGCGCGCCCGCGTTCTTGAACGTCACGTTGCCGGCGAAGCTCATCAGGTAGCCGGCCTCGGCGCAGCGGGCCGCCATCGCCGCGTCACCGGAAAAGCAGTGGAAGATCACGCTGTACGGCGGCCACGGCGCGTACTCGGCCAGGATGGACAGCACGTCGTCGTGCGCCTCCCGGTCGTGGATCATCACCGGCTTGCCCGCCGCCCGGGCGATCTCGATGTGCGCGCGGAACCAGTCGCGCTGTACCGGCGGCGGCGACCAGTCGCGGTAGTAGTCGAGGCCGGTCTCACCGACCGCGACCACCCCGGGCGACGCCGCCAGCTCGGTCAGCTCGGCCAGCACGGCGGCGCGGTCGCCGTCGACCTTGACCGTCTCGTTCGGGTGGATGGCGACCGCCGCGTACACCTCCGGGTACTGCTGCGCGGCCGACACCGACCAGCGCGACGAGGGCAGGTCACAGCCCGCGTTCACCATCCGGCTGATGCCGGCCGCGCCAGCGGCGGCAATGACGCCGTCGACCGGCTCCCCCATGATGTCCAGGTGGGTATGCGCGTCGAAGCCGCCCGGGTCGGGAAGCGTGGGGGATGCGAGCACGTCGAACTCGTTCGGGCTAGTCATTGCCTTCGAGCCGGGCGACTTCCTCGTCCACCACCGACTGGTCCAGCTTGGTGAACAGCGGGGCGGGGACGGCCAGCGGCGTGCCCGCCGCCACCGGCCGGGACTCCCAGCGGAAGGTGTCGTCGTAGTCCCCGGTGATCACCGGGTAGGACGGGCCGCCTTCCTCGTCCACCGTCTCGATGCGCGGCATCCCCGACCACTCGCCGGCGCCGCCGAGCATCGTGTGGACCGCCTCCGACGACCGCGGCAGGAACGGGGTGAGCAGCGTCTTCGCGTCGGCGACGGCCTGCAGCGTGACGTGCAGCACCGTGCTCATCCGCTCCGGGTCGCTGGTGCGCAGCTTCCACGGCGCCTGCTCGGAGAAGTACTTGTTGGCCTCCGACACCGCGCGCATCGCCTCGTTGACGCCGGCCTTGAACCTGGAGCGGGCCAGGTGCTCCCCCACGGTGGCGAACGCGCCGCTGGTAGTGGCGAGCAGCGCCCGGTCGGCGTCGGTCAGCGTGCCCGCGGCCGGGATCGCGCCGATGTTCTTGGCGGCGAACGACACCGACCGGTTCACCAGGTTGCCCCAGGTCGCGACCAGCTCGTCGTTGTTCCGGCGGACGAACTCGCTCCAGGTGAAGTCGGTGTCGTGCGCCTCCGGGCCGGCCACCGCGATGTAGTAGCGCAGCGCGTCCACGTCGTAGCGGCTCAGGAAGTCCCGCACGTAGATGACGACCTGGCGCGAGGATGAGAACTTCTTGCCCTCCATGGTCAGGAACTCGCTGCTGACCACCTCAGCGGGCAGGTCAAGCGTCCCGAGCGGGCCCGGCTGGCCGCCGTTGGCCCCCTGGCCGTTGTAGCCGAGCAGCATGGCCGGCCAGATCTCCGAGTGGAAGACGATGTTGTCCTTGCCCATGAAGTAATAGGCCTCGGCGTCCGCGTCGTTCCACCAGGCCTGCCAGGCGTCCGGGTCGCCGCTGCGGCGCGCCCACTCGATCGACGCCGACAGGTAGCCGATGACCGCGTCGAACCAGACGTAGATCCGCTTGTCGTTGCGGTCCCGCCAGCCGTCGAGCGGCACCGGGACGCCCCAGTCGAGGTCACGGGTGATCGCCCGCGGCTGCAGGTCGTCGAGCAGGTTGAGCGAGAACCGCAGCACGTTCTGCCGCCAGTGGCCTTCCTTGGACTTCAGCCAGGTCGCCAGTGCCTTGGCGAAGGCCGGCAGGTCGAGGAAGTAGTGCTCCTGCTCGACGAACACCGGGGTCTCGCCGTTGATCCGCGACTTCGGGTCGATCAGGTCGGTCGGGTCGAGCTGGTTGCCGCAGTTGTCGCACTGGTCGCCGCGCGCGGCCGGGTAGCCGCAGATCGGGCAGGTGCCCTCGATGTAGCGGTCGGGCAGGGTACGGCCGGTCGACGGGGAGATGGCGCCGAGCGTGGTCTTCGGGAACACGTACCCGTTCTTCAGCAGGGTCAGGAAGATCTCCTGGGTGACCGCGTAGTGGTTGCGGGTCGTGGTCCTGGTGAACAGGTCGTAGCTCACGCCCAGGTTGGCGAGGTCGTGACCGATGACACCGTTGTAGCGGTCCACGATCTCGCGGACACCGACGCCTTCCTTGTCCGCCTGCACCTGGATCGGGGTGCCGTGCTCGTCGGTGCCGGAGACCATCAGCACCTTGTTGCCCGCCATCCGCTGGTACCGGCTGAACATGTCGCTGGGGATAGCGAAGCCGGAGACATGGCCGATGTGCCGCGGGCCGTTGGCATAAGGCCACGCCGCCGCGGTCAGGATGTGCTTGACGGGATTGGCGGAGGACATGGCTAAAGCCTACGGGCAGTGGCGGGCTCGTCGCTCACATTAAGCTCCGTCTTCGCCCCCACCGGGACGTGCCTGGTCTGCTTGATACCCAGGATGGACAGGAAGAACGTGCCCAGGATGAGCTGGCAGCTCAGCAC
>Ga0265338_10008615_pt1 | contig 12337 bp, 13 predicted proteins | sample 42126metaG_FD_193579 | JGI IMG/M metagenome (GOLD analysis project Ga0265338, IMG submission 193579) | Rhizosphere microbial communities from Carex aquatilis grown in University of Washington, Seatle, WA, United States - 4-21-26 metaG | ecosystem: Host-associated > Plants > Roots > Rhizosphere... | reverse complement strand
CGGCGACGAGATGATTGGCGGTGCCAGTAGTGACTACCAGGCGCGAGCCCTTGAGCTTGTCGGTCACGGCGTAAATGTCGGGCGACCACCCCACGAACGCATCGTAGGTCGTATCCTGGACAAAGATTTTCGCGGCCGAGGGAGCATCCGCCGCCCATTTGAAATCGACGTCGTTCGGGTCAATGCCCGCGTCGATGAGCAACGACATGATCAGGTAATGGCTGGGTGAATTCTGAGCTAACACGACCTTTTTTCGTTTGCCGTTTTGCATTCGAAAATCGTTAATGCTGCGAATTTCTCCGCGCGCGACCACACCGTCGCCACCGGCGGAGAAGTCAACTTGCTGGCAGACCACCGGGACTGTCCGCGAATCTTTGGCTAGCTCAGGCGCGAACAGCGCCATCATATCAAGAGTGCCCCACAGAACATGACTCTGGCCGCTGGCGAAAAGATCGCGGGCCTTGACGGGATCATCGACGATGCTCAGGCGGACGTAAAAGCCGTATTTCTTGGCAAAGACGCTTTGATCATTCGGTTCCATGCCGGCATTGGCGACGATGATCGGCGCCCAACCGGGCCACACATTGATGGGAAATTCGACGACCGGTTTACCGTCTTTGGTTGGTTTGGCATAATCACTCACGCCGCTAACGGCGGGGATTCCCGAGCGCTGGACCAGCGTGGCGGCGTTGGTGCCAATGAGCAGAGGGATGTCGGCAGGCACTTCCTTGGCCGCCTGGATGGCTTTGCGGACTTCGTCCACGTTCACGGCGTGGGTTTGGGTCTTGCTGGTGGGAGCGATTTTATCCCACCAGCGATAAACACCGAAACCGACGACGGCCAGAAACAGAATTGTTATTACAATTTTACCTCGAGTTGTCATAAGAATAGGGTCTGTGTTAAAAAGTTAGTTTCTTGGGAGTGCCGGCGTCTCGCCGGCGTGATGGTCCAGTTTGAAACTCGCCAGCGAGACGCCGGCGCTCCCAGGTATGCCATTTGGATGGTTCACTTCTCTGGGATTTTCTGCCGTTCGGGTTGCGGGGCGGCCGGTTGAGAGGTCGCGGCGACCTCGGGTTGGACCATCCCCATCTTCTTTTTGTATTCCTGAAAAAGCACTGCGCCGCGCGCTTTGCGAGCTTCCTGCTGGCGAGCGATGCCCGAGCCCATTTCCTTTGCCAGGTCGAGGGTAGCGCGCATCTGTCCTTCGCCCGAGGCAGCCGATTGGCGGAGTTGTTGCATGGATTGGCCCATTTCGCCGCCCATCATGCCTTGTAGCTCGGTGATTGAGCTCTTCATCATGCCGGCCAAACCTTCAAGCGAACGGCCAATGGCAACTTTCGCTTTGACCGCTTCAAACTCACGTTGAAAGCGCTGAATCTCGCGAAGGCTCTCGGCAATGATACTGGTGTTTTGTTTGTAGAGTTGCTCGAGATTATCGGCCTGGCTTTTATTCTCGTTGAGATCCCCCTCCAGCGTGGCCAGTTCTTCGGCGTAATGCGAGCCATTGGCTTCGTCGTTGGCCGCGGCCGCCGCCTGGAGCAGGCTCTGCAACTCCTGCTGTTGCCGTTCCTGGCGTTTGATTTGGTCCCTGAGCAGGGCAATCTGTCCGGCGAGCTGGCCGTTGGCGTAATGAGCTTTGTCGGCTTTCGCTTTGGAGTCGCGAATGCCGCGCTCGACGACCGCCTGGTTGATGGCGTCGGTCTCGGTGGCTTTCTCAGCCATCAGCCCCATCCAAATAAACAAACGTTTAATCGCTCTGAACATAGGAGTTTTGGGTTAGTGCGTTTTAGGTGGTTCTTCGTCTTCCAGGAGGATTTTCTGCTGCAGGATGAACTGCAGTTGGGAATTCAACTGCTTTTCGTCAGCTGCACCGACGACGGTGGCGCCGAGGCGTTTCAGCGGCGCGAACTGGCGCGCATCCACATCAAAAGCGACAAAATGGACCGACAAACTGGCGCCTTTTTCCTCGGCCAGCCGCTTTAACCGCGGAAGCACGGTGTGTGGTGTCGGTCCTACGGTGTTGATACCGTCGGTGATGACCAGCACATGCTTGCGCGAAAGCGGCGAATTAAGAACAGCATGAGCGGCGGCGTCCAAGGAATTGCCCAACGGCGTATTGCCATGAGGACTCGAGAAGCGGTTGGCCCATTGTTCAAAAGCATTCGCGTCCAACGGCCCGAGCTTTACGATCTCGCGAGCGTGCTCGCCCTGAAAAGTGAACAGCGCGGCGTGAACCTTGCGTGGCGCGCCGGAGGCGGTATTGGTGGCAAAGGCCTGGAGTTGCCGGGTGACGGCGAGCAGAGCGCGATTGGCGATTACGTATTTAGGCGAGGACCCGCCGGAAGCATCGGGAACGGGTTCTTTCATGCTGCCGGAGGTATCGTAGATAATAGCCAAAGCAACTCCTTCTTCGGCGCCTCGAAGCGATGCGGGATAAAGTCCCGCGAGGAGCAGAACGGCCAGGACAGCCAGTGACGAAATGCTCTTCATGTTCGAACTCGGCCTGCCATTAACTCCCGACTGCAATCGACCGCTCATGGTTAGCAAGTGGCTCATATGGTGTCAATATATCGTTCGACCCCCTGCCCTCTGCATCTATAAAACTGAGAACGGTTTATAATGGGTCTCCGATGATGCCTCCTGCCCTCCGGTTTCGCCCACGAACGACAAAGCCCTAAAGCCCTAGCGACTTTAGGCATTAATTGCGGACTTTGTTGGCGCGTCGTGAAAAAACACTCCAGCAATGATTTTTGTTTTGCCGCTTGTGCGAGTGCGCCAGTGCGCTGAAATCTTGGCGCAGAATTGTAACTTGATAATGGCGTTCGACGTCCTATGATGGTGGAACTCAAGAGAGCGTGAAAACAAAACTGTCAGTCACTGGAATAGGAATCGGAATTATTCTGATTTTGTGTGGATTTTTCGAGGGTAACTACCTCAGTTCTAATCCGCAGAAGTACTTTTCGGCCGCACACAGCGAAATCGCAATGTGGTTTTTGATTGGCGGGGCCATCACCGTCTCTGCGGGGGTTCTCACTTTTGCGCGGGCGGTAACGGAATGACAGCGCGATTGCGCCATAAGTCCGAAGGCTCAAAACCGCAATCGCGCCGTGAAAATAAAATTTCTTTGGTAAAGTGGATGGTCGGTCACTGCTAGTTGGCAACCGCCGCCAATCATGGCCGAAAACCGTCCGAAAAGCGGTAGCTTTCCAAGCATTATTCCTGGGGTGATGAACGCCTGGTTTAACCCTTCGTGCGTTCCATTTGGCCAATAGGTGTAGTTAAGTTCAGCCTCAGGCCAAAGGAATTTCAAAAGTCGGTATTGGGTTACAATATTGAGCGCGAGCGGAGTGCCGAGAGTGCGTCTGCCACCTTCGTTATCCGGCACCGAAATGCCCAGGGTGCTTTGGACATCAAAGTCGCCCCAACCTTTTCCAAAGGCGGCAGTGGGGGTAAAAACAAAATGGTGGCTAGTGAACTTGGCGCTACCGTTTGGAACTGAAACCCCAAAGAAACCCGTAAATACGTAATTGCCGTTATCCTCATTGGCAGAGGCAAAACGATATTTCATCAGGAAAGTCTGGTCAGTCCAGCCGCTCTTTGCAGGCGAGGTATTCACCGTCTGCCACGCAGGAAGTCCGATCGTAAATTGGATAGGTTCAGCAGGGATGAACTCCAGACCTTTGCCGTATCCGTAGCTAGTCAGATTATGACCTCCAGGAAGGGATTCTTGCGAAATGTCGTAACGTAGAATCTCCAGTAAGGTGGGAGAGGTAGTTACAACCGGCCCCATCCAATGCGGTTGTTTCTCCCTGCTTTCATCAACTCGCGTGAACCAATCGGTGAAATAACTTCTGAATAGAGACGTCGAGGCAGGTGCGTCCTCACCGTGGCCCCAACACGGAATTGCCAGCAAGAGAATGCCAGAAAGCACAGGCGCTGTTGGGTGACGAATAAACTTCATTGCATTTCAGGGCATCGAGCGAAAAGGATGCGGGGTTTATCTCCGAACCAAGTTTGGCGGGCAATAAAAATGTGGCGAAACGGCAAACACTTGGCAGGACAAAAAGTGGCGAGTCAGTTGACACATTGGCGTGGTAGCCAAACGTCTGGTGGTTCAATTCTAAGCCCCGCCGCAGACAAATTCCGCTCAAAACTGGGCAATTTCCGCGAAGTCCTAATTCTGCTATTGAATTAACCTTCCCTGATGGCTAAAAAGCGCAATAGCGGATTGCTCCAGTTCAAAACGGAATTGAAAAACCGTGTCAAAAGCTTGCGCCACGCTCAATCCGACCTCAAAAAGCTCAGAGCTATAGGAGCGGATGAATCTGACATACGCAGGGTCATGCTCCTTATGGGCTTTGTGAACGTGACACCGAATGAATTTCTTCAAGCCAAAACACCGAAGGACTTGGGTGAAATCAACATAAAAATCGGGCGACCCGAATCGAATTAACATGGAGTTTTCGCGAGTTAAGAGTCGGAAATGGACTAAAGCGGAGGAGCAAAGGCGAGATTACTTTGAACGTCTCCCAGGAACCTGCCCAGTCTGTAGCCGAACCGTCAGTATGATGCTGGAGCACAAAGATGGCCAAAGGAATGCACACTTTTTGACGTGTTAATGATTACCACGTCTCAGGGTGGGGCTGATGGTCGTTGTTCCACCTGACTGCGGTATAGGTTGCATTAAACAGCCTAATCGTGTCTATACTCTCCACGTGGGTGTCACAGAAGGCAGTGTTAGAATTGTGGCCGTGCCTCACCGAATACTTGAAACTTCCTGTCGAAAATATATCCCCCTTTACCATGAATAAAAAATCGAAGCTAGGAAAGGTGCCGTCAAAATCATCCAAAACCCCTTCGCCAAACTCAATCATATCGCTGGGCACCAACACTTGGGCTTCGGAAATAGCTGGGGGGCGGAACCCTTGCCTGGAAGTCGTGCCCAGACCGAAGTTTTGTTGGTCGGGGCTGGTTCCCTCTCCATTGTAGCCATAGCTTCCAACCCAAGCGCGAGATTGGGTGTTTGGTGGATATTCGAAAATCTCGATTTTTCCCTTGTAGGCTGGGCAATGGTAGGCGCGGTTTGTCCAATCCAACGGGTAGTACGGCCGCAATAGGGTCACCCATTCAATTGCAGAATCGGGCGAGGCGTCAGTGTAGTAAGTAATGTGAGGATAGAATTTGGCATCCTCCACATACATCGCCATCGCGATGCTCATCTGACGCAGATGATTCCTGCACGAAGTTGATTGAGCTTGTGCTTTTGCTCGTGCCAAGGCTGGCAGCAGCATCGCCGCCAAAATCGCAATAATTGCAATAACGACCAGCAATTCAATGAGGGTGAAGCCCGATACTTTCAGAACCTGGGGTGCTTTTCTGGCGCTGCGTTGCAAACCACACTTCAAACAACGCACTTCAAGCTTGCTGGCAACCCTATCTGCCATGGGAGTGAACAAGATAATAAGCCAATTTGAGGGATTTGTCGAAGGGTTTTGGTCCAGCCGTTCACGAGGCGTTTCAGCTTGAAGAGAGCAGGCAATGCCCGTAAGGCATGAAGTATTGGGAAAATGAACCGTCGCCTTGCCATGTTGCTCGCCGTTGTGGGATTGCTTCTGGCGTGTGCCGTGGTTTTGTTCTGGCCAAGGCAGTCTGAGTATCCGCGAGTTCGATTGAAAATGGTCAGGCGCGGTATCGAACAAGGCAAGCCTGTTGTCTTCTTCCGAATAGATGGCACTGGCGATAGGCGAATCCAAATTGCCTTGATTGCAAAAATCAGTGGCAACTGGGACACGCTCGAATCCACAGTTACCTGCGTGCCGCCGACTCAAGCAACAAACTTTTGGGCACCGTCTCAGGTATCACCCATCATGAACGTTGGGATTGGGCGAAAGGAATTTGGAATAATTGCGCCAACCAATACTTCAGCCAATCCATTGGTCTGGTATCTTCGGGCGATTGTTGACGTTGAGACAGCTCGTTTCGACCGCTTAAGACAAATGCGAAGAGCATGGAGCTACCTGAAAACCACGGGGAAATCGTTCCCAAAAGCTGTATGGGCTGCATGGAATTGGTTTTACATCGAGAACTATGAAGACCTTTATAGCGACCCCATCACCAATTCAATTGAGCTTGAGATTTCCTCCAAGGCGATGCAGTGAAACCGTAGTTAACTGCCGCACATATCAAATTTAAATATCGTCTCGCGAAGACAGACCGATGCCGCAGCGATTTCTTTGTAAACGTCGCCTGTCCAATTACCCTGATGGTCGCGCCAAAAGAGTGCCTGAGGACCAGTGAAAATGAATTTGCATTTACTTTACTTAATGCAATATGTTCGAGCCACTCAACGAACGGAAGTCTCTCAGAAGCAATCGTTTTTATGAGAACGTTCTCGAAAACCACGACGTTGTTCTCCTTGCTGCTTATTGGTCTATGCATCGTCGCGCCTAGTCGTATGGCAGCACAGACCTTCACGGTTCTCCACACATTCACGACTCCTGACCCGAATACAGGTACTAACAGTGATGGCGATAATCCACGGACTGGTCTGATTTTGTTTGAAAACACATTATATGGGACAGCACACCAAGGCGGCGATTCAGCAAACGGCACAGTCTTTAAGGTCAATGTCGATGGTACTGGATTTGCGACGTTACACAGTTTTACTAAACTCCAAGGACCGCCGCTTGAAGTTGGCACAAACTTCGATGGAATTTGGCCAAGGGGCAAATTGGTTTTATCCGGTCGTACGCTCTATGGGACAACTTCGCTCGGTGGCCCGTTGAGGTGGGGAACCATATTCGCCGTCAATATTGAGGCAGCCGGATTTACAAATTTGCATACTTTTGCGAGCCAGCCTAATGACGGCTCTTTTTGTTACGCGGGCATGGTTCTGTCAGGGAACACTTTTTATGGGGCAACCTACTCTGGCGGAGGTGCAAATGAGGGTGCGCTATTTGCGATTAACCAGGACGGAACGGATTTCAGAAATATCTACAGTTTCGGTAACTTGTTCGGCAGCGACATAACTGGTGGCTTCCAACCGGAAACCGATTTGGCACTATCGGCGACGGCTTTGTATGGGACTGCAAGCTTTGGAGGACAGGTTGATGGTTCTGGATTTGGCACTGTATTCACCGTGCAGACCGATGGCACCGGCTTTAAAAGTCTTTACACCTTTTTGGGGGGAACCAACGGAGACACGCCAGAAGGCGGGTTGGTCGTAATGGGAAATACTTTGTACGGAACAACTGCCGATGATGAGGAAAGTATCGACTCAAACTATGGCAGAATATTCGCTATAAACACCAATGGCACTGGGTTTACCTTGCTTCATAGGTTTACCGGCGATGACGGACGCGGGCCGGCAGGGGCTCTAATTCTGCTCGGGAACACCCTCTACGGGACTACTCAGTATGGAGGGCCATCTAATTATGGAGTGCTCTTCTCCATCAAGACAGACGGAACCGATTTTTCCATTCTGCACACCTTCTCCTTCGCTGACGGAGCTTTTCCGAATGGTTCTCTGGTCTTTTCCAATAACACTCTTTATGGAACTACTTCGGAAACCGTATTCAGCCTCTCTTTGGGACCAGCTGCCCCACCGCAGTTGAACATGGCTGCTATCGGGCCCAGTCTCAGATTTACGTGGCCGACCAATGCGACCAGCTTCACCTTGCAATCAACGACCAACCTGGGTCCATCGGCATTCTGGACAGCGGCGACTACGCAGCCCGTCCTTATAAACGGGTTGAACACGGTGACCAATTCCATTTCAGGTGCTCAGCAGTTTTACCGCTTGGCGCAATAAAGCACTTAACAAAGCTAATTCCTAAAACCTTCTCAGTGGCGTTCTGAGCATGGTCAGCCAACGAAGGTCAGGGCTAGCGGGAACGTGCGCCACACGTCAAATGCGCGTAGCCATCCTGGGAAGCAGGAAAACCCGAACGTGAGTCAAGGAAAATAGTGGTCTGCCACCACAAGTGCGAGTAGAGTTGGCCAACCAATGAACTTGAAAAGGCGAATTAAAAACCTGTTTCTCCCTGCGCTCCTGCCATTACTTAGCTTAACGCCGCCTGCTCATGTGTTCGCACAGACTTTTACGACTCTTCATGCTTTCGCTCCGACTTACCTTGACGCCGCAGGTTTTTATTACACCAACATCGACGGGGCTAATCCTCATGTCGCTTTGATTCTCTCGGGCAACACTCTGTATGGAGCAGCATACAATGGGGGCTTTTACGGCAGTGGCACCGTGTTCGCCATCAACACTGATGGCACGAATTTTACGAATCTGCATAATTTTGCGAGGTCCGCATGGGTCCCAGTGCTCTCTGGTGGTCAAGCTTTTACTAACAGCGACGGAGCTATGCCTTTTGGCCAATTAATTCTGTCAGGCAATGCCTTGTATGGGGCGACGTCTCGTGGGGGGACCAATGGCAACGGGACGGTATTTAAAGTCAACATGGACGGAACGGGATTCACGAATCTGCATATATTCACCGCTGGCGACAAGAACTCTATTAGTGTGTATACCAATAGCGATGGAGCTATTCCCCAAACTGGGTTGATTTTGTCAGGCGGCACGCTTTACGGAACGACGTTCGGAGGGGGGCTTTCTGGGAATGGCACTCTTTTTTCTGTCGATACCAATGGCATGGGGTTTACGAACCTGCATTCTTTCGCTGTAGAAGAAGGGAACACGCCTCAAGGGTTAGTTGTTGTCGGCAGCACGCTGTATGGATTAATGCTTCTTGGAGGAAGTCTTGGAGGAGGGTCGTTGTTCGCCGTAAGCATTGACGGTTCGAACTTTACGAGCTTGTACAGCTTCGGGGGTGATTTGTTCCATCCCTTAGCATTGACTGTATCAGGAGGTACACTCTATGGGACGGCTCCTTCGGGTGGCGATTTTGGCCACGGCGCTGTGTTCTCCGTCGGCACGGATGGCTCTGGCTTAACGACCCTGTATAGTTTCATGGACACCGCCAACCCGCAAGCAGGGGTGATATTATCGGACAACACGTTCTATGGGGCGACGACTTATAATGGCATTTCGGGTCAGGGGATGTTATACAAAATGAACAAAGATGGTTCGGATTTTACGAACCTGTATTCTTTCACGGGGAGCGATGGAATTAATCCGACCACACAACTGGTTTTATCTGGTCAAACTTTGTATGGAACGGCAGAAAATGACGGCAGCGGAGGCCGTGGAACGGTGTTCAGTCTTTCATTGACGGTGGTCCAGCCGCAACTAACCGTAATCCCTTCTATAGCAGGTATTGTTTTAACGTGGCCCACCAACGCCACGGGCCTCACATTACAGTCCACCCCTACTCTCGCTTCACCCGTCTGGACCACTAACTCTGCGGTTCCCGTGGTCGTCAACGGCCAAAACACAGTCACCAACCCCATTTCAGGTGCTCAGCAGTTCTACCGCTTGTCGCAATAAACTGGGCGGAACAAAAGGACTTACCACAATTAATTCGAAAAACGACAGCGCGCCTTGAGCGGTGAAGCTGGTCCCGCCCTTAATTCAAATCCCGGTTCCTGAATATGGCGAACAGGAGCGCCGTAACTGCAACTACCAGGGCCACGGTAATAAGCGGTTTGAGGTGAATCACGGAACTTCCAGTAAAGTCTATGCTCATGCTCATTGACGACACTACCGGAAAGCTGCCCCATGGGTCAAATCGCGTCAATGCAGGCCAACCAAGCAAAACACCCATATCAAACCATAGATATTGGTTCGGGATTGCAGACCGTCATGCTGTGAGGGACAACGTGCTTTCCTTAAAGTTGGTTCGCGAAGACAGACCCGCCGCTGTCATTTTGCGGGTGAGAACCAGCCACTGGTTTGCGGTGGGGCCTCCCTTGGCATAGAATCGAAACCAAGATTCCGAGTGGCTTTGGCTCAACCACACGACAGCAGCGTCAAAGAGCCCGAAGAGTAAACGCCGTCTGTCACCGACTGAAGAAAAAGCATGAAACGAAGGCCATCACCAGATTCTTTGATTCAGAGTATCGTACTCCGCCGTACAACAGCTATCGCAATAAGCCTGCTCGTGTTCATCGGAACGCGTGGGCCGGATACGAAAGCCCTTGGCGAAGCTGCATCTGCCCCTGTGGAGCCATGGCACTATGTATCCGATGTTGACCTTGCCAAGGAGGTTTTTCCCACTCCGCCGATGGCTGGTTCCGAGGAGCGAACTGCCGGCCTGCTTTTGGTTTCCAATGCGTGTTGGAAAGCACACACCCTGCTCACGAATGAATGGGATGCCGCTACGAACGAGATTAGATTCTCCTGGTCGCCCTTTGCGAACCAATTTGGGCCTTGGTTCTCTTGGACCAACTGCCTGTGGACAAGCAATTTCTTGGACCGCGTTCGCAGCGACACGGACAGAATCACCGATCTGGGCAAACCTTTTTGGCATGAGAACCGACCTTACGAGGATGCTCCCGACCTTAAGAAGTTAATCAAATCTTGGGGCATCCCTCTGAACGAAACCTCAAGCACCAGCTGTCCGAGCGGCCATTCGACTCGTGGGACCGTTTTCGCCCTCCTGTTTTCGGAACTGGTGCCGGATAAACAAGAGGAAATTCTCGATATTGGCCGGGAGATGGGCTGGCATCGAGTGATTCTCGGCGCTCATTATCCCTGGGATGTGTATGCCGGAAGGGTGCTCGGCATTGCAATCGTGCGCCAGATGAAGACCAATGCCGATTTCCAGAGGGATTTTAACCAGGCTAAAGCCGAAATCGCCAAGGCTCGCAAGCAGCGTTAGGACGCTCGACTACAGGCTCTCATTCGGCCCTTGAAAGCAAACGGTTGCCGCAACTCCACTGTTCGCAAGAGGAACGAATATGCGGTTGAGAAAATGCTTTGGATCAGCCGGGGATTGGGCATTGCTGCGGACAGGAATGTCCGCGCGCCGGGAGAAAGGAGGTTACGCTTATGATTAAGACGGAACCAAGGGGACAAAATAAGATTGCGCACGCCAACAGTTTGCCTGAGGATTTCCGAACAGCACCGCGTTATGTCTAAGCGAATTGTCGTAATCACAGGGGTGACGCGCGGATTGGGCCGGGCAATGGTCGACGAATTTGTGCGCCTCGGGCACACGGTGCTGGGCTGCGGGCGGACCCGGAAGATAATTGATCAACTCCATCGCCGATTCGGGACGCCGCACGATTTCTACCGAGTTGATACTTCCTCCGATGATGAGGTCAAATCCTGGGCCAGCCTGATCCTGAGCGCGCACGGAGCACCGGATCTTGTGCTGAACAACGCCGGAGTTATCAATAAGAACGCGCCCTTATGGGAAATCAGCGAGCGACAATTCTCCGAAGTTATCGATGTCAACGTGAAAGGTTTTGCCAATATTATCCGGCACTTTGCGCCGGAAATGATCAAGAAGAAACGCGGCGTGATTGTAAACTTTAGTTCGGGCTGGGGGCGTTCCACCGACGCGGAAGTGGCTCCCTACTGCGCCAGCAAGTGGGCGATTGAAGGATTGACCCTCGCGCTATCACAGGAACTGCCATCCGGCGTTGCGGCGGTATCCTTGAATCCTGGGATCATCAATACCGAGATGCTGCAGAGCGCTTTTGGCGGCTCGGCGGCGGGCTACATTTCACCGGAAGACTGGGCCAAGAAGGCGGTGCCCTTCCTGCTGGGGCTCGGACCTGGAGACAATGGGAAACAGCTGGAAGTTCCCAGTGTTGACGCCGCTCCGGCTGGGACTTAGTGGTCATGAACATGAATACAATGACATTGTATTTATGTTCATGACCACTTAGCCTTGGACGATGTCGAAAACGAGCAAGCCGAAACGACGGCGCAAGGCCGTGATGGTGGGTGTTGGATTGGATTCAGATGGTCACAAGCGTTTGACCACCGGCCCGAATTTTATGTTGGTGGGTGGGTCGGAGGATACCCACGAGGTCATGACCGAGAAGGTGATCAAGATCAATGAGAAGCTCGCTGCCAAGGGCAAACAAATAGAGGAAGTCAGTCACGAAGAGTTTGACGATATCGCGCAGTCTGTCGGTCTGCAGAAGCACGAACCAAAAAAGCCGGATCAGCAAGAGGGAAGCAACTAGTCCTAAAAATTGAAACCTTCGTCATCGCCTTCGTCGCCACCTTTGTCGGACTTGATGTTTTTCGACAAAGGTGGCGACAAAGGATTTCGACAAAGATTCTGATCGATGAACCAAGGATTGAAACCAAATGCCTGAAGCCAGCCCTTACCTGACATTGCTGGTGTTATTCGCGGGTGCGGTTGTCTTCGCATTGGGACCTGTCCTATTGGCGAAACTTTGGGCGCGCACGTATTCA
>Ga0265338_10008613_pt1 | contig 12342 bp, 7 predicted proteins | sample 42126metaG_FD_193579 | JGI IMG/M metagenome (GOLD analysis project Ga0265338, IMG submission 193579) | Rhizosphere microbial communities from Carex aquatilis grown in University of Washington, Seatle, WA, United States - 4-21-26 metaG | ecosystem: Host-associated > Plants > Roots > Rhizosphere >... | reverse complement strand
GCAACGGCTGCTGTTGGACATCGAGAAAACTACGGTGCAACCTCAGGCGAGCGCGGCGTCGTCTAATACGATGAATCCATGAAAAGAGTTTCGCTCATTGCTTTTACGTTGCTGCTCGCGATGGCGGCGGTGTTTGCGCAGCGCCGGTTTGGGGGTGGAGGCGGATGGGGCGGCGGTGGCGGGGGCTGGAGCGAGAGTTATGTTCCCGATGATGCAAAGACGGCTCGTGAGGTGGAATCGCACAGCACCGGCACACCGATGTGGACCAATGCGCCCGGTTTCGACAAGGACGTGTTCACGTTTTGCCGCATCCGGCGGAATCGGAAGTGGGGCACGGGCGGCAATTGGGCGACGGACACGCCGGACAGCGATTTGAATTTATCGTTTCGCTTGCAGCAGGTGACTTCGATCAAGGTCAATCCGAACGGCCGCTATCTGTGGCTCACGGATCCGGAGTTATTTAAATATCCGTTCATATATATGGTCGAGCCGGGGACGCTTTCGCTCGACGATGATGAGGTGGCGGCGCTGCGTAAATATCTCCTCAATGGCGGCTTTCTTTGGGTGGACGATTTTTGGGGTGAGGCGGAATGGGAAGGCATGGCCGAAGAAATCAGAAAAGTTTTTCCCGACCGAAAGTGGGTGGATTTGCCGCTGGATCATCCGCTGTATCATTGCGTGTTCGAGATTAAATCCAAAGGGCAGGTGCCAGGGATGGGCGTGTGGCAAAGGCGGCATGTCACGTGGGAGCGGCCGGATGCGCACGAGACGCATCATCGGGTGATTTTTGACGACAAGGGCCGCATCATGATTTTTGCCACACACAACACGGACAACGGCGACGGCTGGGAACGCGAGGGCGAAGACCATTATTATTTTGAGAATTTTTCCGAGAAGATTTCGTATCCGCTCGGCATCAATGTGATTTTTTACGTCATGACCCATTAACAAGGAACATTGTGGAAACAACAACCGCACCTGAATTGAATCCCTCCGACGCGCAGGCCGTCGAAAAACTTATCTCCGGACGCGCGCGCGTCGAAAGCGAACTGGCCAAGGTCATCGTGGGCCAGAAGGAAGTGGTGGAGCAGATTCTGCTCGCGTTGTTTTCGGGCGGGCATTGCCTGATCACGGGTGCGCCGGGATTGGCGAAAACGTTGCTCGTGAAATCGATCGCGCAGATTTTTCACCTGCAATTTCAGCGCGTTCAGTTCACGCCCGATCTCATGCCGGCCGATATCACGGGCACGGAAATTCTTTCCGACGGAGAAGGCGGACGGCGGATGACGTTCGTGAAAGGTCCGATCTTCGCGAACATGATTCTGGCGGATGAAATCAATCGCACGCCGCCCAAAACACAATCGGCGCTGCTCGAAGCGATGCAGGAGCACCAGGTGACGGCGGCGGGCGTGCGGCATGCGTTGCCGGAGCCGTTCTTCGTGCTGGCGACGCAAAACCCAATCGAAATGGAAGGCACATATCCGTTGCCCGAGGCGCAGCTCGACCGGTTCATGTTCAACGTGGTGATCAATTATTTGCCGGAAGACGATGAAGTGGCGGTGGTGCAGCAAACGACGGCTCACCGCGCGCCGAAAATTGAACCGCTATTCACCGGTGAGGATGTGTTGCGCTTTCATGAGCTCGTGCGGCAGGTGCCGATTGCGAGCGGCCTCGTGCGTTACGCGGTGCGCCTGGCCGCGGCGTCGCGCCCGCAGCAAAACGGGTCGCCGCAATTCGTGAACGACTGGGTGAGTTGGGGCGCGGGGACGCGCGCGTGCCAATTCCTGGTCGTCGGCGCGAAAGCGCGCGCGTTGCTACAAGGGCGAACGCACGTGACTGGCGAAGACATTCGCGCGCTCGCGGGTCCGGTGCTGCGGCATCGCATCCTGGTGAATTACCGCGCCGAGGCGGAAGGGACGAATGTGGAGACGATTATTCGAAGATTGTTGGAAACGGTGAAGGAGAGTGCTTGAAGAAACGCCGAACATCGAACGTTGAACGCCGAACGCTGAAGTTCTTTCGCGACGCGCACGGGTTTTCAATTCGGCGTTCGGCGTTGGATGTTCGGCGTTCGATGTTCCCCCGTTAAGTTATGCCGTCCTCCCCTTTCTCCTCAACCACACGCCGGGACGAAGCATTCGTCGATCCCAAGGCGCTGATGGCAATTCGCAATCTCGAATTGCGCGCGCGGGTGGTGGTGGAGGGGTTTTGGACCGGGCTGCACCGCAGTCCGTATCACGGCTTCTCGGTGGAGTTCACGGAGTATCGGCAATACTCGCCGGGCGATGACACGCGCTATTTGGATTGGCGGCTGTTCGCGCGGTCGGATCGATACTACCTGAAAAAATTTGAGGACGAGACGAACCTGCGCTGCCATTTGCTCGTCGACCAAAGCCGCTCGATGGAATACGGCTCGGTGGGTTATTCGAAATCCGACTACGCGCGCACGCTCGCCGCGACACTCGGGTGGTTTCTCAATGGGCAGGGCGACGCGGTCGGTCTGTTCACGTTCGATGCGGAGGTGCGCGAATATTTGCCCGCGCGACATCGTCATGGCCATTTGCGGCAACTGATGTTGGCGCTCGAAAAACCAGGTGGCGGGAGCGAAACGAATTTGAATGCGCCGCTGCGCCGCATGGCGGAACTGATTCGCAAACGTGGTTTAGTAGTGCTCATTTCCGATTTGCTCGCGCCCATCCATGAGCTGGAGGCGAGTCTTGGGCGCATTACGGCGGCGGGCCACGAGGTGATTCTTTTCCAGGTGCTGGATCCGAACGAACTGAAATTCGATTTTCACAATGCGATGTTGTTTCGCGACATCGAGAGCGAGCGCGATTTGTATTTGGACCCGGACTCGGTGCGGGCCGAATACCAGCGCAAGCTCGCGGAACATAGCGAGGGCGTGGAAAGGATTTGCCGGCGGCTGGGCATTTCGTTTCATCGCGTGACGACGGAGCGGCCTTTGGAATTGAATCTGTCCGACTTTTTGCGGAGCCGTGGCGGACGGGGGAAAATGGTAAGGCGACGAGCGCAGCAAGGAGTGATATGAGAAGCTCCAAGCACCAACATCCAAGCTCCAGAGAAACTTCAAATCCCAAGCTCCAATCATTTCGCACGCGGGTTTTGGATTTTGATGTTTGGACCTTCTCTGGAGCTTGGATGTTGGGATTTGGAGCTTTCAGAAAATGAATTTTCTCGCTCCATGGTTTTTATTGGGAGGGTTGGCAATCGCCGGGCCGATTGCTTTTCACCTGATTCGGCGCGCGGCGCGAGAGCGGATGCCGTTCAGTTCCCTGATGTTTTTGCGCTCGACGCCGCCACGAGTCACGCGACGCAGCAAGCTGGAACATTTTTGGTTATTGCTGTTGCGCTGCCTGGCGTTGCTGCTGCTCGCGGCGGGATTCGCGCGGCCATTTTTTTCGAAGGATATCACTTTGCCAACGACGCCGAGCGAGGCGCGGCAAATTCTTTTGCTCGTCGACACCAGTGCGAGCATGCGGCGCGAGGGGCTTTGGAACAAGGCGCGGTCGATTGCGGAATCGTATCTCGACAAAGCCGGGCCGGCGGATCAAATGGCCATCATGACGTTTGATCGGCAGCCGCGCACGCTGGTGAGCTTCTCCGAATGGTCGTCGTGGAATGTGGAGCAACGCGCCGGTATGGCGCGGCAAAGGTTGGCGGTAGTGAATCCGGGCTGGATGAGCACGCAACTCGGTCTCGCACTGACGAGCGCGGCGGAGCAGATGATGAACGACTCGGATAAAACGATGGCGCGGCGCGAAGTGATTTTGATCAGCGATTTGCAGGAGGGCGCGAAGCTGGATGGATTGCAAGGGCACGATTGGCCCACGGGGGTGAAAGTGGCTGTCGAGCATGTGGAACCGTCGCGAAAGGGCAATGCGGGGCTGGAAATACTCGCGTCGCCTAACGCGAAAGCGGATGACGCCAGCGCCATTCACGTGCGGGTGGCGAACTCGCGCGATTCGAGCCACGAGAAATTTCAATTGTCGTGGGGCAATGAAGGCGGCGTTGGTTCCGCGCCGATGGAAATTTATTTGCCGCCCGGCCAGGCGCGGACTTTTACGACGCCGAAACTGCCCGCGGGAAAAACTTCGGCGCAATTGAAATTAAGCGGCGGCGAAAGTTCGTTCGATGACACGAGTTATTACGTGGCGTCGGAATTTGATCACCGGACCCTCGCGTGGTTCGGCAAGGAATCGGTGAACGACCCGGAAAAGCTTCGCTATTATATCGAGCGCGTTTTTCCGGCGGCACCCGGGCAGCCGATTCAAATTGTGCGGCCTTACACCAACTCCGCATTTTCGGCGGAGATGCTCAACCGCGCCGCGTTTGCGGTTATCGCGGATAAATTGACGCCGGAGGAGAGCGCGCCGGTGCGCGATTGGTTGCTGAGCGGCAAATCGGCGTTGCTCGTGCTGACGGATGCGCAGATGGCCTCAACGGTCGCGTCGGTCGCGGGAATTCCTGAACCGCAGATGGCGGAGGCGAGCGGGGGTTTCGCGCTGATTGGCGAGGTGGATTTTTCGCATCCGTTGTTTGCGCCATTCGCGGATCCGCGTTTCAGCGATTTCACGCACATCCATTTTTGGAAGCATCGCCGCTGGGAAATTCCAGCGGGTGTGCCGGCCCACATTCTTGCGAAGTTCGATGACGGGTCGCCCGCATTGGTGCAATTGCCGGTGGGCAAAGGCAATTTGATCGTGCTGGCGTCCGGGTGGAATCCGGCGGACAGCCAGTTCGCGGTTTCGAGCAAGTTTCCGCCGCTGATGCAGCGGATGCTGGATTGGAGCGGGGCGGAGGCGGTTGAGCGGTTTCAGTTTTTGACGGGCGATGCGATACCTAACCAACTCGCCCCCGGGACGGCGGCGCTCCCACGGGTTGAATGGCAAAAGCCGGATGGAAAAAAAGTGACGCTTCCAGCGGGCACGGCTTTTACCGAAACGGACATGCCGGGAATTTACACGGCGACGGTTGAGGGCAAGGAGCATCGTTACGCGGTGAATTTGTCGATTGATGAGGCCCGCACGGCGGCGATTGCGCCGGATGAATTGGCTCGGCTTGGTGTGCCGCTGCAATTGACGCCGGAGATCCCCATCGCGCTGGCGCAGGCGCAGCAGAGGCACTTGCGACAGGCGGAATTGGAGAATCGACAAAAGCTCTGGCGCTGGTTGATTGCCGGCGTCCTCGCCGTTACGTTGGGAGAAATTGTGCTCGGCGGCTGGCTCGCGCGCCGCGTCAAAACCGCAGAGGTGGTTGCATGATGGAACCACGCCTTCAACTGCAACTCGGCAGGCTGGAATCAGCCCTGCGCCGGGCGAGGCTCTGGCGGCGTCTCGCAGGGTGCTGGATCGCGGCGACGGTAATTTGCATTGTGTTGTTGGTTCTGCATCGGGGCGCAAGCTGGAATCCCCGTCTAATCTGGATGCTGCCGCTGGCGTTCGGGGCGTTGTCGGCTTTTGTCGTTTGGGTAATGGAACGGAGTCGCCCGCGGGATTTTCGCGCGCTGGCGGCGAATTTGGAACGCGAGCATCCGGACTTGCGGCCATTGCTTTCGACGGCGATTGAGCAACAGGCGGATCGCGAGACGGGTGAGTTTCATTTTCTGCAACTGCGATTGATCAACGAGGTCATCACGCATCGGCATTACCGTCTTTGGCGGGAGGAGACGAATGGAAAACTATTTTCCTCGCTGGTGCTTCAAGCGGGAGCACTGGCGGTTTTTGTGGCCGTGCTTTTTGCCAGCCAGCTTTTTAGCCGCGGACGCGGGAGCGCTGCGGTTGCGCGGGCGGGCGACTCCGGGGTGACGGTGACGCCGGGCGACACGAAAGTGGAACGCGGCACGGGCCTGGTGATTTCTGCGCGATTTGGCGGCAAGCCGCCGGCGGATGCCATGCTCGTCATGATTTCCGCTTCCGGCAAAACGAAACGTATCGCGTTGGAGCGGCATCTGGCTGACCCGGTTTTTGGCGCGAGCTTGCTGGAGGTCACGGAGGATGCGTTGTATCGCGTCGAGTACGGGAATGACAAAACGCGCGATTTCAAAATTACGGTTTTCGATTACCCGGCGCTTTCACACGCGAATGCTGCGCTCGAATATCCGGGATACACCGGGCTCACCAACAAAACCATTCCCGATACACTTCGCGTCACGGCCGTGGAGGGCACCAAGTTGACCTACACGCTTGAACTCAACAAGCCGGTCGTCCATGCGCGATTGGTGGCGAAGGATGGCCGCGCGCTGCCGCTTGCGGTGCAGACGAATGCGGTGGCCATGCTGAACGCGCTGACGCTCACGAACAGCATGCGTTATTCGCTGGAATTGATCGATGCCGAAGGCCGCACGAATAAGGTGGCGTCGGATTTTTCCATCCAGGTGCTGACCAATCGCATGCCGGATTTGAAGATCGCGTTTCCGCGCGGGGACCAGCGCGTGTCCAAGCTCGAGGAATTGCAATTGCAGGCGGTGGCTTCGGACGATTTTGGCTTGCTCAAATACGGTGTGGGATTCGGCATTGCGGGGCAGGATCCGCAATTTGTGGAACTCGGTGGCCCGGCGCGCGCGAATGAAAAGCGCCAGTTCACGAACATGATTTCGATGGAGAAGCTCGGCGTGGATGTGGACCAGGTGGTTTCTTATTTCGCGTGGGCGGATGATTACGGGCCGGATGGCCAGGTGCGGCGGACGTTTAGCGATATGTTTTTTGCCGAAGTGCGGCCGTTCGACGAAATTTTCCGCGCCGATCAATCCGGTGAATCCGAAAGCGCGCAAAATCAACGCCAGCAGGGTCAGCAAGGCGGCAACCAGAACACGCGGCTGGCGGAATTGCAGAAGGAAATTGTCATTGCGACGTGGAAACTTCAGCGCGACAAGTACACCGCGCCAAAGAAATGAGGCAGTTATGAAAATAAATTTACTGGTGTTCACCGCCACTTGTTGTGCGGCGATGACGTTTGCGCAATCTGTACCGCCGAGCACGCCGAAGACGACGGGCGATTATTCGTCGGACGTCGGAACCGTGCTCGACGCGCAGGAGCAGGCGTTGACGCAGGCGAAGCAGGCGATGGAGGAGGCGCAGGACGACAAGGTGCGAACCTCTCTGGAAACGGCCATCAAGGAAATGCAAAAGGCGCAGGCGGCGCTCGAAGTGGCGAAAAATTCTCCGGAAAAACTCGGGCCCGCTTTGACCGCCGAGCAGCAGGCGTATCAGGCGTTGTTGAAAGCGACGCCGCGCGAGTATCGTATTTCGCGCCAGCGCAATGGCCAGGGCGGCGGGCAAAATTCCGGCCAGCCAAACCAGCGTCAACTGGACCAACTCGACATGAAGGAGGAGGCGAACCGCTACGAGACGGAGCGGGAGGCGAGCGCGCAACCGACGCAGCAGCAGCGCGAGCAAAACGAGACGGCCAATCGATTGAAGGAGTTGGCGCAGCGCCAGCAGGATTTAAATGATCGGCTGCGCGATTTGCAGACGGCATTGCAGGCGGCGAAGACGGACCAGGAGCGCGAGGACATTCAGGATCAGCTTAAGCGCTTGCGGGATGAGGAGCGGCAAATGCTCGCGGACGTGGACCAGTTGCGGCAGCAGGCGGAGCAGTCGCCGAACGCGAGCGCTGACACGCGGCAGCAATTGGACCAGACGCGCTCGGACGTCCAGCGCGCGGCGCAGGAGATGGAGCGGCAGTCGCCTTCCCAGGCCCTTGCCGCCGGGTCGCGCGCGCAGCAGGCAATGCAGAATTTGCGGGATGACTTGCGCAAGGAGGGTTCGAGCCAGTTCACCGACCAGATGCGGCAGATGCGCAATGACGCGCGCGATCTCGCGAAGCAGGAGGATGACATCGCGAAGAAACTTGATTCGCTGCAGAACGGCGAGCACAAGCTGGATAATTCCGCAGACACGAAAGCGCTCTCAGAGCAATTGGCGAAACAGGAAAGCGCGTTGACGAATCTGCTTTCCAACATGCGCACCTTGAGTGAGCAATCCGAAAACGCCGAGCCGCTGCTTTCGCAAAAGCTTTACGACACGTTGCGTCGCGCGGATCAACGTCGCACGGACAACCTGCTCGACATGGGTTCGCAGCTCGCGCAACGGGGATTTTTGCCGCAGACCAGCGAGGTGGAGCGCGCGGCCCGCACGAATATCAATGAATTGCGGCAGGGCGTCGAATCGGCGGCGGAGAGTGTGCTGGGAAATGAAACCGAAGCGCTGCGTTACGCGCAAAAGGAATTGGACGATCTGACCCGGCAGATGGAACGCGAAATGGCCGCGGGGGAAACCAATGGCGTGCAGGCTGGGAATGCGCGGAATGGCAGAGAAGGACAATCGAATCGCGTGGCCAGCGCCAGGGGCGAGCACGTCGGGCAAAATGCTGCGGGCCGTGAGGGGACGAATGAGACGCAATTGGCCTCAAATAGCCAGTCGGGAAATCGTGGATCGCAACGGGCGCAGAGTAATTCGCAGCGTGGTCAAGCCGGTCAGCAGAGTTCGAGAGATCAGCAGGGCAATCCGCAAAATGGAAATCAAGGCCAGCGCGCTTCTGGAGAGAACGGGCAGCAGGGACAGAACGCGCCGGGTGAAAATCAAGCAGGTGGCGAGGTGCAAAATGGCAACGCCGCCAATCCAGAGCAACAAGCCAATAATAATTCTCAAGGGCAACAGAACGGTTCGTCCCCGCGGCAGGGTCAACAACGGGCACAGGGCGGTCAGAGGGGACAAAACGGCCAGCAAGCGCAAAGTGGCCAATCGGGGCAAGGCGATCAACAGGCGCAGAACACCTCGCAGGGTCAGAACGGGCAACAAGCGCAGGGAAGTCAGCAGGGTCGGAATGGCCAGCAGGCACAAGGCGGCCAGGCGGGCGGGCGCGGTGGTGATCGCGATCGATTGACGCAGCTTGCCCGGCAGTTGAACAATAATGGTTACGACAATGGCGGCACTTACGCCGGGGGCGAGCGCGGGGGTCCGATTACCGGCGGCGATTATGTGAATTGGGCGGATCGCATGCGCGACGTGGAGCAGGTTTTGGATCCGCAGGATTTGCGGAATGAATTGACCACGGTTCGTGAGCGGGCGAGTGCGTTGCGCGCGCAGTATCGGCAGACGGGCCGCGCGCCGGATGTAAACGTGGTGCGCGAGCAACTCGTGGCGCCGATGACGCAAGTGCGGGTGTGGTTGCAGGACGAAATTGCCCGGCAGCAGAATGCCAATAGTCTCGTGCCGCTGGACCGCGATCCGGTGCCGGATAGTTATTCCGAACTCGTGCGCAAGTATTACGAAAAACTGGGGAGTGCGCAGTGAGCGTAGATTTTTGGATCCCCGCGATATTGTCCCGAAGGGACAAGATGAAAATAGCCCGGCGTTTTAACGCCGGGAAGCAAGATCATTTCGAGCAAGTCCCGAAGGGGCGATTGGAGGCCGCAAACCGGGGTTACGTTTTTCAGCCGTCCCTTCGGGACTCGTTTTGCGTGGCGCGCGGTCCCGGCGTTGAAACGCCGGGTTATTGTCGATCATCCCTTCGGGATGGGAGGCATGAAATAGCCAAACCGGCAATGTCGGAGGTACGCTTTCAATGATTACCTTCGCCACGATTTTATTTTCCAATCGCGCGTGGGTGGGGCCCATTGCCGTGGGTGTTGTGCTGCTGGGCGTCGCGATTGTCTGGTCGTGGCGGCGGAGTCCGGCGCAGGGGTGGGTGGCGGGAGCGTGTGTGCTGCTCAAACTCGCCGGAATTCTTGCGCTCGCGCTTTGTCTACTCGATCCGTTGTGGGTGGGCGAACGCGCGCGGCCCGGCGCGAATGTTTTTGGGATCATCGCCGACAACAGCCAGAGTTTGAAAATGAAGGATGCGCTGGAGACGCGTTCGCGGGGGGATATTTTAAGGGAGCAATTGACCAGCGGCGCGAAGGGATGGCGTTCGACGTTGGATGAAAATTTCCAGGTGCGCCGTTACACATTTGATGCGCGTTTGCAAAACACGAAGGATTTTTCGGAATTGAATTTTGAGGGGCGCGCCTCGGCGCTGGGAAGTTCGTTGCGCACGGCGATTGAATATTGGCGCGGCCAGCCGGTCGCCGGTGTGCTTTTGTTCACGGATGGAAACGCGACGGATATTGGCGCCGATTTGCCGGCGCTGGATGGTTGTCCGCCGATTTATCCGGTGGTGCTGGGCAGCGATTCGACGATTCAGGACATCGCGATGAACAAAGTGGGCGTAAGCCAGACGGCCTTTGAAGACGCGCCGGTGACAGTGCAGGCGGAGGTCAATGCGAGCGGTTTCGACGGTTCGTCGATCACGACGCGATTGATCGAAGTGGCGACCAGCGAAATGAACACCAACGCCAATAAAACCAACAGCGTTTCGCGCATCGTTTCGACGACGAACGTTGTCGCCCAATCTTCCCAGCGCGCGGGTGGCGGTGAGTCGACGTTAAATTTTCGTTTTCAAATTCATCCAGCGACGGCGGGGTTGCATTTTTACCAGGTCGAGGCGCGCGCGGCGGACGAGGTGGACCAGTCGAGCGCTCAATCGCGCGAGGCGACGCTCGCGAACAATCGGCAGATGATTATGGTGGATCGCGGCCAGGAGCCGTTTCGGGTGCTTTACGTTTCCGGCCGGCCGAATTGGGAATATAAATTTCTGAATCGCGCCATTCAGGAGGATTCACAGGTGCAAATGGTGGCATTGATTCGCGTGGCGAAACGCGAGCCGAAATTTGAATTCCTCGGGCGGCAGGGTGAATCGAGCAACCCGCTGTTTCGCGGTTTCGGGACGAACGATGAGGAGACCGCCCGCGGTTATGATCAGCCGGTGTTGATCCGGTTGAACACGAAGGATGCATTGGAGTTGCGCGGCGGATTTCCCAAGACAGCGGAGGAATTATATCGCTACCAGGCGGTGATCATCGGCGACACCGAGGCGGAGTTTTTCACTCGCGACCAGATGGCGTTGCTGCAACGTTTCGTTTCCGAGCGTGGTGGCGGTTTCCTGATGTTGGGCGGCGCAGAATCGTTTCGCGAAGGGAATTATGCCGGCACGCCGATCGCGTCGATGCTGCCCGTCTATCTGGACCGGCCGGTGGATGCGAAGCTGCCGGGTGAGTTCAAGCTGACGCTGACGCGCGAGGGCTGGTTGCAGCCGTGGACGCGACTGCGGCCGGTCGAAAGCGAGGAGCAAACGCGGCTCGAAGCAATGCCGGCGTTTGAGGTGTTCAATCCGCTGCGCGAGATCAAGCCGGGCGCGAGTGTGCTGGCGACGGTTTCGGACGCGAATGGCCGCACGTATCCGGCGCTGGCGGTGCAGCGATTCGGGTTGGGTCGCACGGCGGCGCTGATGATCGGCGATATGTGGGCGTGGGGATTGCAGGACGAGGAGAAGCAAAAGGACCTCGCTAAGGCGTGGCGGCAAATGGTTCGCTGGCTCGTCTCGGACGTGCCGCCGCGCATTTCGGTGACGGCGGAAGCGGCACCGGGCGGTGATCCTTCGGAATTTCGCCTGACGGTGAAGGCGCGTGATGAGGAATTTAAACCGCTGGATAACGCGACGGTGAAATTGGTGGTGCGGCCGATTGCCGCGGGCTCTGAAACTCGAAACCCAAAACCCGAAACTCAAAACTTTGTTCAACTCACCGCGGACGCTTCCGTGGGCGAGCCCGGTGCTTATACGGCGACTTACGTGGCACGCGAGACGGGCGCGTATTCGGTGGAGGCGACGGTGACGGAGGCGGACGGGAAAATTGCCGGCCACGCGGCGACGGGCTGGACGTCGGATCCGGCAGCGGAGGAATTTCATTCGTTGAAACCAAATCGCGCGCTGCTGGAAAATCTGGCGAAGAAGACCGGTGGCGAAATTGTGGCGATGGCGGACCTGGACAAATTTGCGCGCAAACTTCCCGAGAAGCGTTCGCCGGTAATGGAGACATGGAGCAAACCGCTGTGGCACACACCGCTGGTGCTGGGGTTTGCGCTGGCGTGCTTTGTGGCCGAATGGGGAATTCGGCGATGGAAAGGAATGCCTTGAATGAAGGGGAAACGTCGAACATCGAACATCGAACATCGAATGCCGAAGTGGGGCGTCGGGTGGCTTGTAGCGTTGGGAATATTCGTCACGTTTTTGATGGCTTCGGTTGCGAAGGGGCAGACGAATGAGCAGCGGTCGATGCTTTTGGTGCTCGGTGCGTCAGGGGAACCGGAGTATGGCGAGCAATTCGCGGCTTCGGCGGATTTGTGGAAGCGGGCGGGGACGAATGGCGGTTTTCAAATTTCCGTGATTGGAGAAAGCGGCAAGGGCGAGGACGACCGCGGTGCGTTGTTGAACGCGCTGACGAAT
>Ga0265338_10008611_pt1 | contig 12345 bp, 7 predicted proteins | sample 42126metaG_FD_193579 | JGI IMG/M metagenome (GOLD analysis project Ga0265338, IMG submission 193579) | Rhizosphere microbial communities from Carex aquatilis grown in University of Washington, Seatle, WA, United States - 4-21-26 metaG | ecosystem: Host-associated > Plants > Roots > Rhizosphere >... | reverse complement strand
GCGATTCCGCATTGCGCACGGCGTTTCCAACGCGCTGTTGCTGCCGCATGTGTTGCGATTCAATTTTTCCGCCGCTCCGGAGCGTTATGCGGAGGTTGCCGAAGCGCTGGGCGTAACGCGCAATGGCTCGTCGCTGACGACCGCCGAGCACGGCGTCGAATTCCTGACCCAGCTTTCGCGCGATTGCGGCGTGCCGCAGAAACTTTCCGAGTTGAACATTCCACGCGAGGCGATTCCCGCGATGGCACAGGCCGCCATGCGCGTGACGCGCCTGTTGAAAAACAATTTGCGCCCGCTGACGGAAGCGGACGCGGCGCGAGTTTACGAGGCGGCGTATTGATTCATGACTAAACGGCTGAAATATCACGGGGCAGTCGTGCCGCTGGTGACGCCCTTCACGACAGACGGCAACCTCGACGAAGCGGCGCTGCGCCGGCTGGTGGATTCGCAAATCGCCGGCGGCGTGGAAGGCATCTTCGTGCTCGGCACCACCGGCGAAGGCGCGCACGTGCCGCCGACAATGCGCCGGCAACTGGTCGCGCAAACCGTGAAGCACGTAAACAGGCGCGCGGTGGTTTTCGCGGGGCTTGGCGATATCCGCTCGACGGATTTGACGGAGGCGAACGACTTCCTGCGGGCCGGCGCCGACGCGGTTGTGGCGCATCCGCCGATTTCCGAAAAAGTCGCGCCGGAGGATTTGCTGGCGTGGTACAAAAAATTGCTCGACGGAATCGAGGGGCCGCTCGTGCTGTACAACATGCCGATGACCACGAAAGTTTCGATCCCGCTCGACGCGGTCGACAAATTGCTCGGCCATCCGCGGCTGGCGGGCATCAAGGATTCGGAGAACAACCCGCAACGCCTCGAGGAACTGCTCCAGCGCTACGGCGGCAAAAAAGATTTCTCGGTCTTCATCGGCGTGGGCGCGTTGATGGAAAAAGGATTGAAGCTGGGCGCGGACGGCATTGTGCCGAGCGTTGGCAATTTGATTCCGGATGTTTGCCACAAATTGTGCGCGGCGGCGAAAAAAGCGGACTGGACCGAGGCGGAGAATTTTTCCTCACGCATGAACACCATCGCGGCGCTATACCAAAAGGGCCGCACACTAAATGAATCTTTGTCGGTACTGAAGGCGGCGATGTCTTGCTGCGGCTTGTGCTCGCCGCATGTGCTGCTGCCCTTGCATCCGTTGACGGAACCGCAGATGGAAAAATTGCGGCTCGAAATGGAGCGGCTGCATCTGTTGAACGGAAACAGAAAATGAAAAGCGCGCGACCCATCCTGGGCCTCACCATGGGTGACCCCGCCGGGATCGGCCCGGAAATCTGCCTGCGCGCATTGCGCGAATCTCAAGTGCTGGAACGCTGTACGCCGGTGCTCTTCGGAGACGCAGCCGTGCTGAATCGCGCGGCGAAAGCGGCTGGGATTGGGGGAATAAATTGTCGCGTTGCCTCAATCGCGGATCTCGACGGCTTTTTTGAAATCAACGAGCCGCTGGTGGTGGATTGCGGCGCCATTGACGCGGCCAGCGTCATTCCCGGCAAAGTCTCCGCTGCGTGCGGCAAAGCGGGATATATTTATATCGAACAAGCCATCAAAACCGCGATGGCGGGAAAAAGCGATGGCGTGGTCACCGCGCCCATTCACAAGGAGTCGTTGAATTTATCCGGCGTGAAATTTCCCGGACACACGGAAATCTTCACCGCACTGACCGGCACGAAACGCAGTTGCATGATGCTCTATTCCGACAAGCTCACCGTGAGCATGTGCACGACGCACATTGGATATCACGAAGTGCCCGGAAAACTTTCCGTCGACCGCGTGTTGAACGTGATCGAATTGACCGCGCAGGCGATGAGGCAGCTTCGCGGGCACGAACCGCTCATCGGCGTTTGCGGGCTGAACCCGCACGCGGGCGAGCACGGCCTTTTTGGGAATCGCGAGGAGGAAAATTTTGTCGAACCGGCGGTGAAAGCAGCGCGCGAGCGCGGCATCCGCGTCGAAGGGCCGCTGGTTCCAGACGCAGCGTTCACAACCGGACAACGCAAGAAATTCGACGCCCTCGTCACGCTTTATCATGACCAGGGACACATTCCCTTCAAGATGCTGGCGTTCGATACCGGAGTGAACATCACGCTGGGTCTGCCGATCATCCGCACTTCCGTGGATCACGGAACGGCGTTCGACATCGCGTGGCAGGGCAAGGCGCAGGCGACGAGTTTATATTCAGCCATCGAGGTGGCGGCTGGCTTGGCGCTGGGGAAATTGAAAGGAGCCGAGGGATGATTGGCGTCATTGCCGATGACTTGACGGGCGCGGCTGAGTTGGGTGCGGTTGGAAGGAGACTCGGTTTGAAGGCGGAAATCCTTTGCAACGACCAGCCCGGCGCCGCGGCGGACCTGGTTTGCATGGACACAGATTCGCGTTCGTGCACTCCCACGGAAGCGGCAAAACGCGCGGGCACAGCGGCGAAATTGTTGCAGGCAGCGGGCGCGCGATGGATTTACAAAAAGGTGGATTCCGTGCTGCGCGGCAACGTGACGGCGGAAGTGGAGGCGGTGATGCAGCAATTGGGCTACAATCGCGCGCTCGTGCTCCCGGCAAACCCGTCGCTGGGCCGCATCATTCGCAACGGCGAATATTTCGTGCAGGGCAAACCAATCCATCGCACAGAATTCGCGCACGACCCGGAATACCCACGCCGCACTGCCCAGGTGTTGCGCATGCTGGATGCGCCGCAGCATTTCCTGTTGCGCCTCGCCAACGGCACATTCGAAGTGCCGGAAAACACCTTGCTGGTCGGGCAGGCGGATTCATCCGAAAAAGTTCGTGCGTGGGCGCGCGCGCGGCAGGCCACATTGCTGCCCGTGGGCGGCTCGGAATTTTTTGGCGCATTGCTCTCGGAGGAATTGCAACAGCCGAAATTGGCGAGTGAAAACGAATTTGAATTTGGCAACGAGCGCCAGTTGTTCGTTTGCGGCACGGCGTCCAAGGCGGCGAATCATTTGTTCCGCTCGGCGCGCAAGGCGAAGGTGCCGGTGTTCACGCTGCCGCAGGAGTTGATGTGGGGAAATGATTTTTCGCCGGGTGCGCGCGAGGCGATTGCGCAGCGGGTGATGGAAGGCTTTGAAAAAGGCCAACGCGTGGTGCTCGGCGTTGGCTTGCCGCACGTGCACGACGCCCAGGCCGCACGGCGGTTGTCCGGCAATCTGGTGGATGTAGCGGAGATGGTGCTGCAACGCGCCGGCATTAAATACGTGTTTGCGGAAGGCGGCGCGACTTCGGCCGAACTGGTTCGCCGCATGAAATGGTCGCGACTGGAAGTGCGCCGCGAATGGGCTCCGGGCGTGGCCACGCTCGCCGTGGCGGCGGAAAATCCGCTCTGGCTGACCATCAAACCGGGCTCATATTCGTGGCCGCAGGCATGGACAGGCGCGGCGTGATTCGGCTATAAATTCATCATGGCTACAACCTCGGCTCCTACGACTCAGGCACCGACGGACAATCTGACCTTTGTCGATCCGTCACCGGTGGCGCGGAGATTGTTGTGGCATATCTTTTCCATCGGCACCCGGCGCATCGAGCAACCGGACCAGCACGATCGCTTTGAAAAACCCGGCGCGCATTTGTTCTGGGTAAAGTCCGGCGAAGGCGAACTGGAATACAAATCACGTCGCTTCCAACTGCGGCGCGGCGGCGAAGTCTGGCTCGTCGATATGAATTCGCCGCGCACCTATATCCCCCTGCCGGGCCGGCATCTCACAATTGTGGGCATTCGTTTCGGCGGTCCCGGGTTGGAATTCTGGCACGAGGAAATTCGCGATCACGAAAACGCAGAGTTCACCCTCGACGACCTGCGCTTCGCCTCGCGCACACAGAACGAAATTTTGCGGTTGGTCCGGCGCAAACCCGCCGGCTGGGAATGGCAAGTCCATCTCGCCATCACGCATTTGCTCGGCAAACTGCTGATGGCACGGGAAATCCTGGCGTCGCCGCACGCGGAATTGCCGGTGCCGGTCGTGCGCGTGCTCAATGCGATTTCCACGAACCCCGCGCGCGATTGGAAGGCGCTGGAGCTCGCCACCATCGCCAAGATAAGCTACTCCGGCTTGCGCGCGCTGTTTCACTCGTCGGGCCAGGGCACGATTCATCAGCACATCCAGCGCGCAAGGCTCGACCAGGCGCGGTTGCTGCTCGCGGACAAGCGGCTTTCGATCAAGGACGTCGCGGCGAACCTGAATTTTTCGAGCGAATTTTATTTCAGCCATTTTTTCCGGCATCATACCGGCATGACCCCCAGTGAATTTCGTCAACACTTGAAAGGATGAGTTTAACTGCAAAACCTGTTTCGGATGCCGCGACTCAATTTGACAGGAGTGCTATAAACAATCCCGGAAAGGAGGCGGGAAAGGACAAATGGTAACGGAAATGACAGGGAATATACCGATTCCACGACCGCGCCTCGAAAACCAGTCTTCGGTCGCACAACCAGTCGTCAATCACAAATGCCTCATAATCAACGCCGGTCGTGCCCGATCGTGCCCAGTCGTAGGGGTGAGGGCAAGGCACGACTCCGGCACTCCGCGAAGGCTCCCCCGCCTGTCGTTTGCAGTCGCGATGATTCTGAACTTGGTCATTTCTGCGGCATTAAATGCGCTAGCACAACCAACCGAAGTGCAATTCCTCTCCGGCCACGACAAGGACGACGCAGTGCCGTGGGAGTTCATGTGCACGAGCGGCGCGAACTCGGGCTTTTGGACCAACCTGCCGGTGCCGTCGCAATGGGACGTGAAACGTTTCGGCACGCTGAATTATCACAAAGACCTGACGAACGCCTTCGACGAAAAAGGCCTCTACGCGCACAATTTCTCGGTGCCGGCGAGTTGGTCGGGGCGCAGAATTTTTCTCGTGTTCGATGGCTCGATGACTGATACCTCGGCCAGGCTGAATGGGCAATCGGTCGGCCCGATGCATCAAGGCAGTTTTTATCGGTTCAAATATGAAGTGACCCCGCTCGTTCATTTCGGCGACACGAACCGCCTCGAAGTCACGGTGGCGAAACACTCCGAGAACGCATCAGTCAATAACGCGGAGCGCAACGCAGATTTTTGGGTGTTCGGCGGAATTTTCCGGCCCGTTTATCTCGAAGCGGTGCCGCAACAATTCATCGAGCGCGTGGCGATTGATGCGCGCGCCGACGGGCATTTTTTGGCCGACGTCTATTTGAACGGCGTCACCAATGCGGACACCGTTCAAGCGCAAATCCAAACGCTCGACGGCAATAATGTCGGCTCACCCTTCACTGCAAAAATCGACGGCGAAAAAATCGCGCTCAGCGCGGAAGCTGCATCGCCGAAGCTTTGGACTGCCGAAACACCTAATCTTTATTCCGTGGAATTCCGCCTGAAACGCGGCGACGAAGTCATTCACACTATTCATCAGCGCTTTGGATTTCGCACGTTTGAAGTGCGCGATGGCGACGGACTCTACCTTAACGGCCAGCGCGTCATTTTGAAAGGCGCGGATCGGCATTCATTCTGGCCCGATTCCGGCCGATGCCTGAGCGACGCCGTTCATCGCCTGGACATCCAGGCGCTGAAAGATGCGAATATGAACGCGGTGCGCATGTCGCACTATCCGCCCGATGAAAGATTTCTCGACCTGTGCGACGAGCTGGGCATTTACGTGCTTGATGAACTGGCCGGCTGGCATCATTTCTACGACAACACCGTCGGCCCGAAACTCGTTCACGAAATGGTCGTGCGCGACATCAACCATCCCTCAATTTTATTCTGGGACAACGGCAACGAAGGTGGATTCAACACGAACCTCGACCACATTTTTGGCGAATTGGATCCGCAGCACCGGCGTGTGTTGCATCCGTGGTCGGCGTTCAGCGGCCTGAACACGGCGCATTACCTGGATTACGATCAAGCCGTGATCGCCTGCGAAGGCGAGCCTCTATATTACCACCCTAACGGCAAAGTTTTCGCGTCGCCGGACGACAAGGGCAAATTCATCTATATGCCGACGGAATTTCAACACGGCCTTTTCGATGGCGGCGCCGGCGCGGGCATGGAGGATTACTGGAAGCTGATGACCGCGAGCAAATATCTCGGCGGCGGATTTATCTGGGCGCTCACGGACGATGGCGTGAAGCGGCCCGATACCGGTAAAATCGATGTGGCTGGCAACCAGGCGCCGGACGGCATCGTGGGACCGTATCGCGAACGCGAGGGCAGCTTCTATGCGATCAAGGATATCTGGTCGCCGATTCAAGTCACACGCGACACCAACGGAGATTTCACCGTCGAAAACCATTTCGATTTTACTGACACGAAGGATTGCAAATTTATCTGGCAACTGCGGCGATTCGCGCAGCCAAATGATACCAACACGTCTTTCAACGTGGTGCGTGAAGGCGTGATTCCTTCTCCGGCGATTGCGCCCGGCAAAAATGGCAAATTGGATTTTCACATTCCCAGCGGAACAAGCGGTGATGCTCTGGCCTTGCGCGCGGAAGCGCCGGACGGTCGCGAATTGTGGACCTGGGTCTGGCCGCGGGCGGGAGCGAACAGTTTCAAGAGTTTGACGCATGAACCGGCGCCGCAGCACGCCATCGCCACCGAGACAACCAATTCCATTGAAGTGAAATCCGGCGACTTGCTGGTGACCTTCAGCAAGGAAACCGGTTTGCTCTCCAGCGTGCGGCGCGGCGAGCAGGTCTTTTCGCTCGCGAACGGTCCCCTTCTCACGGAGGGAACGAACACGCTGGAAAAAATCAGCTTCGCTGAGGACGGCCCCGACCTGGTCGTGAGCACGAAATGGAACGGCAACCTGGAAAGAGTTTCGTGGCGCGTGAATGGGAATGGCTGGGTCGATTGCGATTACACCTACTCGGCGACGGGTTCGAATGAGTTTCTCGGCGTCACGTTTGACTATCCCGAACAAAACGTGCGCCACAAACGCTGGCTCGGCGACGGTCCGTATCGCGTTTGGAAAAATCGCCTGCGCGGCGTGTCGTTGAACGTCTGGGAAAACGATTACAACAACACCATCACCGGTTACCAGGATTGGATTTATCCGGAATTCAAAGGCTGCTTCGCCAATGTGCGCTGGCTGCAATTGGACACCACCGAAGGCCCGATCACGGTCATTAACAACAGCACGGAGCACGCGGCCATTCCGTTCGTGCAGGTGCTGACGCCGGAGTTCCCGCCGACGAAGTTGCTGGGGAAAGCCTTCGCGCCCTTGCCACATTGCGGTCTTGGGTTTTTGGACATGATTCCCCCGATTGGGAGCAAGTTCAAAGCTCCCAGTGCGATGGGCCCGCAATCACAGTCAAACGTGGCGAACGGGAATTATTCGGGCTCCGTCAGTTTTTACTTCGGCAAACTGCCGAAGTCAGGGTAGAATGCGGATGGCTTCGAACTCAAACGAACTATGAAAACGATGAAGCGGCGGTTTCTCGCGATTTCCAGCCTGTTGGCTGGCGCAACGTTGATCACCCAATACGGTCTGGCCCAAATGAGCACCCCGCCCGCCTCGCCGGCGGAAATGGAAGCCGCCTACACCACATCCATCGAAGGCCGCACCGAGGATATTTTGAAAGGACTGTCGCTGACGAATTCCGCCGCGTCCAACACCGTGCATGACCTGATCATTGCACAATATCGCGTGATGCGCTCGCGCGACGACCTCATCAACGCCAAACTCGAAGCCCTCGGCAAGGACATCGATTACGCGAACCGCGAGAGTGATCTCGAAGGAGAATCCAAGCTCTTGCACGAACATTTTCTGGCCCAGCTCGCGAAAGTGCTCACGCCGGAACAGATCGACAAGGTGAAGGACAAAATGACTTACAACAAAGTCAAAATCACCTACGACGCCTATTGCAATATCATACCGGGGTTAACCGCCGCGGACAAAACGAAGATCATGGAATTGCTGAAGGCCGCGCGCGAAAAGGCGATTGACGGCGGCAGCGCCACGGAGAAATCCGAAATTTTCCAGCAATACAAAAATCAGATTAACGACTATCTGAACGCCAACGGCCACGACGTGGCCAAGGCTTACAAGGATTGGGAGGCCAAACAGGCGATGGCCCAAAACCAGGCGACGAATGCGACCACCAACGTCGTGCGCTAGTTCATTTACTGATTTTAGAATTCAGACTTGAATTCGTAGCTGCCGGATTCGACGGCGAACACGGCGCGGCCATTTTCGATTCCCAGCAATTTCACACCTTCACTTTGCTGCGCCGGTTTTCCATGTTCCGTCACGCCATCGGCTGATTTCGCGGGCACAAAGACCGTCGCGGTTGTGTTCGGCGGGATGGTTGTTTTCAAAGTGAATTCTTTCTCCGTGCACTTCCAATCGCTCACGATTTTTCCGCGAATCGATTCGTAGCTTGCCTTGGCCCAGGTGACATCGCCGACCGGTTGCGGATTGATGACAATCGCTTTGAAGCCGGCGCTGCCGGGGACGTTTTGAATGCCCGCAAGATCGTGGTAAAACCACTCCTGGATTTGGCCGAGCATAAAATGATCCTGTGAAGAACCGCCGTCCCACGCTTCAGTCAGGCTGGTCTTGCCTTTCGCCAGTTGCATGCCGTAACCCGGTTTATCCGAGCGGCTGTTCATGTCAAAAATCACATCACTCCGCCCGCCATCCGCCAGCGCGCAGAGCAAATAGCGATAGCCGACATCGCCGGCGGTGAGGGCGTTGCCACGCGCGCGGACGTCGCGCACGATGGCATCCACCACGGCGGCGCGATTTTCCGGCTCGCAAATTCCCATCACCAGCGGAATGGCGTTGGCGCACTGCGAATCCGTCGCGTACCAATGATTCGTCGGATCGTAGAATTTTTTGTTGAAGGCAGCGGCAATATTGTCGGCCAATTCGGAAAATTGTTTGGCGTCGTCATTCTTGCCGAGCAACGCGGCGGCGCGGGCCATGATTTCCGCGTTCTGATAGTAGAACGCGGTGGCGGTAAGCGCGACGGGTGTGAGTTGCGAAACGCCCGGTTTTTTGGGGCCGAGATCATACCAATCGCCGAGGCCGTAATTGACAATATTATTATCTGCGCGCGTGCCGATATAGGCGAGGTAACGCTTCATCGCGTCGTAATGAATCCGGAAAAGATTCAGGTCGCCGTCAAATTCATATTCCTGCCACGGAACGAGCGTAAAGCTGGCGCTCCACTCCGGCGAATCGCCAAAGGCATTGCGCAGATGATCGGTGTCGGACTTGTCGCGGAAAATCGTGTACTCGGGCGCCGTCGTCGGCACCAGGCCGTTGGTAAGCTGCGAGTCGGCGATGTCATTCACTGTCTTGGTGAACAATTGCGCGAGATCGAATTCATAGCGCAACGCCGGGCCGTTCAGGTGATCCTGCTCCAGCCAGCCGAGCCGTTCGCGATGCGGGCAATCGGTCATGAGGCTGACCATGTTGTTGCGTTGCGCCCAGCGAACCAGCGTGCGGATGCGGTTGAACAAATCGTTGGAGCATTCGAATTCGCCGACGGGCTCGGAGGAGGATTGAATCACGGAGGCTTCGATCGATTTGATTTTAGGCAAAGCGCCATTGGTCGCCGCGGTGAAATGCGCCTGGAAATAACGACAGCCGACGTAGAAGAATTTGGGCGACCACGTCTCGATGCCATCGGTCGCCTTCGTGAATTCGCACGATATCCAGCCGCGATGTCCGCCACCCATCGAGCCTTGGTTGATGGCACCCTCGGCATCAATCAACTCGGAAGGCATCAGCCGCACCGTGCTGCCGGCGGGCCCGCTCACGGTGATGCGCGGCACGTGCGAGGCGTTTTGGCCGAGGTCGTAAACGATGTCGCCATCCGCGAGCGTGCGCGTGGCAACGGGTTTATGGATTTCAATTTCGCGGATGGGCGGCGCGGCACAGGAAACGCCACGCAATTCATATCCGGCATCGCCAATGACTTTTGCCGGAGCCCATTTTGAAGCGTCAAAACCAGGTCTGTTCCAGCCCGGTTGCACGAGCCGAGCGTCGCAATCCTCACCGCCGTAAATCGACGAAAACGTGATCGATCCGGGCGAAATGCGCCAATTATCATCCGTGCCGATGGTTTCGACCGAGCCGTCCGCGTATTCGAGGCGGATTTGCACGATGGCCTTCTGCGGACCGAATGCGGCTCGGAATTTCGCGAACCGGTTCGTGGGGCCGACCACTCGATACATGCCGTTGCCGAGTTCAAGGCCAACGGCATTTTTGCCGCGCTTCAAGCCGACGGTAAGATCGCGCAAATCGTACAGACAGGTGTGGTCATACTTCGTCCACCCGGGAGACAGAAAATCATCGCCCACTTTTTTGCCATTCAATGAAAGCTCGTATTGGCCGAGACCGCAAACAGCGGCCAGAGCGCGGACCAGGCCGGGTTTCACCATGAATTCACGGCGCAACAGAATGGACGGAAGATTTGTATCCGCGGCGCCGATCCATTTCGCCTGCCAATCACCGGGGTGCAATCCAGTGGTCCAATTGGCCGGTTTGCTCCAGGCGGAGGCTTTGCCATCGACGTCCCACACGCGCACTTTCCAAAAGACCTGCTGCCACGACGGCACTTTTTTTCCGGAATACGCGATCTGAATCGTTTCGTCCGAAGTAATTTTGCCGCTGGCCCATAAATCGCCGTTGTTCGCGGCGAGATTTTTTTCGGTCGACGCGACGAGGATTTCATACGCCGTTTGCCGCTGGCCGCGCTCGGAACTTTCATCGATCCAGAAAAGGCGGGGGTTGTCCAAATCCACGCCCACGGGATTGACCGCGTATTCGCAGCGAAGTTTCGTCGGAGAAAGCGCGGCCGTCGCGGTGAACGCGAGAGTGAAAGCGAGCGGCCAAATTATTTTAATAATTTTCTTCATGGAACGTGTTTCTGACAGACGTCAGGGAATGTGGGCCGGATGCAGCAAATTCTGGAACGCGGGTTCTAACCCGGCGGCGGCCCGGATTTTTTCGGAAACCTGCGGACCGTTATTTTCCCAAATGTTTCCGGGACCGTTGGCGTTTTTCAAAAATCTTTCCGCAGGGCACCAATTGTCCCTCACGGCGATGAACGACGAGCCTTCATCGAGATACAGATAAAACCAATGCTGCGGATCGGGGACGTAAGAACTCATGGTGATGTCGGACACGCTGTTCTCGCTGATGACCGTGCCCGGCTGCGCGGAAAGCGTGTAAATGCCCGCCGTGTCGTTGAGGCGCGTGCCCACGTGATGCACGCGATTGGCATGAATGAAATTATCGCGCAAGGCATTCGTCATCTTCGTCCACCCCCATCCAACGCTGATGCCCGTGTAGCTGCAGTCCGACACTTCATTGTGCTCGATGCGAACACCCCGCGCATAACCAACCACGATGCCTACTCCGCCCCAATCTTCATTCGCGCAATCCGTGACCAAATTATTGGCGATGCGATCATTCACGCAAAGTTCGCGTTCATCCGTGGGATTGTACGGCAGGTGCGTTTCAACATTAGTCTCCGAAAATTTCCCGAGTTGGATTCCATTGCCACCGATATCGCGGAACAAACAACCTTCCACCACGCTGTTGCTCGTCCCGCTCGGGACATCGAGGCCCGTGGACGCGAGATGCTCGAATGTGCAATTCCGGAACGAAATATTGCGGGCATTCTTCACCGAAACCGCGCCGGGCGGGCGGTCAACCCATGCGACGTTGTCCAGGCCGGGATGATACGGCATGCCTTTCGTTGAAAGTTTTTTGGCGCTGAGCATGGGCATGCTCGCCTGTAATGGAACGTCGCCCTGCTCCGATGGACGAAGCCAGGTGGTGTAGGCAAAAGTGACGCCGTCGAATTCAATGTCCGCCACCGGCTCCTCGAGGGAGCCTTGGATCTGAACCAGCGTTTCCAGCGCGGGAGCAACCACGCTCGCGGTCGCCAGATCTTCGCCGCTGCGTGCCCAGTAATAGATTTTGCCGGCGCGCACGTCTTCGAACCATTCGCCAGGCGAATCGAGGAACTGGATGGCATTGGCGAGGAAAAATGGGGCCTGATAGTTCTTATTCACGGTCACAGGAGGCCATGGATGCTGAAATTCAAGGTCGCTCTCGGGCTGCCGGAAGGTGAGGGAGGCATTTATGCCCTGGAGACGGATGGATTTTACGCGCAACACAGCGACTTCCCAGACTTGATCAACGATCATTTCCAACCGCTCGGGACGCTCGACGCCTGCCAGCGCCGAAGCCGATATCACAGCGGTTTGATTGGTTTTATCCCACGCAACCAGCCGCGCCAGACTTTCGCCATTGGGTTCGCGGGCGCGGACGGCTTTTGCGCCATTCACCCAAAGT
>Ga0265338_10008609_pt1 | contig 12346 bp, 5 predicted proteins | sample 42126metaG_FD_193579 | JGI IMG/M metagenome (GOLD analysis project Ga0265338, IMG submission 193579) | Rhizosphere microbial communities from Carex aquatilis grown in University of Washington, Seatle, WA, United States - 4-21-26 metaG | ecosystem: Host-associated > Plants > Roots > Rhizosphere >... | reverse complement strand
TGAACGGCGTGCCGCAGGTTTACGGCGCCGACAAGCGTCCGGCGAAGTTGGAATGGATGATCCGGCAGGCGCGGAGCATTTCGGGGAAATAACCGTCTAATAGTTCGATGAAAACGAACTGTGTGAAGTGAATTAAATATTTGCGAAGGAGAATGATATCGAAACCAACATTGTGCGTTTGCAAAGGGACGTTTCCGCCGTCCCTCCGGGACGGGGTTGATCGCTGGATGAGACCGGGGACGTTGTCCCCGGCTAATTTCCGGAACCGCTCCGCGGTTTGGGAAGATCGTATTGGAGAATATCTCCCCGGCGGATTGTGCCGGTCTTTATGCGCGCCGCCTTACCCCAGCCCTCCATTTCATGGAGGCGAGGGAGACGGAGGCAGTGGTTTCAAGGGAAGTGTTGAGACGCACCACTGTGTCGTGAACAGGAAGTCCCGTCGCTACACAAATCGGACAAACTTTTTACAGCGGTTTTACACATGGCGCGGGAAATCGGGGCAGACTGCAGTCGCGGGATGAAACAAATTTGATATGAAAACTCCACTCCCATTTCTCTGTGCGTCGTGGCTCCTTTTCGCCGGCTGCGCCTCGAAAGGCTGGCAGGCCGCCGCGCCAGCCTCCGCGTCTTCGCCGGACGCCATCACGTTGCACGATTTCAAACTTGTCGGGGATCTCAACACGGAGCGCGCGGCGTTCACGCTCAGCGCGACGGCCCGAGTGGAAAACCCGAAAGGCGGTTCGCTCGATTTGGTTTCCGGGCGGGTGGCATTGACGGAACTTGGAGCGCATCCCCGCTGGAAAATCGACGCGGAACAGGATGGTTACGTGCTGACGTTCGACCGCGGCGGCGAGTTTCCGGTGCAGATCAAATTCAACGCGGCGGTGAGTTCCTCGGATGATTGGAATACGGTGGAATTCGAAGTGGCATCCGGTCCGTTGCAGCAAATCGTGTTGCAAGGCCTGGCGGCGGATACGCAGTTTCAATTTGCGGGCGCCGCGCGGCCCGAACGAACGACCAACGGCTTCGTGAGTTTTCTGCCTGCCGATGGGAATGTGAAGTTGTCGTGGAAAGAAACCCGGCCGGAGGGTGAGGGGAAATTGTTTTACGCCGCGGAGATGTTGTCGCAAATCAGCGTCAGTCCCGGGCTGATGCGGCAGGTCGGGCTGCTGGATTTCAAAATCATGCAAGGGGAGATGAGCCGCGTGGCGCTCGTGCTGCACGGCGCCGGGGAGGTCACGCGCGTGGCGGGCGATCATGTGCTTGCGTGGAATGTCGAGCCGATGACGAACTCAACAGATCGGCGGTTGATCGTGCAATTGAACCAGCCGCAAAAGGATCAGTTCGCGTTGCAGGTGCAGATGCAAACCCCGCTCGGAGCGTTCCTGCAGGTGTCGGATGCCATGCAGGCGCGGCCGGAAGGCGCGACGCGCTTCACCGGGTATGTGCGCATCGTGAACGAAGGCGCGGTGCGGTTGGAGGTCGCGCAGGCGAGCGGGATGTCGCAGATTTCGCCGGAGCAATTTCCCGAGAGCGACCTGACGCGCGCGACGTTGCGGGCGACGGGCGGCCAGCGTTTTGCCTATCGTTTTTCCGGCGCGGATTTCGCGTTGAAAATCCAGGCGGACCAGATCCTGCCGGAGCTGGCGGTTTCCGAAGTGCTGAATTACAACCTCGGCGAAAACGAACTGGCTATTGACGCCGAGATCGAGTTGGACATCCGCGAAGCGCCGCTGCGGGAGTTGCTGGTGCGGGTGCCCAAAGGTTACGTGATTACGCCGCCGAAAGCCTCGGGCATGAGCGATTATTTCCTGCGGGACGCGGAAGGCGGCAACGATGCCGAGTTGCGATTGGTGTACGGGCAGCCGGTGTCCGGCCGGCAACTGGTGCAATTGCACCTCGAGCACAACAAACCGCTGGGCGAAACGAACTGGATGTTGCCGCGGGTGGAAGTGACGACGGCGAAATCGGTGCGGGGGTTCGTGGGGGTATCGGCGGACGCGGGTTTTCGCCTGACGCCGGGGCGCACGATCGCGCTGACGGACACGCCCACGGCCTTTTTCCCGCGAAAGGTGGCGGGCATCCAGGCGGCGTTTCGATTGAGCGACCCGGGGTGGCAGGCGACGATGCAGGTGGAGCGCATGCCGCAAACGGTCCAGGCGGATGCGTTTCACTTGTTCTCCATCGGCGAAGGTGTCGCTTACGGCAGCAGCGTGATTAATTATCTCGTCTCGGGCGCGCCGGTTTCGACGTTCAGAGTCGAGCTGTCGGATGAATATTTTAATGTTGAGTTCACCGGCAAAGACATTCGCAACTGGCAGAAGACGGCGGGGGGGTACGTGGTGCAATTGCACACGCCGGTTTCCGGCTCCTATACGTTGCTGGCGACGTATGAGCGGCCGTTCAAGCCTCAGGGGGAAACGCTCGCGTTCACGGGCGCGCGCCCGCTGGACGCGCAGACCGAGCAGGGCCACACGCTGGTGATTAGCGCGTATCAATTCCAGGTGAAGCCGGTGGATGTCTCGCCGGGTTTGTTGCCGCTCGAACCGGCGGAGGTGCCGTCGGAATACCGGTTGTTTTTTGATGCGCCGATCCTGGCGGCGTATCGCTATCCGGCGCGGCCGTTCAGTTTGAAACTGGCGTTGAGTCCTTTGGCGCAGGGGAATTCGTTGAACCAGGTGGTGGACCGGGCGTCGCTCGCGACGCGGATTTCGAAGGAGGGCCAGGTGATCACGGAGGTGAATTATTACGTGAAGAGCCGCGGGAACCCGCATTTTCGCCTGACGCTGCCGCCGGGGGCGCAGCTTTGGTCGGCCACGGTGAACGGCGCGGCGGTGGTGCCGGTGATTGATAAGGAGGCGAACCTGATTCCATTGCCGCACGACGCGAACCCGGATGCGGTGTTGGAAATCCAATTGAAACTGGCGCAAACGAGCGATGCGCGCCGCGTGACGGTGGCGGCGCCGATTGTGGCGGCGCCGGTGATGCTGGCGGAATGGAAACTGGCGCCGGACGTGGGGCGGCGGTTGATTTATCGAAGCGGGACGCTGACGCCGGCCGGGGGCGTGCCGGACATTTCCGGATTTGCGGGGTGGACGAAGATTTTCTCCGGCCAGGAGGCGGGGCGTGCGTGGACGCTGATTTTATCGGCGTTCGTGCTGTTGGGAGCCGCCCTGGTGGTGTGGCGCTGGGCAACGCGTGGGGACGTGTGGAAGTACAGCGCCCGCCACCTGGGCGGGGCGGCGATCGGGTTGGCGGCGCTCGTGCTCGCGGGCATTATGTTTACGAATTTGAGCGTACTGGTCGGGGCGGAGAATAGTTCGGTGTCGCGGGAGGTGTCCTTCCTGGCGCCTGTGCAACAGGCAGCCAGCGCGCTCAAGGTGGAGGTGTCAAACGTCGTGGATGAAACGACCGCGTTGGGATTTTTAGGATACGGCTGGCCGGCTTTGCTGGCGCTCGCGGCGTGGGCGTACGCGTGGCTAAACGAGAAGCCGCTGGTGAAGGCTTTGGCGCGGATTTGCGGCTGGCTGTTCGTCGCGTGGGCGGCGCTGCGTTTTCCGAATGGCGCGATCGCGTTCCTTTGGGTGATGGCGGTCTTCATTCTGCTGCATCTGATTATTCCGGCGGCGCGGCAGCTTTGGCGTTTGCCGGTGAAACCCCAGCCGGAGTTGCTGCCGCCCAAAGAGGGCGCGGCACCGGCGGCGGCGGCAATATTGATCGCATTATTGTGGCTGACAACGAACGGCTCGGCTCGCGAGATGGTGCCTGTTCAAGCGGCGGAGCCGGCCGAATCGCCGCGGGCCGAATCGGTCGTGCATGCGATTCGCATCGACGATAAATTTGTTTTGGGCAGCGCAAAAATCCGGTGGACCGCGGCGAAGGGCCAATCGCTCGCGCTATTGAAAGACCCGGCGGTGCTCACTCATCTCACGATTCCGCGTTCCCTCAAGCTCGTGCGCAGTGAGGATGAAGATGCGCAGGACTTGGTGGCAGACGTGGGCGGGACGTTCGACATCGAGGTGGAGTATCAATTGCAGTTCACGAAAGGCGTGGTGGAGAGTGATTTCACGCTGCCGGTGCGCAGCGGGTTGGTGAACCGGTTGGACCTGACGGTGCTGAATGCGGACGTGGACGTGCTGAAACCGGCGCAGGCGGTTTCCATCGAACGCGAGTCGGCGGGGAGCAATACCGTGGCCAAGCTCGTGCTCTCGCCGGGCGATGATATCCGCGTGGCCTGGACGCCGCGCAGCCGCGATGTGAAACGTGAGAAGCCGGTTTTTTACACCGAGGTTTCGCAGCTTTTCGCACCGGCGGCGGGCGTCATCGAGGGGGCGCATTACGTTTCCATCCGGCCGGCGCAAGGCGAGTTGGGGGAATTGATTCTGGATGTGCCGCACGGGATGACCATTACGGACGTGGTGGAAGGCGGAGGGCAGAGGTTGGCGGGGTCGGTTGTTTCTTTATGGCGATTTGACCCGGAGGCGCGGAAATTGCGCGTGACGCTGAATCCGGCGCAGTCGCATCCGTTCGCGCTGCTGGTGCGTTCGCAAATTGCCACCGGACCATTGCCGTTCGAGCAACCGGTGGGGTTGATTTCGGTGGACAACGCGGCGGGGCAAATCGGGTTGGTGGGAGTCGCCACCGGCAACGAAGTGCAGCTTGATTCGGTAAAGGCGGATGCGTTTTCTCCAATCAACCTGGAGGATTTTTCCCGCGAGGTGTTGCCGGCGTTGCAGGCGCAGATTCCCGGATTGACGCTTCGCCGGGCGTTTCGTTACTCGGATGCCAAGGCAATCGCGTCGGTGAAGGCTTCGCCGGTCGAGCCGGATGTGCGGGTGGAAACGCAGGACACACTTTCACTCGGGGAAGATCGCACGGTGCTGGCGGTGGACGCGACGGTAAACATTACGCGGGCCGGAATTTTCCGCCTGAGTTTCGTGATGCCCGCCGGTTTTGACGTGGAATCCATCACGGGCTCGGCGGTGAGTCATTGGACGGAAGCGAAGGCGGATGGCGCGCGGTTGATTACGCTGCATTTTCCCGGCAAGACCGACGGCAAACAGCAGTTTAACATCAGTCTCGCGGGGCCGGGGGTGAAGGCGGCGAGTGCGTGGGCGGTGCCGCAGATTGTCTTGCGCGAGGCGGACAAGCAGTTGGGCACGCTGCTGATCGTGCCGGAACAGGGAATGCGCCTGCAGGTGGCCGCGCGCGATGGTGTGACGGAGTTGGACCCGCAAAAGGCGGGCATTCCGCAAAAAGGCGTGCTCGCGTTTCGCGTGCTGCAAACGCCGGTGAACCTGACCTTGGACATTGCGCAGGTGGATCCGTGGATTCAAGTGACGAGCCTGCAGCATGCGACGATCAGCGAAGCACAGGTAAAGGTGGCGGCGAATTTGCAGTATCAAATCGAGAACACCGGATTGAAATCGTTTCGTGTGTTGATTCCGTCGGATGCGGAAGGGGTTAATTTTAAGGGCGAACAAGTCGCCGGGTTTGCGATCGTCGAGAATTCCGCGACCAACCGGCTCCAGCAGTGGGAGGTGAAATTGCACCGGCGGGTCATCGGCCAATATTTATTGCAGGTGAATTACCAGGTGCCAACACCGAGCCGGGCGCGGGATACGATTGTGCGCGGCGTGGAAGCGTCGGAGGTGAATTTGCAGCGGGGATTCGTCACGGTGCAATCCGATCCGCGGCTGCAGGTGACGGTGGATACCGCGCCGTCGGCCTTGCAGCCGGCGGAATGGCAGAGCATCCCGCGGGCCTTGCAGCAGGGGTTGCAGGCGACCTCGGCGAATTTCGCGTACCGGCTGGTCGAGCCGTCGTTTCAACTCCCTTTGAAATTGGAACGGCATGAAGCGGCCAAACTCCTGGACGCGCGCGTCAATAGTATCACGTTCAATTCGGTCGTTTCCGACGACGGCGTGCTGCTCACGCAAGCGCGCCTGGAAATTTTGCCGGGCGACAAACGTTTATTGAACCTGACGCTGCCGCCGGGCGCGAATTTTTGGTTCGCATTCGTGAATGACAACGGCGTGTGGCCGTGGCTGACCGCGGATAAAACGGGATACCTGATCCCGCTGGAACAGCAATCGCGCGCGGACAAAGCCATCACGGTGGAGGTGTTCTACAGTTGCCAGGCTGGGGCGAGCCATTCCCGTTCGCTGGATTTGCAATTGCTGGCGCCGAAATTTGATTTGCCGCTGGAGAACATCACGTGGCGGGTTTCGTTGAACGACAAGTGGCAGGTGAAACATTGGAACGGATCGTTGCAGTTGCAGAACCAGGCGGTGGCCGAGCAAACTCCGGCGATCGATCTAAAGACGTATCTGCAAAAGGAAACAATCTCGAAACAGGAACGAACGAAAGAAGCCGAGGAATTTCTGACGGCCGGCAATGCCGCGCTCGTCAACGGCGATCCGCAGGAGGCGCGGCGATCATTCCAGGCGGCCTACGGCCTGTCGACGCACGATGCGGCGTTCAACGAGGACGCGCGCGTGCAGTTGCACAATATCAAATTGCAACAGGCGCTGGTGGGACTCAACGTGCGGCAGGCGGCATCGGCGGGTGATCCCTCGGCATTGGGGGGAAAGCTCCGCGATTTGTCCAAGGGCAAAGACGTGAATTACACGCAACAGGATGCGAAGGCGATCATCGACCGGAACAGCGCCGATGATAATGCGGCCTATATGCGCCTGGCGGAGCGGTTGATCCAGCAGCAGGACGCGGCGGTGAGCAGCGCGTCAGCCTTGCGGGCGAACATTCCGGAGCAGGGCCAGGTGCTAACGTTTAAGCGCGCGGTGGTGGTGGACAAGCAGGCAGACTTAAGGATCGGCATCGAAGCGGCATCCGTGCAGATGGCGTCGGGCGGGACCCGGGTGGGGATTTTATTGGCGACCCTCGTCTTCCTTGGTTTGATTTCTTTGGTGGCGAAATCGTCTGTGAGAGGAGAGTTAAAAACCGTGTAAGGGCGGCTCGAGGATGCTCGGCCCACTCTCAGGGTTTATTGCGGACTTCGTTTTCAATTGTCATTTTGCCGATAGGCTCTAATCTCGTTTCCAGCTGTTGGCGCGCCATGGTTTGCGGTCATCGGCTGCCGGGGAATGTGACTATGAGCAAATTCGTTTCGTTGCGAGGAGTGTTAATAACCGTCTTTTGGACATTGATATTTACTGCGGTTGTAGCGTCTGCGGAGGAAAATTGGACGCTTTCGCGGCTTCATTCTTTTGGCAATCCGGCTCTGAGTGCCAATGACGCCCCTTTTGGATTGGTCTCAGCTCATGACGGAAATTTTTATGGTGTTACCACTATGGGAGGTCCGGGCGTTGGCGGTGTCGTTTTCAAGCTAGACCGGAACGGACGCAATTTCGAAATCGTCCATGAGTTCGATTACCGGCCCGTGGGCGAGCCTTGCTGGCCGGCAGGCAATGTGATTGAGGCGAGCGATGGGAACCTCTATGGCACTACCATTGGAGGCGGCACGAATTCAAGCGGTACTATATTTCGTCTTAATCCGAACGGAGCCAATTTTGAGGTGATTCACGATTTTGACGCACTGGTGGACTCCGGAAGTCCGGGTCCCGAAGATCGCTTGCTTGAAGGCAGGGATGGCAAAATTTATGGTGTTACGCGATACGGCGGGAGTTTTGGAAGCGGGACGGTTTATCGGGTGAATAAGGATGGAAGCGGCTTCGAGGTGCTGCATGAATTTGATATGAATTCGGGCAAAGGGTATTGGCCCATGAGCGCTCTCCTGCTGGGTAACGACGGTGTGTTATACGGAACACTTGCCGAAGACAAGGATTACGGCGACTTGGGAAAGATTTTTAAAATGAATCCCGACGGCAGCGGATATGGAGTCATTCACGACTTCGGATCGAAGGTCGGGGATGGCGCCAACCCAGTGTGGGGATTAACCGAAGGCCGGGACGGCGCATTGTACGGCACGACGCCGTTGGGCGGTCCAGCGCAGGGCGGCATCATTTTCAAACTGCGAAAAGACGGCAGCCACTATCAGGTGCTTCAGAGTTTCACCCAGGTGCGATTTACGCTTGGGGTGCCTTTCGGTCCTTTGAAGTTGGCTCCCGATGGCACGTTGTACGGCGTGACTCGCTACGGCGGCCGGCCGCTCGATGCGGGGGCCGTGTATTCTCTTCGCGGGGGCGGAGCCAAGTTCCGAATTGTGGAATTGTTTGATGGTGGTTCGAGGGATGTTCGTTCGCCCTCGGGTGAGTTGGCCCTGGACGAAGCGGGGAATCTTTTCGGGACGAGCATGGGCGGGGGAATTGCCAATGGAGGCACGGTGTTCAGGTGTAGCCTGAGCGGGACTCATGCGGTTCTGCACACCTTCAACAGCAGCGGCGGGGACGGTTCCACCGCGGATTCCCAGCTGTCGATTGGGCACAACGGTCTGCTTTACGGAACCACCTTTCGCGGCGGGGAATTTGGCAAAGGCACCGTCTTTCAAATCAACCCAAATGGTTCGGGATACAAAATACTTCGAAGTCTTCAAGATCCCCCTGTCGGTGTCATCATGGATTCCGCAAGTTCGAATCTTTTCTTCACGACATCCGGCGGTTTATTTCGAATGAAACCAAACGGATCTTTGAAAAGTTTGCACGTGTTTCGTGGTTCACCAAAGGACGGGGCCTCGCCAGGTGTGCCGTTGGAAGGAAGCGATGGAATATTGTATGGGACAACCCAGGGGGGCGGACAATCTGGTGTCGGGACTATTTACAAAATGGAGAAAAGTGGCAGAGACTATCGCGTGATATATTACCACACTGGGCCGACGAATGTCTTCCAACCCTCGGACAATTTAAATCAGTATTTGTTGGAAGGATCCGATGGGGCATTGTATTGCACGAGCGCAGTGCTTTATACGGGAGCGGGCCGGGTGTTCAAATTGAATAAGGATGGAACTGGCTTTTTGACACTGCACACTTTTCAGGGGAGTCCCCACGGCCGTCTGATCGAAGGAAGCGACGGGTTGATCTATGGAACCACGGACACCGCCGGCTCGCGCGTGGCTTACCGGATGAACAAAGACGGCAGTGGCTTTGAAATCCTCCACACGTTCGGAGCTTCCGATTGGAGAATTACGGGGTTGGCGGAAGGGAACGATGGCGCGTTATACGGAATGTCGTCATCGAATGATGGCGCCGTTTTCCGGGTGACGAAAGCGGGAGATGCATTCAGTATTCTTGCGAATGCCGGACCTTCAGATACGGAAGCCAGCCTGGTGAAATTGCTCGATGGCTCGTTCTGTGGAACGACAACCGCTGGAGGCGATATGAACCTGGGACAGGTCTTCAGATTATCGCCCGTCTCGAACGTGATCATTCTTCCCAATGAGGAAATGCGACGGGCCAAATAGCGGTCACGGGTGCGCAAATTCCCGGCGGCTATTTACGGTATCACCATTTCTTGGTTCGCACGTTTCAATATTCGCCGATTGACAGAATTTTGAAGTGGCCGTCAAATGACGTCGAAGGAAGGGAAATTCCATGAAAAAACTTTCGACTCTCTCGCTGGCCGGTCTTTTGATGTTTCTGGTGGTTCCGTGGCGCACGGGCGCCGCTGACGTTTATGTTTATGTCGGCTTCGACACCTTGTCTCCCAATCCTGTATATATCAAAACGGGAGATGCGGTTTATTGGCTTGAGGGCGACCCGGATTTTGGCCCCTATCTCATTTCCGGCGCCTGGGGGAATATTTTTACGCCGGATGGAGTCAGATTTAATGTTGGTCCGGGCAACTACAATTATACGGCGCAGTCCGTTTTCGGCGGAAACTGGGGCGGCACGGTCGTGGTCAGCGCCAATCAGCCGCCGAGCGTTAGCATCACGAGTCCGACCAATGGCTCGGTTTTCATGGCCCCCGGCAATTTTTCCTTCGAAGCGGATGCGTCCGATCCGGATCCAAATGACGTCATGGACGTGGAGTTCTGGATAGACGACGCGATGGTGGACGACGTCTATTCCGCTCCCTATACGACTGCGGTTACGAATCTGGAGGCGGGAACGCACACGTTGGAAGCAGTGGTTTGGGATTATTCGTATGCAAGGGCAACGAACACGGTGGTGGTAACGGTGGTCAACCCGCCGCCCGTGACTTTGGGGAATTGCAGTTTTTCCGGAGGGAAACTGACTTTTCAAGCAAACGGGGTTTTGGACGGAACTACGAATGTGCTGCAACGTTCGACAAATCTGATGGATTGGGATTCGATTCAGACGAATATTTCCGACGGCACAGCGTTGAGTTTCACGAACTCGCCGACGGGCCGTTTGCAGTTTTATCGGGTGATGCAGTTGCGGTGAGATCGGGCGGGCCGGGGATCAATTTTGAGTTGGAGACTCGTCACCTCGTCTCCTACCAGGCAAAATGGGGCGATTGAAACGGCGCACGCTCAGAAAATTTTCTTCACCGGGCACGAAGGACCATCACAATGTGTATGTGGTGCTGCTGTCGCCGGCCATTGGTAAATTGCGCAAAGTGCGTTTGTTAAATCCGAATCGCGATTCCAAGAAGCCGTGCGTCTATGTGGGATTGACCGGGCTCACGCCGGAAGAGCGGTTCGCGAATCATCAGCAAGGCGTCAAATCTTCTTTATACGTGAAGCGCTATGGCATTCGGCTGGTGCCCGAACTTTATGAACATTTGAATCCGATGCCTTATGAGGCTGCCGCGCAAATGGAGAAGGATTTGACGGAGGACTTGCGCCGGGCCGGTTATACCGTTGTCGGCGGGCATTGAGCAACGAAGTCCCGGCGCGGGCGTCCATAAGATTCTCTGGGAATCCGGAGCTGTAGAAACGCTCGGATCTTACAGCCCGGCCCACGCCAAATTTCCTCAGCCGGCGTCCGGGAATTTTCAGCCAGCTCTAAACGACCTAAAAGGGATTGCGGACCCGGTGGGAAATGTGATTATGGAGGCACACCCAGTAATCAGAATCTAGCCCGTTTAGAACAGCTATGAGCACGGTCCATAAAACCATGAAAACACGGAATCAAAGTGGGCTCCCGCTCGGTGGCGGGGGGGTGCGCTGCCGGACGATTAGCCGGTGGTTGCGGCGGACATTAATCGCGCTGGCTTTGCTGGGGTTGACCTCCGGGGCGCAGTTGAAAGCGCAAGAGCCCGATTTTGTTCAAACTTTAAAGGATTTTGCCAAAACCCCGCTAACACAAGGCGGCACCAACAATACCCAAGCAATTAACAATGGTGGGGCTGAGGCCTTAGCCCGAGTGTGGTTGGCGAGGGCTAATCTCAAGATCAAGACGCCGGCGGCGGGCGGCGGCGCGAGCATTGGTACGCTGTATGGAACGGCGTCGCTAGGCGGTAGTTTTGGCTATGGCACGGTGTTCGCCGTCGACACCGATGGCACCGGTTTTACGGTGCTGCATAATTTCAATAGCAGCGACGGGAGTTTTCCAACGGCCGGATTGATTTTATCCAGCAACACGCTGTATGGGACGACGGTAAATGGCGGTAAATTTGACGATGGCACGGTGTTTGCCCTCGACACCGGCAGCACCAATTTCGCAGTTCTGCATCATTTCACCGCCCGTCCCCACTCACCATATACCAACAGCGACGGAGCAAATCCGTATGCCGCATTGATTTTATCGAGCAACACTTTGTACGGGACGGCGTCCGATGGCGGCAAAGGGAATGCGGGGACGATCTTCGCCCTCAACATTAACAACACGAATTTTACCGTTCTGCATCATTTTGCGGCGGCCAATTACGATGAGAATTTCAATCTGACCAACAGCGACGGAGCCACGCCGTATGCCGGACTGCTTTTATCCGGCAATGTGCTGTATGGGACCGCGAGTAGCGGTGGTGCTGGAGCCGTGGGAACGATATTTGCCCTCAACCTTAACAACACGAATTTTTCCGTTCTGCACAGTCTCGCGGCGCCTGATTTTCTGACCCTGACCAACGCCGACGGAGCCAATCCTCGAGCCGGGTTGATTTTATCCGGCGACCGGTTGTATGGAACGGCGTTTCGGGGCGGCAATTCGAATCTCGGCGCCGTATTTGCCCTCAACACCAATGGCATTGGTTTTACGAATCTGTACAGCTTTGCCGGCGGCAGCGACGGCGCCGAGCCGGCGGGTGAGTTGGCTTTATCCACCGACACGCTGTTTGGGACAGCCTACATTGGCGGCAACAACAGCTTGAACAACGGGGGCAATGGCACGGTGTACGCTCTTAACACCAACGGCACTGGTTTCGCCGTCCTGCACAGTTTCACCGCCGGGAATTACGATCCCAATCTCACTGAAAATAATCTGACTAACAGCGACGGAGCCAATCCTCGAGCCGGTTTTGTTTTTTCCGA
>Ga0265338_10008605_pt1 | contig 12348 bp, 5 predicted proteins | sample 42126metaG_FD_193579 | JGI IMG/M metagenome (GOLD analysis project Ga0265338, IMG submission 193579) | Rhizosphere microbial communities from Carex aquatilis grown in University of Washington, Seatle, WA, United States - 4-21-26 metaG | ecosystem: Host-associated > Plants > Roots > Rhizosphere >... | reverse complement strand
GGTCAAAGCACGCTCTTCAGGGCTTGGAATCAAACGGAACTGTTGTGCAAGCAGCCCGTCGGGAGAGGCGCCTTCGTTGGCTTTTTTGACAGCCCGGAGGCCGCGAAACCAATCGGCTGGCGTGCCTAATCCATCTTCATTGTCATCGAGCAAGGCATGCTCGCTAACCAGTCGATCTTGCAATTTATAAGATTCACCGGTCTGGCGAGAAGCAGCCAAAAACGCTTCGAGCAGCGAAACCTGTCCGTCATGGTCGAGGTCGGCTTGGGGATCGGTTAGAGCCTCGGCAAAATACTGGCCGAAACGTGCAAAGCTCTCCTCGCTACCGCTGCGGGTTGCGGTAATGATGACACGATTGGTCGACGACAATTTGTTAATGAATGGGCCGCTGCAAGCGGCCGAATTTATCAGGACGAGGGGCCGGCGATAAGGTTTGAGCCAACCGGCCAGATCGCTCGCAGAAACATCGGGCCCACGCAGATTGAATCGGGCTTCCTTGCCATCGAATGTGCCGTGCCCGATCAGAACCAACCAAAGTTGAGCCAACCCGTCTTCGGGCTGATCGGCAATAGTTTGTCTTAGCAAATCGTAATCGTTCGTGGCCATGGATGGGCTCAGGCCGATGGTGATCGCGCGGGCATCGGCTTGCGCGCAAGCCTTCTCCCATGCTGCGGTCTGTTTGAGGAAATTGGTTCCATGCTCAGCGTCGCCCGAAGCGCCGACAACGAGAATGACCGTCGGGTGATCCTCAGGGGGTGATGTTTGGGAGGCCGCGGCGCGACCCATAAAAGTCAGGCCAAGTGCAGCAAAAGCCAGTAAACCCAAAATGCCTGAGCGCTTGGCCAGGGCTTTTGGAAGACCCTTTCCCAGCGACGAGTTCCAGGAAGCCCTTGCCGCCAAGCGGGGTCGGAGAACGACGCCCGTTTCACGCGTCCCTCCAATGTGTGGAAAACGTGATTTCAAGGAAGGCCTTTCCAACGGCGAATGCCCCATTCGGCGGCGAAGCACGCCAGGGCGAATCCGAACATGGCTGGGGTATGCCAAAGAGGGTAACTCCACGAATCCATGACCGGCGCACTTTTGCGCGGCAACTCGCGCACGAATCGCTGAAGTTTGTCAAGTGTGACAACTTCCCCGCCGGTCTTCTTGGCGATGGACTCCATCAGGGCGAGATTCGGGGTAAGCGAGCGGAACTCTTCGGCGGCCAAATCAGTGCTCCAGCCGGTAGCAGCGCGTCCCACCTCAACGTTCTCCGAATTGGTCACAACGGCGGAAGCCCGGTAGCCACCCGTGGCGCGGGGTACAAAGGTGGCCTGGTAGAGGCCAGGTTCGCTTGGGGACGGTTCAGCCTGGAGAGGTATCGAGTTGGTTTGCCCGCCGGAGGCGATGTCTGTCATCACGGGTTGCACCTGCAGGCTGATGCTGGCGTTGTCCTGAGGAAGGAACTTGGGATCGCGCACCCGAACCTGCAAAAGCACGGCGCCGTTGGGATCTTCGGACTGTGGTTCGGAAGTAATCTCGACGAGATTGGGAACATCGGTTACGAGCCACCGCATCATTTGGCGCCAGGCCTTGTCCATATCCTGATGAGCCTCGGCATCGTGAAAACCCCAGTGCCAGAAATCCCCCACCGTAAGCGCGGCGGTTCGGCCGCGACCGAAGCGCTGGGTCACAAGCGCAGGGTACGAGTTACCGCGCAAGTCGGTCACGTTTGCGACCACACTGGCGCCAGGCTTGGCCTCCTTGACCCGGTTGAGCACCTGGAACGGAGCCATGTTCTGCAACCGGGCTTTTTCGTCCGTTTCATTTTCGCGCAATCGGGCCCAGGATTGCAGAAGTCCTTCTCGGGTGAGGTCATAATGCAAAGGGCCGGGAGCATTGGTTTCATCCACTGGATCAAGATATACCGGCAACATATCGCCAATAGGAGTGCGCTGGTATTTACCTTGTTGGAAAGTCTCCATGCCTCCCAACATGAGAAATCCACCGCCGCGTTCGGACACGAATTTCTGCAAGAGCGTGGCCTGATCAGGAGTGAAGAAACTCTCTTCGAGGTCATCAACAATCACGCCGTGATATCCGTACAGGTCTTCCGGCTTGCGGGGGAACCCAGCGCGCAGCTCGAATTCGTCTCGCGTATTGAGCCGAACCAGAACAGGTTGATCGTAACGCTCGACCTCTTCGGGCGCTTGATTATCGAACCCACGGAATAGTGGGTTGCTGCTTTCGCCGGCGCGACCGAGAAAGTTGAACTTGGGCTCGCGTTTTGCGACTCGGATTAGACCAACCAGCTGAAGTTGATCATCCTCCTGCACCGCTCGATTGAGGAACTTGAATTCCCAATTCGGCCGCCCGGAGATATAAAGGATCCGATAAGGCCCGTGCCCTCGATCGACAACCAGGACCGTGGTGTTATTGGCAAGGGTCGCCTCACTGGAAACCTGCGCCGTTGTTTCTTTGGACCCAAGCTCGGATTCGAGGCGAACATTTATACGGTAAAAACACAGTCCTTGTTTTTCGGGGCGCAATTGGAAACGGAAAGCTACCAACTCATCCTGGCTGCGAGGAGTCAAAGTCTGCTCGGCGGCCAGTTTGCCGCCTGGGTCGCGAAGCTGTGCCGTAATCGCCCGCCCTTCGTAGCCACGCGCGGTAACGTCGGCTTGAATTGAAACAGGTGCATCCTCAAAATCGGTTTGCGTCGCATGGACCTGCTCAATGGCGACGTCCTGGATGGGATCCGTGCTGCCGAGAACGATCGGGTAAATGGGCGGCAGCCCGGTCAAATCTGGAGCACTTCGGATGTCGGTAGCATTACCATCGGTAAAAAGCAGAATGCCGGCGAGCGGCCGATTGCGATTACGCTCAGCGAGGGTTTGGAGTGCCGAGCCGATGCGCGAGGCGCGGCCATTGAAATTCAGTTCGGCAAAATCCTTGCTGGCCTGCAGGCGAGCGTCGAAAAGATAGCGCCTTACCTCAAAGTTATCGTCCAGAGTTTCTTGCCAATCACCGCGTCGCGCCGTCAGCAGATCGCGGAGCATCTCACCCCGGCTATGTTCCGCGCCTCGATCGTGGATCTGCAAACCTTGGCTGTTATCGGCCACCACCGCCAACAGGTTTGCGCCGGGCTTGACTCGCTGCCCCGACCAAAGTGGTTCCAGCAGGCAAAGGCCCAGAGCGGCAAAGCCGAGCGCCTTTAGCACGGGACACAACCACCGAGCCACCCCCGGGGGCGCCGAGCGATAACTCCAGAACAGAGCGGCTAGCCCAAGGAGCAGCACGGGTGCCACGAGCCAAACGTAATTCAAGCCCGAAAAAATGAGGGTCGACTGCAACATTAATCAGAGAAGGTGGCTGACACTACTTTTGTTTGCCTAATTCTTCGTAGTAGTGTTTGACAAGATCTGAGTAACGGTTGGGAACCGGATCCCGATCGAGCGGCACCAGGGCCTCGCGGGATTCTCGCCGAGCCAACTCGTCGGCAATGCGATCGCGCACCTCCGTCAAAGGCTTCATCACCTGTAACTCGAGCACAGCCCAGTCCGGTTTCTTGCGGTCTCGTTTGAATTCCTGTCTGGTCTGGCGAGCGCGTTCACGCGCCTTGGCGACATCGTCGCGCAGGCCTGGTTCGTCGAGCAGTTCTTCCACCTCTCTCAACCGGTCGGACCACGAGGTGAACCCTTCACCTGTGATGGGAGCGTTCTCTCGTCTCAAGCTCTCGCTGCGCAAACGATCCTTCCAATTGCGAGCGCCTCCGCCGGCCCCGGCCTCTAATGTTTCATTCGAGGGATCCCCACCGGCGGCGGCGCCACCGGGTGCTCCTTCGCGCGTCGCTTGATTCGCCGCGCCGCGGGTTGAACCGGTGTTCTGCCCGGGCTGAGACCCTTTTTGGGCCAAGGCGCCCGGCTGCTCCCCATTTTTGCCAGGCGCGGATCCATTTCCCGATCCAGGTTGAGGAGCTGAGGCCTGAGCGTCCGGATTCCCAGATGAGTCACCTTCGGGAGCGTCGGCCGAGTCGGCTTTGGATAGCCCGTCACCCGGCGTTTGCCCGCGGCCATCTTTTTGGCCGGGACTCTGGGCCTGAGCCATTTGGTTTGTGCTGGCCCCCGCCTTGCCGAGAGTGCCTTTGGCAGAATTGCGCCCACTCGCAGATTGCGCAGTATTTGATGGTGAATTGGCGCCCTGGTTTTCGCTGATCTCGTTCTGCAATTGATTTGCGAGATCGTCCAGTTGCTTTTGCGCCAAACGCATCTCCTCAGCATCGTCGCCAAGCACGCTTTCGGCAGCGCGTTCGACGCCTTTCTTCAAATCTTCGATGCCGGAGCGGGCACGTTCACCAACGCGGCCGGCTTGCGGCAGGTAACCTAGCCGGAGCATTTCTGAGGTAATTTCTTCGAGCTTCGCGGCACCTTGGTCGGAATCGTCTTTCAACAGTTCAAACAAACTTCGCGTCATCGGGCCGCGATTGAGCAATTCGGTTTCGGCTTCCTTCAAATCCTTGGCTGTGTTTTGCGTAAATTTGCGAACCGTATCGTAAAGCTGTTGCGCGAGCAGGGGTTCGGCTTGCTCAGCCTGTTGTGAGACCTGGGTAGCGCGCTCGACAAGATTGGTCATAAGCTGCTTTTGCCGCGCTAACGCGGCGCGCGTTTGTTCCTGGTCGGCGGCGTCGGACAAGGATTTTTTATCGGTAGAGTTTTCACTCTGGATCTTCTTGAGAATGTTTTCCTGCTGCCGTGACAATTCGCGGGCCTGACTGCGCATTTGTCTCATGTCTTCGGCGAATTGACTGGAGCTCTTCTTGCGAATTTCGTCCCGGAGCTGCTGGAGCTGACTTTGCGCCCGGGTACCGGCGGCCAAGGCCTGGGAAGCGGCGTTCTGGCCGGCGGCTTCGGCAGCTTTCTGCACCTCCTGGCGTGTTTGATCCAACTGCCGTCGCTCATCGGCGAGCCGCGACTGGTTTTCCGGACGGTCCATCCGTTGGCGCAGTTCATCCACATCCGCCAGCATTTGCTGCTCCTCTTCCTGCAATCGTTTCAGTTGGCGCTGGATTTCCGCCCGCTCCTTCTCGGTTCGGGCTTCCTGCAAGGCTGTTTGGAGCTCCTTAAGGCGTTCGTTAAGATCCTGCTGCCGTCGGGCCAGTTCCTGCAAACGATTCATGACTTGCAGCTGTTCGCGACGTTCGGGATTTTGAGCTCGCTGCGCTTCGCGCTGATTCTCATACCTGTTGTCGGAATCCTTCAGATCCAATTCCTCAAGCTGTCGTTGCATTTGTTGGTTCCTGCCCGAACCGCTTTGGTTGCGATTGCGCGAGCGAGACACCTGATATTCGTGAGCTTCAAGCCGTACCAACGCCTGGTAAGCGGCCTCCTCGGCAGCCAAGGCTTCCTTTAGCGCGGCGGGAGAATTCGTGGCGGCGTGGAGCCGACTGAGCGCCGCCTCCATTTCGGCCACGGCGTCTTGCCAAAGCGCGGAAGCCTTAGGATCGCGTTGTTTTTGGAGCGCTTGTTTTGCCTCCTCGAGTGCCTGTGACTGGGAATCCAACACGACGCCAGCGTCATCTTGATAGGTTGGGGTCGTTTCTTTAGCGGCAGCCGAGGGATTCCTCGCAGGGGGCCGTGGCGTTAAAGGAGGCTCGCTTGACGAATCGGATGTATCAGTTTGAGCGACCTGAGCGAATTGCCCAGCAATGACGTACCGGGTGAAGCCTTGACTCCGAACCAGTGCAACGGCGCTTAGCAAATCGGCGGATAGGTTGAAGCCGGCAGGGGTGACATCGTTTCGGCTTTGATTGCCTGACGGATCGGACCGTCGCGGCGGTGACTCCCTCTTTTCCAGCTTGTTCAGTGAGGGTTTAGCGGCGCTATGGTCGCGCTGCAGTCGCCAGGTTGCGTTTACGATTTGCTTTTGCAAATCGGCCAATTTGCCGGTCTGGTCTCCACCGGACTCGCCGCCGCCCTGCCCTTCCATCCCCTGCCCTTCTCGAAAGACCTCCTCAAAAGGGCGGACTTCGCCAAAATAGAGATCTCCCATGGTTCGACGACTCTGGCCGTCCGGGCCAAGATCGTCGGCCCAAACGAACCAGGAAACCAGCTCATCTGGTTTCACCCCCAGATCCTCGAGGCGAAGAACGTGCTGAAATGCTTGCCTTTGATTGCCGGAGACCGCCTTGCCAAGTTCGATAAACTTCGGATTCTGGCCGTTGATGGCATAGGCAACCCCAAATGATTGGACGCCAAAATCATCCCAAACCGTACCCTCGAAAGAAATCTCTTCCAAAGGCGATGGCCGGAGGTCGCCTCGGGGAGAAGTCAGGCGCATTTCCGGCGTGCGATTCTTCAGGACAACGAACACGAAATCGGCGGGCAGCTTGTTCGTGCGGCCCTCGGAATCGACGAGCTGCAGATCGTAAGTGTTGGAGGATTCGAACTTGAAATCCTTCAGGCTGGCAGCGGCCTGGTTGGTTTCAATTGCCAGGGGGAGCGTTGTATGGTCCTTGTCTCTGGCGACAAGTCTGGCGGACGAAACAGCTTTGTTGAAGCGCAAGGCCAGGTCTGCGTGCGATCCTTCAACCGCGGTGAGTCGGCGCGTATTTTCGATGCGCTTGGGTGGCAGGGCCGTGTAATCCGGGAAGGTCAGGCTTGCGTCGGCACGTTCCAGGTGAGGATGCTCGAAGACGGTCACAGTGAAATCGCGCGTACTTTGTCCTCGGTATTCCACATGGTAAATAAAATTGCTGCTGACTTCGGGAATGCTGCCCCCGAACATTGGGTCGCCCAGACTCTTAACGAGCGGAATAGTATGGAGGGCGCCAGGCGCACCGAACGCGAGTTCAACTTTTGGCGGAAGGGTCCCCTTGAACCGCGCAAGGATGACAAGCGAACTGCCCCGCTCAACGGTTACATCTCCAGGAGTGACGGTTAGCCCTTCTGCGAACGTCCGGCTGAACAGTTGATGACCGCCGGTGGTCCGCAAGGCAATCAATGTAACGGCAAACAAACCCAAAGCTACCCAATGGCCCGCCTGCGCGATCTTGAGACGCGCCCCTGGAACGGTGTCAGTCCAATCGCTGCGCCGATTGCACTCGATCGTCTCGCTCATGAGCCGCTGCTGGAGGTAATTCAGTTGCCCAGCGACGCCCGGCTCCTGCTGAACGGCGGTGATCAGCCGGCCGTTGAGTTCAGGGTGATGAGACTCGATTCGAACGGCGATTTCCCGCCAGGAAACCCGTTCCTTCCTCTGTCTCATCGCGATGAAGATCGCGGCCGCGACACCGAGTGTTCCGACCGCTGGCAACGCCAAGAAAGAACTCCAACCGCTTTGCCGTTCAAGGCCCAGAATAGCAAATCCGATTGCTGAAGACACCGCCCAGCAGGCCGCCAATGTGCGCCAGAGCTCAACTCGCCGATGTCGCAGCGCTACTCTCTCGATCTGTGCTTGTATCTGCGCTTCGATAATCATGGGTCAAATAGGTTAGCCCGCGGACATACTCACAGGTTCCAAAGCACGCCGCGCGGTTCGGCCAGCCAGCCAAGTCTCAAATAAAAGGACAACCAGGGTTCCCGCGATAAACCAGCGCCATAATTTTTGACGATTTTCCAATTCAACATTTTGAAAACGGCGTTTGCGCTCGGCGTCCTGAAGCGGCGCGTCGGTGGGCTTCTGCAGGACCGGCACCCCGAGCCGTTCGAGTTCATCAACGGGCAAAGGAGCCGTTCGACTCTCAGAAGGGTCGAGATTGACGACAAACTGTCGGGATGGTGTAGAAAGCGCGTAAATGCCAGGAATATCCGTTCGGGTAAAATTCGTCTCGTCACGGCCCAGCGGGCATTGTGACCCATCGGGGAATTGCATTGTCATCGCGAGCTGCTCCGATTTGGCAAAGGCCGCCAGAGGGACGACATCGCCCACCTTGTACTGAACCGGCAAGGGAGCCGGGACCCCGCTGCTCTCGAGAATTGAATACATCATTGGAACAAACTTACTCGACAGCGCAAGCTGGCTGCACTCCGGCTGCCAGCCGGATGTGAGGACAAGGATTCGCCCCTTCCCGGTTGGAATTTCGATCAAGGCCGGATCGCCGCTATCGAAATGAGCTAGCACCCGTGCACCCGTCAGGGCAGTTGGATCCAGTCGATAATATTTCCAAAAGTGGATTTTTGTGAAATCGCTAAATCGGGGGTCAGCGAATGAGGCAAAAATCGGATGGCGAAAGTCCAGATCGCCCAGCATGGCATAGTTGCTGGGCCGGACCTCGTCGAGCTTTAGATTGTCTGTTTGCAGCAAGCCCCTGAGAGTTTGTTGCATATCGATGGCACTGACGGCAACCAGGACAGTCTTTCCTGCGGTCGCCTGGTCACGCATGGCCCCAGTGGATTCAGGCGATAATGCCGCGGTGAGGACAAAGAGGCTGCTGGCCTGGACCTCGGGTGCAGGCAGCAATTCCCCCGAATGGTGCGCAGTCACCCCAACCACCTGATGCCGGGTTTCCTGGAAGGCGCGCTTGAGGAAATAAAGCGGTCGCTTGGGATCAGTCTCGGAATCGGCGCCGACGTAGATCACGTTTAGGCGCAGGGTCGCGGGCGGAATGGCAAAAATCACGTTATCAAATTCTTCCTCGTCTCCTTGCAACAGAATACGATCCAGAGATTCAGCGGGATCGGCGGGCAACGCGAGAATGCGGCTTTGGCCAGCGGGGACGTAGACCTCAATTGGTTTGCCGACAAAACCACTTTTATCCGAACGGGCCCAGCCAATTTTGAATTGCTCACGTTTGGCGCCAGCGGTGTTGGTGACACGCACCCTTACCGTGGCGGCGGATTTTGTATCCGAATCATCACTATCAGAGACCAATTGAAGCGAGGCATTGCTGGCGGCGCGAGGTTTAAGCACGTCGATTGCCACCTCGATGCCCTTTGGCCATTCGTAGCCCTGTAACTGCTCCAAGTGGCTTCCTTCCTGAAGATCAGTAATCAGCTCGACTCTGCCCCGCTGAGAGGGCGTCTTCCCGCCCGCTTCGGCGAGCATTTCGGCGGCTTGAATCAGTGCGTTTCCCAACTGAGTCGAGCCCCACCCCGGGGAAGTTTCCGCCAATTTGCGCGCGAGCAAGGCGGCGCGCTCGCCGACCGGGGCGCCCGTCCACTGGTCGAAGCCGAACAAAGGATTGAGTTGTCGATCGAAGGTGAAAAGAGCGACCTGATCTCCGGGTGTGGTTTTGCGTAGAATGGAATCGACCTTCGCGAGCGCGTCGGGCCAGAGATTCGCCCTTCGCATGCTGGCACTGGCGTCGACCAGCAGCAGAATGCGTTTGCCGTTCGAATCTGCGGGAGGCGCCATCGCCTCCTTGAGGAATGGCCGCGCAAACCCGAACGCGAGGCAGCAAATGGCAAGACACCGCAGAAGCAGCAGAAGCAGGTGCTCGATTCGACTACGCTGAGTGAGACGTGGCGGTGAAGGCAGCAGGAACATTAGCGAACTAAAGGTTTTCCGTTCGCGGGTCGTGCGCCGAATAAGATGGAACAGAACTGGCAGCCCAACAGCCAGGAAACCGAGCAAAAATAACGGCGTTAGAAAACTCATGCGGTGGCCTTGCCCGTCATGTGCCGCGGACGAGCAAATCGCTGGGACTTGCTTCGTTGTTGCATTCGCTCACGAAGAAAATCAAATAAAGCCAGTTCCAAAGGCCGGTTCGTAGCAAGCCCCTGCCAGGAAATGCCAAGCTTTTGGCAGGTAGCGCGCAAACCCTCCCGGTGCTCTTCAAGTTTGCGCAGATATTCTCTCCGAGCCGATCTCGGATCAATGAACAAGACGCGCCCTGATTCGACATCCTGAAACATCGCGGCATCTTTGAAGTCGAAACTCAACTCGGCCGGGTCGAGCACTTGAACCACTAGAACCTCGTGGCCGCACGCCGCTAGCGCGCTCAGGTTTTGTTCCAACCGATCAAGCGGTGCCAGAAAGTCAGAAATCAAAACGATCAGTCCCCGTTTCCGCACGATTTCCACGATCCTCTTCAAAGGGGCTCCGACATCGGTTGCCTGACCAGCGGCAGGTTTCTCGAGTGCGAGCATCAGGTGTCGCAGATGTCCCGTTCGATGGCGCGCCGGAAGGTATTCACGGATTTGTTCGTCAAACGTTAGCAAACCGATTGCATCCCCCTGCAGGTAGAGAAAATAGGCGAGGGTCGCGGCCAGGGTTGAAGCATACGCAGCCTTGGTGTAACCCAGCGACCCGTAGTCCATCGAGCGGCTGTGGTCTGAAAGCAAATAACAACGGAGGTTGGTTTCGTCTTCGAATTTCTTGACGAAAAAGCGATCGCTTCTGGCAAAAACCTTCCAGTCCAAATATCTCGGATCGTCGTCGGGAGTGTACTGGCGATATTCTGTAAACTCCGCTGAAAACCCATGGTAAGGGCTGCGATGGATGCCGTTCCAAAAACCCTCAACGACGACACGCGCGCGCAATTCGAGATTGCGGATGTTCATCAACGCCTTGGGATCGATGAACGATGAACTCGGTAACGAAGTGTTGTCGAGAGAGGTCATGAACGGTTCAGTGAGTCAGGAATCGTTCGGGAGTTGCTGCGGACAGGAGTGTCCGCGCGCCGGGGTCGAGTGGTTAGGAACTCGGGAATCATTTTCCAAAGGGCGGCTTAACCGTCTCTAACAAACGTTTGACGACGGATTCCACGGTAACACCTTCGGCCTCGGCACGATAATTCAACAGGATCCGGTGGCGCAAGGTCGGGTTAGCTAGAGTTTGGATATCTTCGATGGTGACATGAGCGCGATCTTTGAGCAATGCCCTGGCCTTGGCGCCCAGGACCAGGAATTGTGCCGCGCGTGTGCCCGCTCCCCAACTCACCCATTCGTTGATGAAATCGGGAGAGGCGCCTTGCCGCGGGCGCGAGGCGGCCGCCAATTTCACCGCATAACGAACCATTTCTTCGGCAATCGGCACTTTGCGAACGATTTCATGAAAACGCTGCACATCCAGCCCGCTGAAAAGCGCCTCGATCACCGGCGCAATCTCAGCAGTCGTGCGTGTCACCACCAGGACTTCGTCATCTTCGGCGAGATAATCCATCACCACGTTGAACATGAAGCGATCGAGCTGAGCTTCGGGCAAGGGATACGTGCCTTCCATCTCAATCGGGTTCTGCGTCGCGAGCACGAAGAAAGGTTCCTCCAGCACGTGGCGTAGCCCGGCCGCGGTGACCTGATGCTCCTGCATGGCCTCGAGCAGGGCAGCTTGCGTTTTTGGAGGCGTGCGATTGATCTCGTCCGCCAAAATGATGTTGGCGAACACCGGTCCGTGCACGAAAGTCATTTTCCTTCCCTCGCCAGTGTCCTGAAGAATCTCGGTGCCGGTAATGTCCGTCGGCATGAGGTCCGGGGTAAATTGGATGCGCTGGAACTTGAGATGGAAAATGCGGGCAATCGTCTTGACCAGCAGCGTTTTGGCCAAACCCGGAGCGCCGGTGATCAAGCAGTGGCCGCCGGCAAACAGCGCAATCAGGATCTGTTCGATGACTTCTTTTTGGCCAACAATGACTTTCGCAAGCTCATTTTCAATCTGGGCACGCCCGCCGGTAAGGCGCGCAACGATTTCCCGTTCCGCTTGAGTCGGCGGCGCTGACTCCTCGCCGGGTTTGGTCTCGATCATGGTGTTCATTAGGTGTGAGTGGGATTTGGGGCAAGAGCAAGAATAGATTGTGGTCTTAGATGGGTAGATTAGTGGGTCATGAGGTAAAAAACGATGTTGATCCCCAAAGGAAATCCACGCTTTTCGGAAAACTCGTGAAAAAAACCATCATCTTCGCCTTCGCGTTCCCAACTGTCACCATTATCGCAATTGTGAGTGGCGATGACCATGATGCGGCCTTTGTCGTCAAGAATGGCCCGGACATGCATGTCGTGGGCTGCTCGGCCCTGACGATCGTAGTTTTCGTAATCGTCATGATAGTATTCCCAGGTCACACCGTAGTCCCGCGCATAAGGATTCAGGCTGCGGATGCCTTGCTGAATATTGGGCGTCTGCAGCTTATTCTTGGGAACATTTAGATCGAAGACACAGTGAAAAATCGGGTGAGTCATCGGCAACTCGACAAATTCGCGATCGGGCAGCACACGTTTTATGTTTCGCTCGAAGTTATCCCATTGTTTCTGCCCCCAGAAATCATCTGCCATCAAAGCACCGCCATTGAGTAAATATTTTCGCAGGATCGGCACTTCTTCGGGCTTCAGAGCCAGCCCTCCGGGCTCGACCATATAGATCCAAGGATAGTCGAACAGCGCAGGATCGGTTAAACGAAGCACTCGCGCGTCGGGGTCGACTCTCATCGAGGTAACCTGC
>Ga0265338_10008604_pt1 | contig 12348 bp, 13 predicted proteins | sample 42126metaG_FD_193579 | JGI IMG/M metagenome (GOLD analysis project Ga0265338, IMG submission 193579) | Rhizosphere microbial communities from Carex aquatilis grown in University of Washington, Seatle, WA, United States - 4-21-26 metaG | ecosystem: Host-associated > Plants > Roots > Rhizosphere... | reverse complement strand
GAGCACCGCGCGGCCGACGGCGTGCTCGGCTCCCGGGCCGCGCGCGGCCGGGTTGCCCAGGCACAGCCGGATCGCCGTCTCGATCGCAGCGCTCATCCTGGCGCCCGACCCGTCCGGCAGCTCGGAGTGGACAAGCAGCCGGGTGCCCGCGTAGCCGGCCGGGCGGTGACCGCCGGCCGGGTCCGGCAGCGTCAGGCCGTGGCCGGCCCAGGCCGGCCCGCACCCGGCCGCCGCGGCCGCGGCCGGCACCCGCTCGTGCTCGCCCGGCCGCTCCATCAGCACCAGCTCGATGACCCCGTCCTCGCTCGGCCCGGCCACGGCGACCGCGCTCCACGGCGCCGCCACCGTGAGCCGGAGCGGCCCGCTGGCCAGCAGCGTCACCGTGCCGGGGACCCGCCACACGGTGGCGGGCAGCCCGCCGAACTCGGCGCCGTACCCGTGCAGCGCCATCCGGATCGCGGGCGCGAGGCTGAGCGCCCAGTCAAGTTCGGTCGTCATAGCAGTTTCTCCAGGTGACAGGCGGCGGTGACGGCGCCGCCGGCGGCGGCGTACGAGGCGCTGACCCGGGCCGCGGCGGCGCGGCAGGCGGGCTCCCCGAGTACCGCCCGGATGGCGTCCCGCAGCTCGCCCGGCTGGTGACCGCCCGCGTGCTGGGCAGCCGGACGCGGCCGGGGCACGAAGACCGGGCTGGGCGCACCATCGGGCGCACCCTCGGGGGCGTCGCCGGGAACACTGCCCGGCGCGGTGCCCGGCCCGGGCTCGCCTGGTGCGCCTTCCGGCGCACTGTCCGCCCGCCCCGGCCGGGTGGCCGGCGCAGCCGGTGCGTGGCTGCCGCGGTGAGCACCCACCCGTTCGGAATCGTCGGCTGGAAGCTGCGGGCCGGGGACGGTCCTGGTCGCCGGCGTGGCCGGAACCGGGGCCAGCGGCGCGGGCACGGCGGCGGGCGGCGGCGCGACGCCCAGGTAGCCGGGCAGCACCTCGCGCTGCACCGTGATCAGCTCGCGGGCGGTGCGCAGGAAGTCGGCCATCACGCGGTCCCGGTCGGCCGCCGTGTCTTCCCCCAGGTCGAGGATGCCCAGGTACCCGGCCCGCGCGACGGCCACGACAAGGTCGGCATTCGGCTCGTGGAAGGGCGTGATGGCCAGGACCAGGTCGCGGGCAGCACTGGGGCTCGGCACGCATTGCTCCTTGGTTATCGGTCGGATAGCCGCACAGGGCGGAACGCGGGCAAGGGGAATGCTTGGTACCGAGGCGATGGCGTGTCCCTGGCGACCGGAGCCCTTTAATCGGACAGTGGGGCCTATGTCCGATTATGGCGACTGCCGGATTATAGGAAGCCCCGCCTGCCTCCGGGCATCGAGTTTATAGGGGCCGCGGATGACCGTGCAAGCTCCATTAATACATTCGCCGGGGGCGCCTTACCGCCGAATGCTGGGGATAATCATGACAGGCCCGAGGTTGCCTGATTGTTCCGATAAATGCCGTCTGGCCAGCATGTATGTAGATCGGGAGGCTGCGCCGAAGGTTCAGTTCGTGTACTTTCCTTACCATGCGACGGTATCGTTGGCGGGTTTTAGTGGCCTGCCCGGCACGCTTCTGAGATTGTACTGACTTTCTGGAGTCGTGCTTTCTGAAATCGTCGGCTAATACGACAGCCGCACCTCGCGGCTTCCGGCCTGACGCTCCCTTTCCGGCCGGCTTTCCCGCTGCCGGCCCGCGTGCAGTCGCTGCCCCGCGACCTACGGCTTCCCGTCATCCCCGGCCCGCCCGCCAGCCCCACTCGGTGTACCCGCGCCTACCACGACTGCCCGGTCCCGGGCGGTGGAGCATCACGAGGGTCGGGTGGAGTACTAATGCGACTGATGAAATGATTCGAGAGGTGCCGGTGATCGAGGAGATCCTGCCCGACTGCGTGGCGTCCGCCGAGGCCTTCTGCGACCTCCCCGGTGTCCTGCTTTTCCCCGAAGAGGAGGCGCTTGTCGCCGCCGCCGTCGAAAAGCGCCGCCGTGAGTTCGCGACCGGCCGCGACTGCGCCCGCCGTGCCTTGGCCGCCCTCGGCCTGCCGCCCGCGCCGATCCCGCGCGGCGAGCGCGGCGCGCCTGAGTGGCCGCCTGGCGTCGTCGGCAGCATCACCCACTGCGCCGGGTACCGGGCGGCGGTGGCCGCGCGGTCAGCCGCCGCGCACTCCGTCGGCCTGGACGCCGAGCCCGACCTTCCGCTGCCCGCCCTGGTCCTTGGCGCCGTGGCGCTGCCGTCTGAGCAGGCCATGCTGCGCGAGCTGGCCGCCACCGCGCCCGGTCCCTGCTGGGACCGGCTGCTGTTCAGCGCCAAGGAGTCGGTCTACAAGGCGTGGTTCCCGCTCACCCGGCGGTGGCTCGGCTTCACCGGGGCGGCCGTCACCATCAACCCGGCCGACGGCACCTTCGAGGCCAGGCTGCTGGTGCCGGGCGCGATGGCCGGCGGCCGGCCGGTTGACCGCCTGGCCGGGCGCTGGCTGGCCCGCGACGGCCTCATTCTGACCGCGATCACGCTCCTTCCGCACCAGTAGCGGTCATTTGCCCCGTACCCGGCCTATAGCGGCCGGCCCGCCCCTATCATCATCGGCATGTGGCCGACCGGTTACCCGCGCCTGCAGCAGGCGGCCCGCGGCTCCGGTGCCGGGCCGACCGGGCCCGCGACGGCAACCCTGCGGTCGTCGGTTGCCCTCCTCGCGTCCATGCTGCGCTGCGCGGGCATCGTCTACATCGTGGTCCAGACCGTCATCTGGCACTCGTTCTACACGTCGGCGCCGTGGCGGCTGACCGCCCCGGTGCTGGCGGTGCTGTGGGCGGCGGCCGTCGTCACCTGGCTGCGCGGGTCAGGCCCGTCCGCCGTGGCCGCCTGCGCGGACGCCGTGGTCTACGCCGTGCTCGCGATCGGCGGGCAGGCGGGCGTGCCCCCGGCCGTCCGCGACGACACGTTCAGCTGGCTCGTGATCGGCATGACGGGTCAGCTCATGGTCTCCGCCTGGTACGCGCCGGGCCCGCTGCGGTTGCCGTTCGCGGTCGCGTCGCCGGCCGCTTACCTGGGCGGCGCGATGATGCTGCCGCCGGTCACCAGCGCCCGCACGGCGGCCGGCGCGGCGGCGCTGCTGCTCGTCGGCGGGATCGCGCACGTGTCCGGCCAGCGGGCCATGTCCCGCCGCGCCGCCGCCGCCGACGCCGACCTGGACGGTGCCGACCGGGCGGCGCGCAAGCGGTACGCCGCACTGCGCGGTGCCGTGGTGCGCCGGGAGCACGAGCGGCTGGTGCACGACACCGTCCTCAACACGCTGACCGCGCTGGCCCGGCCGGCGGACCGGGCGGCCGCCGCCTGGCCGGCTGGCCGGTCCAATGCGGTGAGCCGGTGCCGCCAGGACGTGGAACTGCTGGAGGCGGCGCTGCGCGGCTCGGACGGGCTGGCCGCGGACGGCCTGCCCGCCGACCTGGGCGACCAGGCTGACCTGGCCGACCTGGTCGGCCGCCCGGCCGACTTGCTGGCCGGGGTGCGGGCCGTCACCGACGCCATGCGCGACCGCGGGCTGACGGTGCACCTGGAAGCCGTGCAGCTGGAATCCGGGGTCGCCGCTTCCGCCCTGCCCGCGGCGGTGGCGGCGGCGCTGGCGGGCGCGGTGCGCGCGGCCCTGGCGAACGTGGCCGAGCACGCGGGGACCGGGGAGGCCTGGGTCACCGTGGACCGCGGGCCGCACCGGGTGGAGGTGACCGTGCGCGATAGCGGCGTCGGGTTCGATCCCGCCCGGGCCGGCCAGGGCCGCCTCGGCCTGCGCCGGTCGATTGCCGAGCGGGTGGCCGAGTGCGGCGGCCGGGCGTCGGTCCGGTCGGCGCCGGGGGAGGGCACCGAAGTATGCCTGCGCTGGCCGGCCGAGGGCGCGGCCGGCCCGGACCCGCTCGCGTTGCCGGCCCTCGTTCCGCCTGGCCCTGTTCCGCCTGGCCCTGTTCCGCCTGGCCCTGTTCCGCCTGGTCCTGTTCCGCCTGGCCCCGTCCCACCAGGAACTGTGCCCCTGGCCGGCCGAGCCGTCGGCGGCCAGGCATGGTGACCCACCTCCAGGCGGCCAAGGAAACCGTCGACTCCAGCGTGGCCCGGCTGGTCAGCACGCTGGCGCTGGTCCTGCCGTGCCTCGCCCTGCTCCAGGTGCTCGCCAACGCCCGCGACTACCGGCAGCCGGCGGTGGCGGCGGTGGTCTGGCTGGCCGTGCTCGGCGCCGGCGCGTGGCTGGTGCCGCGGGTGCGCGCGGGCGGCCTGTCCCGGGCCGAGACGGCTGCCGCCATCGCCATCGCGGTCGCCGCGGTGGCCCTCGTCGACGCCGACCACCGGGCGCGGGCCGCGGGCGGCATCGACCTGGCCGTGCTCGGGGCCGCCTGGCTACTGGTGCCGGTGGTGATGAGCAGCTCCGCCCTGGTCTGGCTGCCGGCCGCGCTGCTGCTGTTCGCGGTGCACGCCGCGCTGCTGATCCACGGCGCGGGCCTTGACCCGGTTAACCTGTCGCAGCTCGGGGCGGCCGGCTACATCATCGCCGCGCTGCTGATCGTGTTCACCGTACTGCGCCCGCTCCTCGACGCCCGCGCCGCCCTCGCCGCCCGGCAGTCGGCGCTGGCCAGCCGGTCAGCGGCGGAGCGGGCGGCGGCGGCCGCGATCGAGTGGGAACGGACTGCCCGCCTGGCGGCCCTGGAACGGGAGGCGCTGCCGCTGCTGCGCGCCATCGCCGACGGCACCCTCGACCCCACGGACGAGGAGGTCAGGGCGCGTTGCGAACGGCACGCGGGGGCGCTGAGGCAGTCCATCGACAACGGGACCGGTGACTGGCGGGCGGGCGGCGGAGCGGACGGTGCCGGGCCGGCCGTCAGCGGGTCGGCCGACAATGCGACGGCGGGCGCGGCGGCCAGGGGTGGCACGGCGCCGGGCGGGGAACTGCCCGGCGGGCGGCTGGCGACGGGGCTGAGCGGCCTGCTCGCGCCCGCGCTGCGGGCTGCCACGGCGCGTGGGCTGGCGGTGACGTTCCAGCAGATCGGCGACCCCGTTGCCCCGCCTCCGCCGGTTGGCGCCGCGGTGCTGGCCGCGGTCGACGCCGTGCTCAGCCGGCTGCCGCCGCACCCGGTACTGCTCACCGCGCTGCGGGCCGGCGACGACGTGGAGCTCTACCTGACCTTCGGCGCGCCGCTGCCCGATCCGCCCGACCTGAGCGGGTGCGGGGCCGGGCTACCGCCCGCCGTCCGCTGGCACGCAGAGGTCGCCGCGGCCGACGGCAGCGCCGAGGATGCCAGCGCCGAGGATGCCAGTGCCGAGGGCGGCGCTGGCTGCCTGGAGGTCAGCTGGCGGGACGGCGGTTGCCGGTGACCGGCGTGGTCACCGTCGCGGCGGTGGACGACCACCCGATCATCCTGGACAGCCTGCCGGGCTGGGTGGAAGGGGGCGACCCGGGCATCCGGGTGACCGCCACCGCCGCCAGCGTGGACGCGCTGCTGGCGGGAGCGGGCCGTGACGCCGACGTGGTGCTCCTCGACCTCGACCTGGGCGACGGGTCAACCGTGACCGACAACGTGACCGCGATCCGCGCGGCGGGGCCAGCGGTGGTCGTTCTGTCCGCGTCCGACCGGCCGGACGCGGTGCGGGCGGCGGTGCGGGCAGGCGCCCGCGGCTACGCGCTCAAGAACGAGCCGGCCGACCAGGTGCGCGTCGCGATCAGGCAGGTGGCAGCGGGAGGCGACTGGATCTCGCCCCGCCTGGCGTACATCCTCGCCACCGATGATGCGACTGATCGGCCCACGCTCAGTAACCAGGAGCGGCGCGCCTTGCAACTGTACGCGACCGGGCTGCCGGTGAAATCGGTCGCGCGGAAGATGAAAATCGGCGAAGAGACAGTCAAGCAATACCTGGGACGGGTGCGACAGAAATACGCTTCTGCTGGACGTGCCTCACCAACTAAATTGGAGCTGTATTATCGAGCCGTCGAGGACGGACATCTCCAGCCACCTTCTTAGACCGCTACCCCCCCAGCGGGTAAGGAGAGGAAACGTCCGTCCTCGGCCCCTCATTCGTTTATTACGGTACTTGCGGTTGGCGGCGGTGTCATGACCCCAAATCGGGGGTCATCCGCCCGGCGGCCCCGCTACCTGCCCGGACGGCGACCGGCCGGGCGCGGACGGCCGAGCCAGGCAGACCCGGGCGACGGCGGGGCGGGCTACTGTCCGAAAGCCAGGGCCGGCAAGCCCGCTAGGTGACCCCGGGTCCAACCCGGCGGCAGGGTCCGTCGGCCGGGCCGGGGGACGGGGCCGGGGGGCGCGCCCGCGGGCGGCGGGAATGCGAGTGGCGCCCCCGGTGTTTTGCGTGTCTGCGGTCGTAATTTGCGCCGGTGCCCATCTGAGCGGCCCGGCAGGCGGCCAAGGCGCTCCATCTGGCGAAGTGCCCAGCAGGAGCCAGCGGATGTGCCAGCGACCTTTTGCCGACGTGCACGTGCATAACTAGCCATCGGCCCAGCTGAACGGCCACCCCGCACTTGCTGCGGCGCATCCGCCATTCGCTCTTCTTGGCGCGCGCCCATTCACTCTCCCGAGAGGGGAACCCCATGACTGCAATCGCAGAAGAAATCTCATATGCAAAAGAAGACCGTTCCGTCGTCTCCGTGTCCGGCATCGCCGACCTGGCCGGCGGGCACGGCTACCTGCGGACGGCGGGCTACCGCGGCAGCGCGGGCGACATTCCGCTCACCGCCGCCCAGGTCCGCCGGTACGGCCTGCGCCCGGGCGATGAGGTCCGCGGCACCCTTAGCGCCGGCGCCGCCGGTCCAGGCGCCGGGACCAAGGACAAGGGGGCCAAGCGGGCCGCCGCCCTCGCCACCGTCGAGGCCGTTAGCGGCCTGCACCCGGACGAGGCACGGCGCAGGCCCCGGTTCGACCACCTCACCCCCGTCTACCCCAGCCAGCGGCTCCGGCTGGAGGACGGCGACCCGTCGCCCGCCGCGCGGATCATCGACCTGGTCGCCCCGGTCGGCAAGGGGCAGCGGGGCCTGATCGTCGCCCCGCCCAAGGCGGGCAAGACCACCGTGCTCAAGACGATCGCGCACGCGGTCGCCGCCGCCCACCCCGAGGTGCACCTCATGCTCATCCTCGTCGGCGAACGCCCGGAAGAGGTCACCGACCTGCGGCGCTCGGTCGGCGGCGAGATCATCGCGTCCACCTTCGACGCCTCGCCCGCGGACCACGTCCGCGCGGCCGAGCTGGCCATCGAGCGGGCCAAGCGGCTGGCCGAGCTCGGCCGCGACGTGGTGGTCATGCTCGACTCGCTCACCCGACTCGGCCGGGCCTACAACCTGGCCGCGCCGGCCGGCGGCCGCACCCTGTCCGGCGGCGTGGCCGCCGCCGCGCTCGAGCCGCCCCGCCGGTTCCTCGGCGCCGCCCGCTGCCTGGAGGAAGGCGGCTCGCTGACCATCCTGTCAACCGTCCTCGTCGACACCGGGTCTCAGCTCGACAGCGTGCTGTTCGAGGAGTTCAAGGGCACCGGCAACATGGAGCTGCGGCTGCGCCGTGACCTGGCCGAGAAGCGGTTGTATCCGGCGATCGACGCGGTCCCCTCCGGCACCCGCCGCGACGACCTGCTGATGGACCCGGCCGAGCTCGCGGCCGTGACCGCCCTGCGCCGCGCCCTCGCCGCCCTGGACAGCCAGCGCGCCCTGGAGCTGCTGCTGGAAAAGACCACCGCGCCCAACGCGCAGCTGCTCCGCCAGGTTGCTGCCTCCAGGTGACCCTGGGCGGCGCTCCCCGCTCCCCGCTCCCCGGCCGCTCGCCGCCCCGTCCCTCGGGCGCCGCCGCTTTTTTGACCGCCGCCCTCGCCGCCGCGCACAACCTCACCGCCACCTTGCATGCCGCCACTCCGGCCCTCTTGAGCGGGACGCCGTCCAGCCCGGACCGGCAGACACAGACATACGACGGCTAAGTCATGAAGGATGGGTATCGCTAGATAGCGCCAAATGGTGGATCCTTACGCCCGCCCCGCTCGCCGGTTCACCATCGAAGCTCGCGGCAGACCTTGACCACGTCACAGCGTCGGCTTGCCGCGCCGGTTGCGGGCCCTCGTATCAGCTGCAAAGGCGGCCGCCCAGTAAGCGAGAGCGGCCAGACTCAGGCTGAATACCACATCGTGCTCGACCCGGGAATGTGTGCCGGCAGTGACGACATTCAGCACTGTCGCCCCGCCGAAAGCCGAGGTCCCGGTCGCAACCCACCACCGGCGTTCAGCCAGCGAGATCGCGACCATGAAGCAGGACACCCCACCCAGCAACACCGCGATCGCGGCCCGGAAGTCCCACAGCGCGAATACGGCGGCGGCGACCGCCCAGCAATTGCATGGCCGTAAACGCTCTCGGGAATCCGGCAACTCATTTCGGGAAGCAGATGCGGAAGGAGCGGCTGGCGCGCGGCTGGTCGCTGCGGGAGTTCGCCGCCCGGACCGGCATCAACATCGGGCACGCGTCGCGGATCGAGAACGGCAAGCGCCCGCCGACTGAGAAGGTGGCCGCCGCCTGCGACGCGGCGTTTCCCGAGCGCCGGGGCTGGTTCAGCGAGTACTACCAGGAGCTGAGCAGCTGGTCGGAGGTCCCGGCCGCGTTCAAGGACTGGACCGAGCGCGAGGACGGCGCCGTGACCTTGCGCGTGTGGGCACCGGGGATCGTGCACGGGCTGTTGCAGACCGAGGACTATGCCCGGGCCCTGCTTTCGACGTACCCGGGGGTTGCCGCTGAGGCGGTGGGCGCGCGGCTGGCGGCGCGGATGGAACGGCAGCGGCGGCTGCGGGCGCGGGACGTGCCCGCGTGGTTCATCGTCGACGAGCTGTCGCTGTACCGGCAGGTCGGGACACCGGAGGCAATGTCGGCTCAGCTTCGGCACCTGCGGGCGGCGGCGTCCGGGCCGGGCGTCACGCTCCAGGTCCTCCCGCCGGTTGCGCACCCCGCGACCGCCAGCGAGATCATCATCGCGGACGACTCGGCCTACGCCGAGCACGCCGCCGGGGGCTTCGTCTACACCGGGGAAACGGTTACGGCGCTGGGAAGGATCTTCGATAGCCTACGGTCGGAGTGCCGCAAGGCGTCAGAGTCGGCGGCGCTCCTGGAAAGGATGGCAGCGGCATGGACTGGCGGAAGTCCTCTTTCAGCGGGGCCAACGGCGGGTCTTGCGTAGAGACAGCCACCGGCAACGGCGTGATCCTGGTCAGGGACACCACAGACCGCGACGGTCTGACGCTCAGCGTCCCGGCCGGCGCCTGGCAGCAGTTCACCGCCACGCTCAGGTAGAGGTCCCTGAGGAGGGGCGAAAGGGAACGGTAATAGCCGTTCTGGGCCCGCCGGGAACGGGCGGCATGCACTACGGCGAGGTCAGCGATGACAGCGACGGCCCGCCCGAACTGTGCCGCCCGGTCGCGGACGCCCCGGCGGCCGGCTCCGGCGACCTGGCGTCGCGGGCCGAGGCCGCCCACGACGAGGCGTTCATCCGGCTCCCCGCCAAGGACGTCAGCTGGCCCGGGGTCGCCCCCGACGGCGGGCTCATGCTGTCGATTTATCCGCGTTCCGAGCTCGCCAAAGACGCCGACGTCCCACTGGCCGCCGCGAAGCCGGGCGAGTTCAGCATCGGGCACGTGGTGGCCAGCCGGGCCGAGGTCGACGACGTCATCGAACAGGCCAAGGCAGCCAGGCAACCGTCACGGGCTCCCCGCACGACCGGCCGTGGGGCATCTACTCGGGATACTTCCAAGATCCTGACGGGTACCTGTGGGAGATCATCTGGAACCCCGCACTCGATCTCGGTCCGGCCTGACCGGCCGCGGCCGAAGCGGGCAGCAACCAGGCGCGCTCGCTTAGCGCTGCCGCTGCCGGCGGACGTCAGCCCTGCCCGCGCTCGGCCTCGGCCCTGAGCCCGCCCGCCAGGATGATGGCGGCGCTGGGGGCGGAACCCCAGTGCAGGGTCGGCAGGAAGTCTTCGGGCTGGACCAGGCGGCGCTCGTCGATCTCGTGCTGCGGATCCCAGCGCAGCAGCTCGACCCGGGCCCAGAAGCGGGCCTGGTAGTAACGCCAGGGCCCAGTCGGGTGGTCAGGGTCGTCAACGCGCTGGCAGCCGATGTAGCGGCTCTCGACAACGCGGGCGCAGCCTTCTTCCATGACCTCCCGGACCAGGCAGTCTTCCAGCGTTTCGCCTGGCTCGACCCCGCCGCCAAGCAGGTTCCAGTACCGCTCGCCGTCACCGTCGCTGCCGTAGCCGCCAAGGACGATCATCCCGGTCCCGGTGAAGCAAATGCCGTATGCCTGGTTGGCGTGCGGCGGCTCCGGCCGGAACGGAGGATCGAACCAGGTGAAGGTCACCCGGCGGCCCTGGTTGGAGACTCCCTGGACGGATCGCGGCTCAGGTTCGGCCAGCCCCCTTGAGTAGCCGCCCGGCGGCATCACGCGTTCCACAGGCGCTGACCCTATGCCTCCAGGGTGGTGCGGTGCCCGAGAACATGGACCAGACGTCATAGCGGGGGATGCTGCGCGCCCCGGCCGGCCAGGTGCCGCTCAGTCGTGGCCCCCGGGCAGCTGGGCGAACGCGCGGACCGGGATGGTCCCGAGTCCCTCGACCCGCAGCGGCACCGCGGTGAAGGTGGCGCCGGCGGGCGGCAGCTGCTCCAGGCCGGTGAGGTGCTCGATGACGGGGATGCCGGCGGCGAGCAGCAGGGTGTGCGCGGGCCGTTGCCCGTCTGCGGTGTCGTCGATATTGGCCGCGTCGATACCGACGAGCGCCGGGTCGTGGCTGGCGAGCCAGGCGGCGGCGTCGCGGGTGAGGTAGTGGGCGTCCTGGGCGTACTGCGGCGTGCCGAACCTGGCGTCGTCGCCGGTGTGCAGCAGGACCGCCTTCCCGCGGACGCTGGCAGCCGCCAGGGAGCCTGGGTTGATCTCCCGCTGCCCGGTGCCGGTGACCCGGATGACCACCGCGGGGAGGCTGGCGGTGCGAGCCAGCGAGATGGCGGCCAGGTCCTGGCCGTCGGCGAAACGGTGGCGGGGCGCGTCCAGGTACGTCCCGGTGTTGCCGACCATGGTGAGCCGGTCGATGGCGAACTCGGTGCCGGGAGCGTACCGTGCGCGCGAGGCTTCCCTGCTCAGGTAGGGCGTGATAACGGGGCCGGGGAGGCCGGGGTAGGTGACCATGCCCGGCCGGATCACATGGCTGAGCTCGACCAGCCTGCCGCCCGGCCGGGGCAGTGTCTCGCCCGGGTCGGCCGGACCGCCCCGGGTGCCCTTGTGCGGCTCGGCGAAGACCCGGACGTTGCTCAGCTCGACCGCGTCGGTCATCAGCAGCCCGAGCGAGGCAACGAACAGCGCGGCGATCCCGTCCTGGTCGATGTCAGCCGCGGGAACGTCCACCCGGAACCCGTGCACGGCCAGGTCACCGCCGTTGCTGAAGGTGACAGCGGCGTCAAAGGCTGCCCGGTACTCGGTCACTGCGGCTCCGTCAAGGCCCTCATGTCAGGCTGGGGTAACCGTCGTAGCGGGCGGTGATCGCCTCCAGGTGGTGGCCCGCCGGGTCGTCGAAGTACACGCCCCGCCCCCCGTGGCTTCTGTTGATCTCGCCAGGCCTGCGCATCTGAGGATCGGCCCAGTACGCGACGCCCCGCGCAAGGATGCGTTCCATGATCGCGTCGAACGTATCTTCGCTGACCAGGAATGCGTAATGCTGGCCGGGGAATTCGACAGGCGGCTCGGCGAAGTCGAGTACCCGGCCATCGGTGAGGTGGACTGCGACGAAGAACCCTGCTTGTTGCGGTTCGGGCAGGCCGAAGATGTCGGTGAAGAATCGTGCGGACTCATGCTTGTCCCGGGCGGCGATGATCGTGTGGTCGAAACGCACATCCACCTGCGGATGCGGCATGCAGAACTCCTTCCTCTGTGGGCTTGGATTGGTCGATGCCACGGAGGACGGCGGGCCCCGGGCCCGCCGCACGATCAAGGAGCCGCCGGGAGCCCTTCTTGTGCACGGCGTATAGCCGACCCGGCAGTCACACTGGCGATGCTACCTTTACCTGCGCCGGAATGGGTGATCTGCCTCAGCCGCGAGACGCAGTTCTCTAGGCCGCCAGCCGTTCGCACTAAGCGATCCGATCGCGAAGGCGACTGGGCAGTGCGCACTCTGGGTGTAAACATTCACGCCGGTAACGCTTCGTGACCAAAATTGGCGCGGTACCGCCAGGCCGGGCGCTCCTGCGGCGGCATGGCTCCGGAGGGCGCCCGCCATCCGGAACATGTACCGACTTTCGTAGGGATAAAAGGGACTAATCGCCCAGTAGGCCGCC
>Ga0265338_10008603_pt1 | contig 12349 bp, 12 predicted proteins | sample 42126metaG_FD_193579 | JGI IMG/M metagenome (GOLD analysis project Ga0265338, IMG submission 193579) | Rhizosphere microbial communities from Carex aquatilis grown in University of Washington, Seatle, WA, United States - 4-21-26 metaG | ecosystem: Host-associated > Plants > Roots > Rhizosphere... | reverse complement strand
TTAATGACGAATAGAGTCGGGAGCACTAAGAAATGTCGGAAATGGAGTGGGTGATATCGTTGTAGTTCAGCACACCTTTAAAGCTAATGTGTGCACTCCCCATCAACGACACATCCCGATAGATATCGTCTTTGACGTGCACAAATTCCACAGTGAGCTGTTCACCGCTCTTCACGAGTATCTGGGTAGGAGATCCTGCGTCCTTCACTCGGTTCGCGATCAGAGCGGTCGCAACTGATCCCGTTCCACACGCAAGAGTTTCAGCTTCAACTCCCCTTTCATATGTCCTTGCGTAAAATAGATTTGCCCCCCGTCGTTCTACAAATGTCACGTTAGCTCCTTCAGGAGAGAAATATTTGTCCTGCCGTAATTCCCTTCCGAAGAGGCCGACTTTCAGTTCATCGACGTTCGATCCGAGATCTCTATTCTCATCCAGGAAGACGATGCAATGAGGCGAGCCGGTGTTCACGAAATGGAACAGAACTCGGTTCCCGAGGATTTCAACTGTCTGCCGAAGGCGAAAATCTGACGGAGTCTTCATCCATAACCGTACATCATTGTCCAGCAACGCAGCCTTGTAGACATGATCGAGAGCTTCAAACATCATCTCTCGCTTGCTCACAATATGCTCGGCATACGCAAATCGCGTGATGCATCTTCCCCCGTTGCCGCACATCCCCCCGTAGCTCCCGTCCGCGTTGTAGTACTTCATCATAAAATCTGCGTTGCTGCTCGGCTCCAGGAGCAACACACCGTCTGCCCCAATGCCAAATCGGCGATCGCAGACCGTCCGCGCAAACTCAGGCGCATCGGGGACAATACGCTTGCGATTATCCAGTATGACAAAATCATTTCCTGCTCCCGACATCTTTGTGAACTCGAGGAGCCTGGATGCCTGCTCGGCCATAGACCTATCTTCCACAAATAACCATAGTGGAGGTGCGGGGATTCGAACCCCGGTCCGAAGTGACGACCATTAGACCTTCTCCATACTCAGTCCGTCTCGTGCAGTTTCGCTCCGGATGGTGGGACGAACTCCCCAATCCTAAAGCTATCTGGGATAAAACTTGACCAATATCTCTCCAGAATTGACATTGGCACGCCTGACTGAAGTCGACACCTTATCCGAAACACGCCAGGCGGAATCTCGGTAAGATGCGCTAGTTAATTATTTGAGTAATTAAGCAGCGAGTGCGTAGTTGTAGTCTGCACTTATAGTTGTTCCGGGTGTTTTAACGTGCGACTCGGAGAGCACGGTATGCTTATGTCTAACAATCTTCGACCCCGTCGAAGCCATTCACCCCCTAACAATGCAATTTAGACAATCAGATTGAGAATATCAATGCACTCGATTATTGATTGAACCTTGTTTGATTCATTCTGTCGTTCATAGACAAGCAGCAAATTTCGAAGCATGCGCTCTAGAATTTGCTTGTTGGTAACCGGCTCAAGATACTGCTTCTTATATGTATAGCCCATTTGGCTCACCCTTGCTTCACATTCTTTCTCTGTGATGATTCTGCCTGCGTTGAACGGATCGGCAAAAACATGTGTTTGGCCGAAATCGTAGCGTATAATAAAATGCCCTGGAAGACCGATTCCATGCACCGGGAAATTGAGGCGGCGCAGCACGAGCATGTAGACGACAGAAAGAGTTATCGGGACTCCCTTCTTTGTCTCCAGCACTTTGTGAATGAAATGATTGTCGGGATCGTAATAGTCTGCTTCATTGCCGAGGAATCCCTTCTCCACAGAAAAAAAGTGACCTATGTTTCCGGCAATTTCATCAGCGGATCCGGTTGGATCAAGCCTGGACTGAAATTCTGTTGCATAGAAATTCAGAAGATCTGAGTAGATTCGCATATCGCTCCGAGGATAGGCGAATTTCGCTATCATCAGCGCTCCTTCTTCCAGGTCGGGATCACTCTTCGATTTGGCGAGGAATGTCCTCCACAGCTCTTTGAATGCTGAGCCGGAGATTGTTTCAAAGACCTCCTTTACCCGCTGCCTGAGAACAGCATCCTCCGTATTTAAATAGTCCTCGAGCAAAGGCAGGGCTCCCACACCTGTCTCCATCAGATGCTGACGCACAGTATCATATATAGAATCATCTTCATCTGATAAGAGGCTAATCAATGACCTGACACGAGTTACAGCTTTGTCATCAAGTGTTTTCACTATATAATCGCCTGTTCTCTTTCCGGATAGTTCCGATCCAATCCTTCTTTCAAAAGAGTGAACGCCTCTGCCGGAGTGTCGGCATATCTGAAAAGACCAAAGTCTGAGGAACTGATCATACCCAATTGCTCAAGTCGGTCAAAATTCACAATCTGCTCCCAGAACTTCTTCCCATACAGGATGACCGTCATCTTCTTCTTAATCTTCCCGGTTTGGAGCAGCGTCAAGAGCTCCATTAATTCATCCAGCGTGCCGAACCCTCCCGGGAAGGCAACGAGAGCCTTGCCCAGATACATGAACCAGTATTTGCGCATGAAAAAATAGTGGAATTCGAGGTTCAGCCCCGGCGTAATGTACCGGTTCGAATACTGTTCCATCGGAAGTCCGATGTTGAGTCCAATCGAACGGCCTTTGGCGATCGTCGCTCCCCTGTTTGCGGCTTCCATAATCCCGGGCCCGCCTCCTGTGCAGACAACAAAACGGTTCTTTTCTTTCAACCTCATGGACCATTTCGTCAGGAGCCGAGCCAATTCGACCGCATCTTCGTAGTAACGCGACATTTCGACGCCTATTTCCCCCTGTCGCAATTCCTCTCTCAGCCGAGTGTTCAATCGTTTACTTTTCTTGATCTTCAACCTTGTGTGAGCAAGCTGTTTCCGCGCATCAGTCGGCGACTTGATACGTGCAGACCCGAAAAACACGATGATGTCTCGAATCCCGTAGTATTTGAACCGGCTCAGCGGCTCAATGAATTCCGAGAGAATTCTTATGGGCCGGGCATCCTTACTGTTCAGAAAACCAAGGTTTTTGTAAGCCTTTATTGGGCCTTGTTTCTTAGCTGTCATCACGCTGTCTATCTATTATATGTGGATGCCGCGCCGTAAGAGCTTTGGCGCAACAAGTCTGTTCACTATTTGTTCGAGATGTTCCTTGTCAATCTCGTCGAACGCACCTATCTTGTCGCTATCGACATCCAGAACACCGAGCAGCTTAGATCCATCGAACATTGGCACGACGATCTCCGCCCTCGATGCCGGATCGCAGACAATGTGTCCCGGAAACTCCGAGACATCCCGAACGACAAGCGTCTTCCGTTCCGCAGCGGCTCTTCCGCATACACCCTTGCCGAGTCCGATGCGGGTGCAGGCAACCTTCCCCTGAAAAGGCCCCAGAACGAGCTCATCTCCTTTCAGGAGATAGAAGCCAACCCACAGAAAATGAGGGAACGTCGCCGCCAATGCCGCCCCCACATTCGCCATATTCGCCACATCGTCGTATTCGTCGGCCAACAGAGAAGCCATCTGCGGAAACAGGCCCTCGTATTTTTCTTCTTTTGATTCGCCGACAACCGTAATTGTTTCCATCGTAATCCGAGCTATGATTCGAAAACATATTGCACGATAACTTCGGCGTCATTCAGCTTAGCCCGGATTTTGCCCCCCTTGACGGCGTATTCCTTTCGGACAACGGCAAGCCCCATCATCGAGTTGTCCTCGCCGATTTCCGGACTTCGGCTCGTCAGGAGTCCGGCTTCTCTCCCCTCTGAGATCAGGATTGCGGCTCCTGAATTCGGGATGCTCTCGCTCCATCTCACCAGGCAGAGCCTCCTCTTTACTTTCTGATATGTGTCAAGGCGAGCGACAATCTCCTGGCCAATATAGCAGCCTTTGTCGAAACTAATTTGACTGCGCAGGTTCAGTTCCAATGGATTGAATTCTCCGGTAATTTCCTTTCCATACCTTGGTATGCCTTTCCCGATCCTAAAGGCTTCATAGGCGTCATCCCCCGCTTGGGCGAGGCCTTTGTCCTCCAGCTGGGTCACCACAGTAGCATCTTTGTTTGTGATGAGGAATTCGGTATCAGTCTCAAAATACTTTGTGATAACCGACGATCCCAGGAGATACCGCAATGGCTGGTCAGCAGCATTCCCGCCTAGCGGTCGCGCGAGGAGGGCATACTCGCCGGTCGCATCCCGAACCGAAACGTCATCCATAATGATGAATCTCTCTAACCACTCTTTCGCGTGCTGCTCTCCACTCCGGCTTGTGACTGCAAGAATCTTCCCTTCCCACCGAATCACGAGGATGGAATCAAGCACTCTCCCCTTCTCGCTCAAAAGGAGCGTCTGGATCCCGCTCGGGGAATCCGGGGATAAAAAATCGTTCGTCGATATCCGATGCAGGAAATCGATTGTGTCCTTGCCGGACAACTCGAGTATCCCTCTGTCCGAAAAGTCAACGACTCCGCGTCCCTCGCTCAGCAGTTTCAGTTCCGTCTTGAGCGAATGGAATTCTGAGGGTATGAGCCAGCCATCCGATTCTTCCAGCCGCAGGCCTAATCTTTCATAGCGAGAGTGGAAGGGAAGTCTGCGAAGCTCTTTTGAGATATCTGGGGAATACGTAATCATCCTGTTAACTCAACACCGAGAATGCTGTAAGAAATTCCCCAAAAACGGAAGAGCACCCATACAAGGTGCTCTTCCATGAAGCATGAATGACCGTTAAATCACTGCATCTGAACCTCTCCGGATTCTTCTTCCGTTTCCAACGCAGTTTGTTGCGCTGCAGGGACTCCTCCGGATTTGATATACTGCCGAACCATTCGAGTAATCCGCCGTCGCGCTTTCAATTCGTCGTCCGGTGAGACGCCCTTCATCGATGTCAGCCGATCTTCGAGGATCATTCGCGATTTTGACGGAAGAACGGAGAGGAACCGGTCGCTGATCTCCTTCGGAGCGTTCTTCAAGGCAATCGCAATCTCGTCGCCGGATATGTCCTTCACAATCTGACGGAGCATGCTCTCATCCAGCTGGCTGATGGCATTGAATGAGACACGCTGACTTGTGATTTCCCGATACAAGTCAAGATTCACAACCTTGATAAATTCAATGATGGAAGACTCGGCGGTTTCATCGATATTATCGAAAATATCGAGCAAAAGGTCGGTCCCCTGAACCTGTACGTTATTAATCACCGGAATGGTAGCTGCTTTACCCGCCAGCTGTTTCGCAACCGAAACATAGGTATCGGATGTGAGCCGCCGCAGTTTCCCCAGTTCGAGAGCCACCTCGCCCTGCTGCATTGATGGAAGGTTCTTCAGCATTGAGCTTGCAACCGTTGTGCTCAGCTGCGAAAGGATAATGGCAATAATTCCGGGCGGTTCATCCTTCATGAGTAAATACAACTGAGGCTCGGAAAGCCTCTCGAGGAACGCGAACGGGTTCTGCTTGGCCGTTCGCGCATCAGAGAACCGCTTCACCGCAAGCTGATTCTGGAAAAACGAAAGGGCTTCGTGCACTTCTGTCGGAGTGCGCTCCTGTTTCTCCAGCGTAAGATTCTGAAGCGCTCTCATCTCCTCGATGGAAAAGTGATCGCGCATCACCTGCAGCACGTTGTTCCCCAGCTGCCCGATGATAATCGTCAGCTTCTCGCGCTGGTTGTTGTCGGTAATCAAATCGCGTATGACGTTTGACGTCAGGTCCGATTCGCCGGCACAGGTCACGATGAGATTGGACCGGACTTTGTCTACCTCGATTGCCTCTTGAAACTCATTCGCCGGCTCGGGAAGCATCGTCTGGGTACCGGACTGCGTTTCTTCTCCCCCCTGTTGACCGGCGGGGAGCATCTGCATAGGCTGTTGCTGTACTTCGGCCGATTCTTGTTTCCTTCCTCTTGCCAGCAGAACCACGATCAAAATAATCACCAAAACGCCCAGCGCGATGAGGAGCAAAGTGGTTTGGTTCATCCCTCCATCAACCTGCGGCTTTCCTGCGTTCGCGTCTGTCGTCGTTTTTTGCTGAGCAGCACGCAGGTCAGCCTCCTGCTTTTCCAATTCCTGGATCCGTTTTTCCTGATCCGCCCGCTGCTGCTCCCGTTGGATTTGGAGCGTGCTCGCGGGGAAGGACATTTCCTGGATATCGACCCTGTCGCCCCGGACCTTGTTTAGCTTTCCTGTGTAGAAAGCGATGTTCGTCAGGAGGTCTCGCTCCTCCGGCGTCCTGTTTTTGTCGATCAACAGTTTAATGACGATCGATTCAATCCCCAACTGCTGCTTCTCGGGTTCCTGCTGGTTCTCTGTCTGTGACTGGAATCCCGACACTCCCGGCAGAAGAAAATCACGGTTGTCGCCTGAGCTCTTCTTCGCCGGAGGCGTCAAATCCACAAGCGTTACTTCCGCGGTGACGAGAAAGTTGAGGTCCGAAAAATACCGGCGGATCTCCGTCGAGATGCGGTCCTCGAGATCCCGCTCCATTTTCTTCTTCTCGAGTTCCATGTCGAACGCAAGGAGCCGCACCTGCATCATCACCATAAGCAGAATGACCACGCCTGTAAATCGAGTTTTCATATTCTTTCCAAAAATGTTTGTGTTAGCCTTGCTGAGGGATGCCCTAGACATCGCGATGATAGTATATTCTTATGACAACGCGTCGATTATCATTGCGGGCTTTATCGGTAAACTGGCCAGTGGCCGGATCGAGTTCTTTGTTCTGAGGCCGCGCGTCTGCGAAGCCCGTGCTGGAAAGTCTTTTTCCTTCGATCTGTACCGTGTCCTGCAGATAGTGGACTACTTCTGTAGCTCTCGCAGACGAAAGTTCCCAGTTCGACTTGAAGTCTACCGCGCTTCGAAGGGGCGTATCGTCCGTGTGTCCCTCGACCGCAATGTACGCGTTGCGCGCCTTCACAAAATAACCCAGTATCTTGCCGATGCTAAAAATTGCTTCGTATCCTTCTGCACGGAGGGTAGCACTCCCCGGAGAAAAAAGCAGACTACTTCCAAAACGCAGCTCAATTCCGGCATCTGTCATCACGACGTTCACGAGCCCCTTCAGAGATGGATTCTTCTCGAGCGTGGACGACAAATCTCTGGCAAGGGTACCAAGGTTCTGACGCTGTCTAGCCGCGTCCGAGACTGAGGACGCCAGGCTATCCAGCTTAGACTGATCCGGAACAGAGAGCGCAAGGAGCAAAGTAAACGAGGCGAGCATCGCTGTCAGCAGATCAATGTAACTGACCTGCCAATGCTGTTCCTGTATTTTTGTCTTTTCGCGTGTTTTCATCGGGCCTATCCTCCGCCCTCAGCTGACAACTGCGACACCGCTGGCACCGACAACGCCCTGCTTCCGGGGACATACGAGCTAAGCTTGTCCTGGATGAACACCGGATGCCGTTTGTCCTTAATAAGGCACAGCCCTTCTATAATCATACCTTTCAGAAGCGCTTCTTCATCCGTCCGCTTTTCGATCTTGTCGGCAAACGGAGCAAAAATAAAATTTGAAAGAAACAATCCGTATAACGTTGTCGTGAATGCTACAGCCAAAGCTTGGAGGATAGGCCCAAATCCTAACTCGGCTTTGATATCCGTGGAAAACATTTGAATAAGCCCGACTGTTGTTCCTAACATTCCGTAACCAGGGGAGTACCTCGCCGCCGCTTTAAAAATATTCACGTCAGTCAACTCCCGCTGCGCTTCATTTTCTATTCGTGCTTCCAGGATCTCCTTTATTTCTTCTTTCTTGTAACCGTTTACGAGCATCAGCACACCATCGCGAAGGAAGAGATATTTGATTTGATTGGCATATTCTTCGAGCGATTCGATATCGTGTGTGTTGGAATATTGGGCTATGTCTTTGATTGTCTCGAGGTAGCTTGAAAAATTGATCTTGTTCCTCACATACACGAAGTACAGAGCGCGATTGGCACCTATCAGTTCGCGGAAATTGTAGCTTATGAGCATGGAGGAAGTAACGCCGAGGACCACGAATATAACTCCCGGGATATGAATAAAGTGAGTCAGCGAATCGGGCACATATCCTTTTTGGATGGCAGCAACAAGTTCCGGTTGACCGCCGATAATCAGTAAGACATATGCAGCGGCGGCAAAAAGAACATAGCCGATGAAAGTTGAATTCATGATCTGCCTTTCAGTTGGTTACATGCGATACAAGATTGCCCGCACATTATCCATCGACGGGTCAAGTTCAAGAGCCTTCTCCCAGCTGAGCTTCGCATCGGGAAACTGTCTCAGCATATAGAAGACGGAACCGCGCACAGCATATGCGAGAGCCATGTTTGGAGCAGCCTCGATCGACATATTAATCTGAGCTAACGCTTGCTGGTATTTTCGTTCTGAAAAAAGGCGCTGCGCATCCTGTAGGCTGTAGAGCGCCTTGTTGTAGTCGGCATCTTCCTTCGTGTATGTTCCCTGGCGTTCCTGCTTCTTTCTCACTTTCGACGTATCGACAATATCCCTGATATCCGACGTCAAGTCCTCTTCGCGCGGTTTGAGGAGCTCCTCGGTGGTCTCCCCTGCACGTTTTTTCTGTCTGGGAGCTTCGGTCGCCTCTTCGGCCTTTTCGCCATTCTGCGGCGGCTGCTTCAGCGCCTTTCCGGAATAGTCGATGGTAAAATCGATGTCCTTATTATAGAGATCAAGCATCACATCCATATTGAGCGTCGGAGTATTCAGTCTCACGGACGCGGGTGCAGAGGGAGCTCCGCTTTCCCTCGAAGGAGATTCCTTTGTGTTCGTCGTCTGATTCTTAGATTGACTCTGCCGCGCAGAATCTGAAAGAGAACCAGCGGGAGCATTCTGCGAAAAAGCATAGACAGAAACAAAGGCGAGCAGCAAGATCAGACCAAGATATATTCTCATAGAAAATTCCCGACTGACGTTAGAGTACAAAATTCACTTGAACACCATACAACACGCCGCCAAGATCATAGCTGGCGAAACTCTTCTTTATCGCAATGTAGTTATACATTCCGGTGATGCCAATATTTCTGCTCAGGCGAAGTGAAAGGCCGACGGTGTAGGCTTCGGCGATTCCGCTGTTCTTGAATGACAAATCGAACCCCCCGCCTGCATCAAGCATCAGGATCCCAGGCCCGATCTGGTCATTGCCGATGATCTCAAATGAAAAACCAGGCATCACGACGATACCCATGAGACCGAATTTCGAGGTTCCAATCAATCTCGAGTCGATATAGAATTTCAGGAAATTAAGAATCGTCGCCATCTCGTTGAAACGATAGCCTACCGCATAGTAGCCGGCGGAGCCTGCTGTATCTTTGATTCCATACCTGTACGCCGTCCCCATGTTGAAGCCCACCGTGAAATAATTCTCAATCAGCCCGGTCTTCCTCTTCAGCGCATATTGTTCGGCAAGAATCGCTCCGGCATCGTACGGTAGCACTTGATAATCTGCCTTCAGTTCCTTGCTCCAGATCGTTACACCGTTCACATCATTAATGTTGACGAACATTATGATCTCATTGGCGGAAATGAGAATATCGGTCGTGACGATACCGTCGACATTGTGAGCCTTCGCATACGTTCTAAGCTCTTCCTCCGAGTATGTATTCTTCACCTGGAGCGTGCTGTCCGTAGCCTTGAATGATAGCGTCTTCAGATCCTGGGCGCTCACTGTGGCAAATCGGCGGTCGCGAGTCAGGGCATTTCTGAGTTTCTCTTCAAAATAGCTGGAGAGAAACTGAATTTCGGAAAACCGCAGTTCTTCCTTGAACGGCCAGCGGATCTTCGTCTTGTAAAATAGCAGCGTCCGGATATTCGGGGCCACATCCTTGGAAACCTCGGAAAGCCCCGCCAGGGCAGTATCTAAAGCTATACCAAATTTCGGAAAGATTGATATAAGTGTGGAATTCTCAGTCGAAGGTATCTTGGCGACGGCAGAAGTTTCTGTATTCTGGGATTGTTGCTGGGCTGCTGCTAAAGCGGGAATTAATAGAACGCATGAAAGGGCGACACCAATTACTGAATAATAATTGGAACGGGAGTGCATAATGGTTGTCTGCGCATTGTGATTAGTTGGGTTTCGAGAAGCATCCTACACTGCTATCTAGGGACCAGCATTCCATATTAGAAGAAATTACCGCAAACAATTTAAAATCTTCTTGCAGCTAACCGTCTAATTGGCAGTAATATAACAGAATTTTTAGTTTTGTCAAGAAGAAACTGCGTTTCTGGGAGGATATTGAGAGGGAATCAAGGGGGAACGAAAGAGAAGCAATGACAATGACGAAAAATGCCCGCAAGAGCGAGCATTTTCTGTGCACCCACCAGGACTCGAACCTGGAACCCACTGATTAAGAGTCAGTTGCTCTACCAATTGAGCCATGGGTGCTCAAAATGATTTGCTTCCTATTTTGCCGGCATGCTGACCGGCGCAGGTTGCGTCTGCGGGGGAAGTTGTGACGCGGGAACCGATGTCTGTCCGCTCTGAATCACGCTCTCCCGGGAAGAAGACCCCTTTCCAGGCAGGAAGAAAATATTTATGAGCAGCGCCAGGACGATGAAAGTGGTTGCCAGTATCGTCGTGGAACGAGTCAGAAAGTCGGCAGTGCGTCGTACACCAAACACAGTTCCAAAATTACCTCCGCCGAAGGATCCGGCGAGGCCGCCTCCTTTGCTGTTCTGCATCAGGATAACGATGACCAGCAATACGCTGACAAGAATTTCAATGGCGACAAAAAATGTATACATGCAAATACTCCTCAATAACAAAAAAGCCCTGCTAGTGGGCCATTTCGAACTGGAACAAAATAGCAAATGCAGCGTCCAAAATCAAGAACAATTTTCACAAGAACATATGCGGATTGGCTGGCTCTTGCCAAGCCAGAGATTCCACGATTCGTGCTCTTTGAGAAAGCCAGCCCGATCTCCTCAATATCTTTCCCAGAACCTCTTCTGCGACCGCCATGCAATTCCATTTGAGATCATACAAATGATTTGCCGGATTGATGAGAAATATCGCTGGGAGATGCATCGTGGAGCGATTCTATCATTACCGCAGCATTAGAAGAAGTCACACATCGGTTGCCGTCTGCTTTTAGTGATCGGTCATTGCAATGCAGCTCAAATAGCGGGATCGCAATGATCCTATTCTCCAAAATGCACCACTACCCGAACGTCAGCGAGATGGCATTAAACTCGGGTTTTTCATATATTGGTGTGTGAATAGACATTAACAAAGAGGTGTTATAATGCGTCTGGGTCGCTCATGAGCGGGACCCCCTTTTACTTATTTTTCCGCATCGTTCTCCCGATCTTCATTTTCTCAGGTCAATGGTACCTGTATAAACGGGCGGCACGTGCTATCAGCACAACCGCAAACTTGCCCAGGAACACGCTTCGCTGGACCGCCTTTTTCTTTATTCTCTTCAACGGTATATTCCTCGTGTTCATGTTTCTCCCCTTTCTTACGAGAAAACTTCCAGACCCGCTTTTTTATGCCATTATTTATCCGACCTACATCTGGGAAGGGGCAACCTTTTTTGTCTACCTGGTGTTATTGATCCTGAAGGTAATTCGCATGCCGTTCGAAGCGCTGTATCGGATCGGCAGCAGTCTTTCACCAATTGATAGGAGGATGAAGGCCGTGCAGAGGACTGCCAAGTTTGAGCGCTTCGACAATTCGCGCCGAGTTTTTCTGAAAGGCGGCGCTGTCGCACTTTCAGCATACTCTTTTATTGGGGCAACGAAAGGTGTTATCGACCGGGATGACTACGAGATCACAGAACGAACGGTTCGCATCAAGAACCTGCCGGACGAATTCAAGGGCTTTACGATTGGGCTGATGAGCGACATCCATTCGAGCGCGTTCATGACGAAGGATGAGATGGTCAACTACGCGACAGCCCTCAATGGATTGAAGAGCGATATTATTTTTGTTCCCGGCGATTTCGTGAACAGCCAGACAGAAGAGGTCTATCCTTGCGCGGAGGCCTTCGCGGAACTCCGGGCTCCCTACGGAGTGTACGGATGCCTCGGCAACCACGATTATTTTGCCGACGTAGAAGAGGTAGCCAAACGAATCGATGACTGCGGTGTGAAACTGCTCCGGAACGACGCGCTGAAAATCGAGAAAGGAACCTCGTTTATTAATCTGATCGGAGTCGACGACATTCCAATGAGCGGCAGCCCGGAACCGTATCTTCAAAGGGCGCTTTTGTCAGTGCAGAATCCCAACCCGAGAATTCTGCTTTGCCACAAGCCCTACTACCTCGATTCATTCGCAGCGCACGATATTGATCTGACGCTCGCAGGTCATACACACGGCGGACAGGTTGTGTTTGCGAGGATTGGCAATCTCACCGTCTCCCCCGCTTCTCTTTTTTCGAAGTACGTGTGGGGTCTTTACAAATCCGGTGAATCA
>Ga0265338_10008602_pt1 | contig 12352 bp, 12 predicted proteins | sample 42126metaG_FD_193579 | JGI IMG/M metagenome (GOLD analysis project Ga0265338, IMG submission 193579) | Rhizosphere microbial communities from Carex aquatilis grown in University of Washington, Seatle, WA, United States - 4-21-26 metaG | ecosystem: Host-associated > Plants > Roots > Rhizosphere... | reverse complement strand
GGTGCAGCTGGTAGCCGCCTGCGTGGCCGACCGCGGCGGCAACTGGCTGGAGAGCCGGATGTGCCATCTGGGCGGGCAGTTTGCCGGCATCATCCGGGTCGAGGCGCCCGCCGACCGGGCGGATGAACTCAAGCGCGCATTGCAGCGGCTGGAAGTCCAGGGCCTGCGGGTGATCGTCCACACGGACAGTGAGCCGGCGCCGCCGGCCAACGGTCCGGTGGTTTCGCTCGAGATCGTCGGGCAGGACCGGCCCGGCATCCTGCGCCAGGTGTCCGCCGTGCTGGCCGCCCACCGGGCCAACGTCGAGGAACTGGCCTCCGAACGGGTCAGCGCCCCGATGGGGGGCGGCACCCTGTTCCAGGCCCGGGCCACGATCCTGGTGCCCGACGCCGGCCGCCTGCCGGCGCTCCGCGCCGACCTGGAGAAGATCGCGGCGGATCTGATGGTGGACCTCCGGTTGAATCCGACCGTCGCGGCGGGCCGCGCCGCCGCGTCCACCCGCCATTAGGGATTCCCGGGTCCGCGACGCACCCTGGCCTTCGAAGGGCGGGTGAAAGAGGCTCGTCGCGCGTTCAACGGAAAGCTGGCGACAGGGGTGTCGCCGGTCGTTCCGGAGAAGGCGACTCTGCAGGACAGCCAAGGACCCCTGCAACGGATCTCGTGGCGCGGTGCCTTCCTGTCCGCCATCGGCCTGGCGACGGCGGAAGCCCGCGCGTTCTTCCCTTCACGCAGACTGACGCTCTGCGCTACGGTGACTTCGACGGCGCGATTATCCCAAGTCGGTCGAGCGCGCGAAAGAGGTCCTGATTGAAGCGCGCCAGATACGAAAACCGCCCGTCATATTGCGCCCGGCGGCTGTAGGCATCCATCTCCATCGGGAAGATCTCGGCGTACCTGATCGACTCGACTTCGATGGCCGCGGAGCGATCGAGCCGCGCGCCCTGTGCCTCACTTATGCCCGGGAAAAAGGCCCGGCCGGTGGCCGGATCGCTCATCCAGGCCTTGAAACGAAAATCGTGACGGGCGACCCGCTCCCGCACTTCGCGGTCAACGTCGTCGGGCCGATGGCTGGAGTGATTCGGCTCGAATGAGGTCGGCGCGCCGGCCGCTACCCTCACGCCGCTCCGTGCGTAGCCGGGATAGCGCGGGTCCCCGGTCCGGTCGAACGTCGCACAGCCGGCGACGGTCGCCGCGAGCAATGCCGCCGCAATCCATTTGACCCCTGGTCCCGAAGTTCGAGTCCTCATGTAGCCGTCCCGGTCAATGCGACAACCGGACGAGGCCATTCCGCCATTCGGTCGCCCGCTCGGTCCGCGACGGGCCGCGTTCGCCGTCCGGCCGCCGCTCGGTCGCGAGGCGCTGCGACCGCGGCTAGTCCGACTCCGGTCCGAGCACCGCCGACGGGCCGTCGGGGACCGGGCTGGTCAGCACGCTCAAGGTGGTGTACGCAAGCTGGATTTCCCGCCGGTTCTCCAACTCCGCGATGAGGCGCCGGTTGATCCGGTTGCGCACGGCCGAGGCCTGGCGGTAATGGGTCACGTAGAAAAGGCTGAAGGTCACGCCGCTGTCGGCGATGCGGGTGTGGACCTTGGGTTCGTACTCGGCGTCGGTCACACCGTAGCGCCGCTCCATCGTCGTCGCCGCCCGCCGCGCGGTGGCGAACTCCTCCCGCGTCTCCTCCTCAAGCACCTTCCTGAACACCGCCAGCGCCGCGGCCACGGGCGTCGCATAGGTCACCGTCAGCTCGATCTTGCTCCAGATGAAGGGATGGCCGTGGGAGTAGTTGAAGACCTTCGTTTTGAAGACGAGGTTGTTCGGAATGACGATGATGCGCCCGGTCGGCTGGTCGGCGCCGAGCCAGGCGTTCACCTCAACGAGCGTCGTGCGCAGCAGCTGGATGTCGAGGACGTCGCCTTTGACCCCGTCAATCTCCAGCCGGTCGCCGATCGTGAACTTGCGTCCGAGCATGATCACAAACCACGCGAAGAACGAGGCGCAGACGTCCTGCATCGAGATGACCAGCGCGGCGCTGACGAGTCCGAGGGTCGTGGCCAGCGTCGTGATGTCCTCGATCAGGAACACCGCCGCCACGACGACCGCCACCAGGACCGTGCCGTACCGGCCCAGCCGGCGTGCCAGGAACAGTTCCTCCTTGTGGTAGCGCCGCGGCAGCACCAGGCGGCTGATGGCGAGGTAGACCAGCAGCAGCACGGCCGCGACTGCCACCGGAAAGCCCAGGCGCTCCAGATAGGCGAACCACAGGCCGCGGAACTGCTCCTGGAGGAACCGATGCCCGGCGTCGGTCAGCTTCGCCTGCGTCTCCAGCTGCGTTCGCGTCCGCCGCAGCGCCTCGACCTGCTCGGCCAAGAATGCCACGCGCTGGCCCGAAAGCTGACGGCGGGCATCTTCCGCGGCGATGAACCGCTCGAGCCAGGCTCGCCGCGGCGCGGGCGTCGCTGAGGTTGCGGCTGCCGGTGCTGTCGCGGGCGCTGTTTCCGGTCCCGTGGTTGGCGTCGGCGCGGGCGCCGCTGAGCCTGCGGACGCCGGCGTTGGGGCCGTCGTCGTTTCAGGCGCCGCGGTCGGCGTCGGCGCGGGCGGGGCCGCGGCAGCCGGCGGGACGGCGGCCGGCGGAGCCGAAGTCCGGGTCGCCAGCAGTTTCAATTCCTCGTCGTACTTTTCCTGCTTCTGGCGCCCCAGCGCGGCCGCGGCCTCGGCGTTGCGCAGATTATCCTCCACGTTCGCGCGGCGGTTCGCGAACTGCCGGGTCGAGGCCGAATCCCCCTGCAGGAGGAGGCTCTGCTCGTAGAGCCCGCGCAGCTATAGATGGACCGTTGCGTCCGCCGCGCGCAGCTTCTCGCGCCACGCCTGGGCCTGCGCGATCACGTCGCTCTCGACCTCCGCCGCCTCCTGCTGCAACGCGATCGCCCGCAGTTCCTCCTCCTTCACGTAGATTTCCTCCTCGAGTCCGGCCCGTTTGGCCGCCGCCGCCCGTCCGGTGCCTGCGCCCTTCGCGGTCGCGCCGCCGGCGGCCGCTGCCGGCGGCCCCGCCGCGCCTTCCGCCGCCGCGGCCGGCAGCTCTTCGAGTTGGTGATGCAAGTCGTCCAGCCCCGCCGTCGCCTTCGCCCGGCGGTTGCCGAGGTCGCGCAGGTGTTGATCCACCACCGTCGTGTCGGACGCCACCGATTGCAGAGCGGCGCGCAGCTGCTCGCGCGGCTGCAACCGGACCAGCGCTTGCAGGGCGTGCTCCTGACTATCGATCGTCCGGCGCTGCTCCACGATGGCCAGCTCCTGCTTCATCGACTCGAGGCGGTGCGCCAGCTGTTCCTTCTCGGCCGGATCGGTCTTCTCGGCCATCAGGGCCGTCAGGGTGCTGATCCGCTCCTTCATGCGGGCCGCCCGGGCGTCGTCGCGCCCGGTCTGGGCGGCGGCGGGCAGGAGGAGCCACGCGGCGATCAGTCCGCCGCCCAGCAGCGCCAACACCCGGCGGAGCATCCGCCGGCAACGGGGTAGATTCGGGGTGCCCATGGAAGCCGGTCGCGCGGCCTATTCGTCGAGTTCGACGTTCCAGTACGCGAGATCGAGGAAGTCCTTCCACATCTCCCGGTGGCGCGCGCCCAGGACGAGCGAGATGACCGGGCGCCACTTGGGCCGCACCGGCTTGCGGATGAGACGGATGCCGGCCTCGTGCGGCAGGCGGTTCGCCTTGCGCGTGTTGCACGGCATGCAGGAGCAGACGACGTTCTCCCAGGTCGTGCGGCCCCCGTGATGCCGCGGGATGACGTGGTCGAGGTTCAGCTCCTCGCGCGGAAAAGTGCCGCCGCAGTACTGGCACTGGTTGCGGTCGCGCTCAAAGACGTTGTTGCGGGTCAGCTTCAGCTCCTTGCACGGCAGCTTGTCGAAGAACGTCAGCAGGATCACCCGTGGCAGCCGGATCGTGTGCCGCACCGTGTGCACCGACTCCATCGCCGACAGCGGCGGGTTGTGCCGCGAAAAGTCGATCCAATCCAGCATGGAGAAGACCTTGAAGTCGTCCTCATAGTGATGCACGACGCTGGCATGACCGCGGGCAAGCAGCGCGAAGGCACGACGGGCGCCGATCACATTCACCGCCTGCCACAGACGGTTCAGGACCAGCACCGGCTGATCGAGGGCTAGTTCCATGACGGAAGCCGCAGGTTGCCACGCGATTGCAGGGTGTCAAGCAACCCGCCGGACGCCGCCGAACCCGGGCGGCGCACCTGCATCAACGGTTGCGGCCGCGGCGGCCGGAGGCCCCTCAAAGACCCGAATCGAATCCCGGCCCGTCATGGCCGGGATGCGCCGCCGCGCCTGCCCGCGACATCGGAAAAGGCGGGATGGTGCTCTCGGGCGGACGCCGGTGTTCGGTCAATGCATGCGCGAGCTGCAACACCTCGTCCCGGTCAAATGGCTTCTTCAAGACGAACATCCGGTCGGTGGTGCCGATCCGGGAAAACATCTCCTCCCACGAATAATCGGAAAACGCCGTGCAGATCACCACCGGCAGGTTCGGATCCGCCGCCCACAGCTTCGGCGTGGCCTCGATCCCGTCGAATCCCGGCGGCATCCGCACGTCGACGAACGCCACCGCGTAGGGACGCCCTTCCTGCAAGGCATGGTGCACCCGGGCCAGCCCCTCCTCCGCCTGGTAGGCGGAATCGATCTCGAACTCGCTCTGCATGCCGAGCGGCGGCCGGGTCTCGAACAGCGCCGCCTCGGCCGCCTCGAGCTTGGAACTGCTGGCGCGGTCCGCGCAGAGAATCTTTCGGAAATCCGCATGGATTCCCGGATTATCATCAATCACCAGGATGCGATACACCTGATGGGAGCGCCGTTGGTTCATCGGCGTCAATTATAGGTGCTCATGCTGCCGGAATTCAACTCATGTGTGGCGCCACCACCACCACTGGCGGCAGCGGGGCGAGCATTCAAGCAAACATACTGGGGCCCACCGCCCGCGCTTATGGCTGCGCGCCCGGCCGGACGGCGGTTCTAGGCCACCACGCCCGGCGTGGCCCGGAAATCAGTGGCCAGTTCGTCGAACGCCGCGCCGGCCGCAAACGTCCGGTCCCAGAAGAACCTCCCACCGCGTCGGCCGACTTTCACGATCTCCGGGGTGCGTAGCCCGCTCGCCTCACGGAGGCCGAACGCCGGATCGACATAGTTGAGGAGCAGGCCGATGGCGTTGCCGTGCGAACCCAGGCCGATCGTCTCGCCCGGATGCCGGGCCGCGATCGCCTCCGCTGCGGCCGCCACGCGCTCGCGGCAGGCCCAGGACGACTCCCCGCCTTCCAGCGCGTAGGAGAAATCCTGCCAGGAACGGCGCCACACGTCGCGGAAATCGCTCATCCACACGCCCGCGATCCGCCGTTCGCGCAGTCCATCGTCGGAAATCACCGCGAGACCAGCCTCCGCCGCGAACGGCGCCAGCGTGTCCCGGCAACGTCGGTAAGGGCTGCAATACAGCCGTTGAATCCCCAGCGGCCGCAGGACGTCCGCCAGTCCGCGCGCCTGGGCCTCGCCGACCTCGGAAAGCGGCCAGTCCGCCTCGGTCTGATCGGGATGGGGCCGGCTCTGCGCGTGACGGATGAGGTAGAGGGTCGTCAAGCGGCCGATGGTCTAAACGATCCGGGCGCCGCAGCGCCAGCCAATACCCGATTCCAGACCGATCGTGCCCGCCGCGGAGAATCCTTCGGAAGGCCCGGCGCGGAGCCGGGCCCTCTCCCACCCGGTCACTGCTTCCACGTGTCGGCGGAATCCGGCGGCTGCCAGGTCGGTTCCAGCCAGCGCTCGCCGGCCCTTTCCGCGTCCGCGTTCGGCGGCTGTTGGCCCGCCTCCCGTCTCCGGCCCCCCGCCTCCCGTCTCCGGCCCCCCGCCTCCGCGCTCCCGCCGGGCGGGCGCAGGGGACGCCGGCCGGGGCCGCGCCAGTCGCGCGGCCAGAGGCCGCCGCCGCGCCGGATCAGGTGCCGGAAATCCCACATCACTCCACCTTCACGCGCGTCCGGTAGAACTCCTCCGCCCGCGCATAGATCTCCTTCGGATCGGTCAGCGCCAGCGCGTCGGCCGCGAGCTGGCGCGCGTCCGCCATCGTCATGGCGCGCACGACGTACTTCACGGCGAGCAGCGAGGCCGGCGACATGCTCAGCTCGTCCACGCCGAGCCCGAGCAGCAGCGCCGTGTAAACGGGATCACCCGCCATTTCCCCGCACACCGCCACGGGGAGCTTCCGCCGGTGGGCCTCGTCGACCACCATCTTGATCGTGCGCAGCACCGCCGGATGGGTCGGCTCGTAAAGATGCGCAATGCGGTCGTTCACCCGGTCGACCGCGAGCAGGTACTGGATGAGGTCGTTGGTGCCGATGCTGAAAAACTGGCAGTGCTGCGCGAGAATGTCGGTCGTGGCGGCGGCGCTCGGAATCTCGATCATGCTGCCGACCTCCATCTTTTCGTCGAAGCGCTCCCCGCGCCCGCGCAATTCCTCCCGGGCCTCCGCCAGCACGGCGTTGGCCCGCGCCAGCTCCTCCGCGCCGCTGATCATCGGGTACATCGTCCGCACCCGGCCGAAGGCGCTCGCCCGCAGGATGGCCCGGAGCTGCTCCTTGAACATCTCCGGATGCTCCAGGCACAGGCGGATGGCGCGGAAGCCGAGGAACGGGTTCGTCTCGTGGTGAATCAGGCCGGGAATGAACTCCATCGGCTTGTCCCCGCCCAGGTCGAGCGTGCGGATGACCACCTGCTGCCGCCCGAAGGCCTCCGCCACCGTCCGGTAGATGACGAACTGCTCCTCCTCGCTCGGCAGGTGCGACGAGTTCAGGTAGAGATATTCCGTGCGGAAAAGGCCGATGCCCTCCGCCTGGTTGTCCTTCGCCTGGCCCACCTCCTCGACCTTCTCGATGTTGGCCAGCAGCGGCACATGCACGCCGTCGAGCGTGTCGGCCGGCAGCCGGCCCGCCGCCCGCAGCAGGGATTCGAAGGTCTTCTTCTCCTTCTGGATTCGGCCGTAGCGGAACAGCGTCTGGTCGGACGGGTGGACGATGACGATGCCTTCATAGCCGTCGACGAGCACCCGGTCGCCGTTGGCCACGCGGCCGGTGAGGTCGCGCACGCCCACCACCGCCGGCACGCGCAGCGAGCGCGCGACGATGACGGCGTGGCTGGTCTTGCTGCCCGAATCGGTGACGATGCCGATGGCCGAGCTCCGATTGATCCCCGCCGCGTCGGACGGGGTGATGTCGTTGGCGACCACCACGCGTTGCTCCGCCAGCGCGCCCAGCTGCTGCGCCGCCTCGCCCAGCAGGTTGCGCAACACCCGCTGCGCCACGTCGCGAATGTCGCCGGCGCGTTCCCGAAGGTATTCGTCGTTGATCTCGTCGAACGCCTTGATGTAGCGCTGGGAGACGTTGTTGAAGCACGCCTCGATGTTGAGGTTGGTGGCTTGAAACTCGCGGATGGTCTCGCCGATGAGCGCCTCGTCATCGAGCACCATCAGATGGGCGTCGAAGATGCGGGCCTCGTCCGGGCCGAGATTGTGCTCCACCTCGTTCTTGATCTTGGAGATCTGCTGGCGGGTGACCACCAGGCCCTGCTCAAAGCGGGCGATCTCCGCCACGCGTTTGTCGGGCTCCACTTGATAGGACCGGACCTTCAGCTCCGTGCGCAGGTAGAGGAAGATCTCCCCGAGCGCGATCCCGTCCGAAGCCGAGATGCCCTGAACGACGAACTCAGGTTTTTGGCGGGGATCCATCGCGGATTGGGGAGGCGTTTCGAAGCAAGGCGGCAGGAGGGACGGGCTGGCGATTGTCCGGAGCCGTCCGAGGAGGGTCAACACGGATTTGGGTCCGACCGCGCCAGCCGTCCGGGCGCCGGGTTCCCGTGTGCCACCCTAGGCCAGCGCCGCGGCCTGCACAAAACAGACTGAACCCCACGCCTCGCGGATGCACGCGGTGATCGCCTCCACAGGCGCACCTTCCGGCAGCAACGCAAAGCAGGCACTGCCGCTGCCGCTCATGAGCGGAGCGAGCCCGAAGTCCCTCCGGAGGTGCCCGAGCAATGTCGGCAGCGCCACGTACTTTTGGAACACCACCGGCTCCAGGTTGTTGAAAAGAAGCTCCTCCGCGGCGCCCTTCCCCGCAATCCACGCCGCGAGACGGCGCTCGGCCGTTCCCGCCGCGAGATAGCCGCCGCCGACCGCCGCGCCCCCGGCCGGCCCGGCCGAGGTGGAAGCCTGGGCGGAGACGGCCCCGGGCGCCGCAGACCCGGCGGAGACGGCCCCGGCCTCTGTGGCCTTGGCAGAGGCGGCGAGCCGCGCATAAGCCCACGCTGTGCTGATGCCGAGTGCGGGTTTGAACAACAGCACCCCCCGCCCGCGCAGCCGCCGGGTCGCCGCGTCCGGCAGCGGCTCCACCCTCTCGCCGCGCCCGCGCATCGCCACGGGTGTTCCGGACAAAAACAGCGGGCAGTCGGATCCCACCCCTGCTGCCAGCGTCGTCAGGGTGACACGGCTGAGACCGGCGCCGCTGAGTTGGTCCAGGGCCCGCAGCGCGGCGACCGCGTTGCTGCTGCCGCCGCCGAGTCCCGCCGCGAGCGGGATGCGTTTGGTCAACCGGAACGCCACCGGCCGGCTCCAGCCGGTGGCGCCCGCAAACGCCGCCGCCGCCCTGAGCACAAGATTGGTGTCGTCGCGCGGCACCGCAGGCTCGTCGCACTCCAGGCTGAAAAGGCTCCCGGCCCCGCCCGGCTGATCCCGGACTTCCGCCGTCAGCTCGTCGCCGAACGTGAGCGGCGCCACGACTGACACCAGGTCGTGGTAGCCGTCGGCGCGCCGGCCGGTGACCGCCAGGAACAGGTTGACCTTGGCCGGCGAGAAGATCGTGACGGTCTGCGGCGGATTCACGCGCCCCAAGCAGTTAACCACTACGGCGGGCGAATAAACACTATTCCGGCCGGGTCGATTGCGCGGCGCCGATTCGCTGGTCATTCGATCATCGGCAGCGGCGGCCGGAATGATCTCCCGCAGCGCCCCGGGGTCATGGTCGCTCGGGCAAGGCGGGGCCGGGCGTTTTTCTCCTTCAATTCGCGTGCAATCACGTCCATTCGTGGAGCCGGATGCCCTGCGAACTGATTCTCGCCCTCGACGCTCCCACGCTCCGCGACGTCGCCCCGCTGCTCAGCCGCCTGCGCGGCTCGGTGCGCTGGGTCAAGATCGGCCTCGAGCTCTTCACCGCCGGCGGGCCGGATTGCGTGCGCCAGGCGGCGGACCTCGGCTTCGAGGTCTTTCTCGACCTCAAGCTGCACGACATCCCGAACACGGTCGCCCGGGCCGTCACGGCGGCCGGTCGCCTGCCGATCAAGATGCTCACCCTGCACACGGCCGGAGGCCGCGAGATGATGCGGCGGGCGGCGCAGGCGCAGGCCGAGACCGCCCCCCATCTCCGGCTGCTGGGCGTGACGGTCCTCACGTCGCTCGGCGGGAACGACCTGCGGGAGATCGGCGTCGAGGCCCCGCCGGAAACCCAGGTGGTGCGGCTCGCCAAGCTCGCCGTCGAGTGCGGCCTTGGCGGACTGGTCTGCTCGCCGCTTGAACTGGCGCCCCTGCGGGCGCAGCTGCCGGCCTCCGTCACGCTCGTGGCCCCCGGCATCCGCCCTGCCCAGGCCGGTCGCGCGGACGACCAGACGCGCGTGATGGCCCCGGCCGAGGCCGCCCGGGCCGGCGCGGATTTCATCGTGGTCGGTCGGCCGATCCTCCTGGCCGATGATGCCGCCGCCGCCGCCCGAGGGATCATGGCCGACCTCGCATGAGAAGGAACCGACGCGGGAATTCAGCGACGAGACTGGCGCCCCCGCCGCCGTTTTCCGACTGGTCTCTGTCCGCTGACTTCTGATCTCTGACTATGAGCCGCACCGCCGCCATCCTGCTTGCCGCCGGCCGGAACCGCCGCATGCGCGGCGCGGTGGCCGACAAGATCCTCGCGCCGCTGGCCGGCCGGCCAGTTTTCGCCCATTCGGCCGCGGCCTTTGCGGCAAGCGGCGTGGCCGACTTCTACGTCGTGGTCTGCCGCGATGCGCGTCAGTCCCTGGAGCTTTCCTGCTACGCGCCGACCCCGGCGCTCTTTGTCCGCGGCGGCCGGGCGCGGCAGGATTCGGTGGCCAACGCCCTGGCGGGCCTGCCGGACGACATCGACTTCGTCTTCATCCACGATTGCGCCCGGCCGCTCATTCGGCCCGCCCAGCTGGCCGCCCTGCTCCGCGCGGTGCGCCGCGAAGGGGCGGTCGTGCTCGCCCATCGTGTCACCGACACGATCCGGCAGGTTTCCGCCGCCGGCGCGCGCGCCTCCGCACCGCGCCGGGCCGTCACCCTCGACCGCGATCGTCTCTGGGCGATGGAGACACCGCAGGTCTTCGCCCGCGAACTCATTGTCCGCGCCTACGCCCGCGCGCAGCGCCTCCGCCGGCGATTGACGGACGACGCCCAGGCGGTCGAACAGCTCGGTTGGCCGGTGGCGTTCCTCGAGAACCCGCACCCCAACCCGAAACTCACCGCGCCCGGCGATCTGGCGTGGCTGGAGGCGTTGTGCCCACCGGCGGCTTGACCGGCCGCGGTTCGCCCCCAGGGGAGGTGCGCCATTTTCGCGGCGCCGGGCATTTCCGAGGATTGCACGCGACCCCGATTGGCGTTTTTCTGAAGACCTAACCCTCCCATCATGCCCTACCGTATCGGCCATGGTTATGACATCCATCGCACCGCCGCGGGCCGTCCGCTGATCCTCGGCGGCGTGCGCTTCGACACCGATTTCGGCCTCGAAGGCCATTCGGACGCCGATTGCGTCACCCACGCGGTCTGCGACGCGCTCCTGGGCGCGGCCGGCCTGCCCGACATCGGCTTCTTCTTCCCCGATACCGATCCCGCCTACCGGAACGCCGATTCGCAGACCCTGCTCGTGCGGATCGTCGCCGAGCTGCGGCAGCGGGGCTGGGTCCCGTTGAATGTCGACATCACGGTCATCGCCGAAAAGCCCCGGATCTCGTCCCGCCTCGGCGACATGAAGCTCGCGCTGGCGAATTCCACCGGCCTGCCGGCCGAGGCGATCGGCCTGAAGGCGACCACCAACGAGGGGGTGGGCGATCTCGGTCGGGGCCTCGCCATTGCCGCCCACGCCGTCGCGCTGATCCAAAAGAAGCAGTGACGACCGATCGTTCACCCGCGCCGGTCGTCCGCCCGCGCCCCGCGCGCCGGGCGCCCGGGCGCCGGCCCGGCGGCGCCCGGCTCCTCTGTCTCCTGGCCGCCGGCCTCGGCCTTCTGGCCGCGTGCGCGCGGCGGCAGACGAACGTGCAGCGCGGCGATCGCGAACAGGTGCTCCATTGCGCCATCGGCTCGGAGGTCAGCGACCTCGACCCGCAGCTGGTGACCGGCATCGGCGAGCACTACGTTCTCTCGGCCCTGTTTGAAGGCCTCGTGGCCGAGGACCCGCACGATCTCCGCCCCGTGCCCGGGGTGGCGGCGTCCTGGGATATCTCGCCCGATGGTCTCAGCTACGTGTTTCATCTCCGGGCCGACGCCCGCTGGTCGAACGGCGCCCCGGTCACCGCCGGCGATTTTGCCGCCTCGTTCCGCCGCCTGCTGACGCCGGCGCTCGGCGCCGAAAACGCCGCCCTGTTCTACGGCGTGGTCAACGCCGAGGCCTTCAACCAGGGCCGGCTGACCGACTTCTCGCAGGTGGGGATCGCGGCGCTCGACGACCGCACGCTGCGCATCACCCTGGCCCACCCGGTGCCTTACCTGTTGTCGCTGCTGGCCCAGACCGCCGCCCTCCCGGTGCACCTGCCCTCGATCGAGCGCTACGGCCCGGTCGACCAGCGGGGCAGCGCCTGGACGCGTCCCGGCCGCCTCGTCGGCAACGGCCCGTTCGTCCTCACCCAATGGCGCCCCAACCGGGTGATCGCCGTGGAGAAGTCGCCGACCTACTGGGATGCGGCCACGGTGCGGCTGCATGGCATCCGTTTCTATCCGATCGACAGCCGCGATGCCGAGGAGCGCGCCTTTCGCGCCGGGCAGCTGCACGTCACCTACACGCTGCCCGCGGCCAAGGTGGACGCCTATCGCCGCGACGCGCCGCAGTTCCTGCGCATCGATCCCTACCTCAACACCTATTTCTTGCGCGTCAACGTGCGCCGCCCGCCGCTCGACCAACCCGGGGTGCGTCGCGCGCTCGCGCTCGCCATCGACCGCGCCGCGCTCGCCCGCGATGTGCTGCACGGCGGCCGGCAGCCCGCGCCGACGCTGACGCCACCCGGCCTCGCGGACTACACGCCTCCCGCCGGCGTGCCGACCGACATC
>Ga0265338_10008601_pt1 | contig 12352 bp, 12 predicted proteins | sample 42126metaG_FD_193579 | JGI IMG/M metagenome (GOLD analysis project Ga0265338, IMG submission 193579) | Rhizosphere microbial communities from Carex aquatilis grown in University of Washington, Seatle, WA, United States - 4-21-26 metaG | ecosystem: Host-associated > Plants > Roots > Rhizosphere... | reverse complement strand
GCGCCCCCCCCCCACGGCTAGGGGATCGAGGCGCCCGGCGTGTTGGGGATGACGCGGGGCGCAGAAATCGCATTATCCCATCTTGATGGTGCGGACGCCCGCAGCGACTCATTGCCGACGCCGTCGCCGACCCGGCGCAGCCGCGTTCGACGCTGCTTGCGCCCAAGGCCCTCTCGCGGCCAAGGGCACCGTCACTCGCGCACCCGCCGCAGGCGGTAAAATCAGCGTTTCCCTCCCGAACCGTGCCAGCGCGCACGCCTGAACGATGACCCAGACCATTCAGCGCCCGAGCGGCCGCCCGGCCGACCAGCTTCGCGACGTCCGCATCACCCGCAACTATACGAAGTACGCCGAAGGTTCGGTGCTCGTCGAGTTCGGCGATACGAAGGTGCTGTGCACCGCGAGCGTCTCCGAAAGCGTGCCGCCGTTCCTGCGCGACAAGGGCCAAGGCTGGCTCACGGCCGAATACGGCATGCTGCCGCGCGCCACGCACACGCGCAGCGACCGCGAAGCCGCACGCGGCAAGCAGACCGGGCGCACCCAGGAAATCCAGCGCCTGATCGGCCGCGCGCTGCGCGCCGTGTTCGACCTCGAAACGCTCGGCGCGCGCACGATCAACATCGACTGCGACGTGATCCAGGCCGACGGCGGCACGCGTACCGCCAGCATCACGGGCGCGTTCGTCGCGGCGCACGACGCCGTGTCGAAGCTGCTCGCGATGGGCCGCATCGAAAGCTCGCCGATCACCGATTACGTCGCGGCGATCTCCGTCGGCGTGTACGAAGGCATGCCGGTGCTCGACCTCGACTACGCCGAAGACTCGCAGTGCGACACCGACATGAACGTCGTGATGACGGGCTCGGGCGGCATGGTCGAAGTCCAGGGCACCGCCGAGGGAGCGCCCTTCTCGCGCGCCGAAATGGACGCGCTGCTCGACCTGGCGCAAAGCGGCATCCGCGCGCTCGTCGACAAGCAGAAGGCGGCGCTGGAGACCGCACATGGCTGATGCACGCGACACGGCTCGTGACGCGGCCGGCGACGCGCTCGCGCGCGTCGTGCTCGCTTCGAACAACGCGGGCAAGCTGCGCGAGTTCGCGGCGCTCTTCGCAACCGCCGGCATCGAACTCGTGCCGCAGGGCCAGTTCAACGTGCCCGAGGCGGAGGAACCGCATCCGACCTTCGTCGAAAACGCGCTCGCGAAAGCGCGCCACGCGGCGAAGCTGACCGGCCTGCCGTCGCTCGCCGACGACTCCGGCCTGTGCGTGCGCGCGCTGCGCGGCGCGCCGGGCGTTTATTCGGCGCGCTTCGCGCAGCTCACGGGCGGCGAGAAGAGCGACGCGGCGAACAACGCGCTGCTCGTCGAGCGCCTGAAAGAACACGCCGACCGCCGCGCGTACTACTACTGCGTGCTCGCGCTCGTGCGGCACGCGGACGACCCCGAACCGCTCATCGCCGAGGGCCGCTGGCACGGCGTCGTGCTCGACGCGCCGCGCGGCGCGAACGGTTTCGGCTACGACCCCTACTTCTTCCTGCCGGACCTGAAGGCGACCGCCGCCGAACTCGATCCGGCCGTGAAGAACGCATCGAGCCATCGCGCGATCGCACTGAAGCACCTGCTCGCGCGGCTCAAGGAGGACGCATGAGCGACGCGCATCAAACCGGCAACCGCGTGATCCAGGCGTTCTCGACGCCCGGCAGCATCCGCCTGACCTCGCTTCCGCCGCTCGCGCTCTACGTGCATTTCCCGTGGTGCGTGCGCAAGTGCCCGTATTGCGACTTCAACTCGCACGAATGGAAAGGCGAGCGCTTTCCCGAAGACGATTACCTCGACGCGCTGCGCGCCGACCTCGAACAGGCGCTGCCGCTCGTCTGGGGCCGGCAGGTGCATACGGTGTTCATCGGCGGCGGGACGCCGAGCCTGCTCTCCGCGGCAGGACTCGACCGCCTGCTCTCGGACGTGCGCGCCCTGCTGCCGCTCGACGCCGACGCCGAGATCACGCTGGAAGCGAATCCCGGCACATTCGAAGCCGCGAAGTTCGCGCAGTTTCGCGCGAGCGGCGTGAACCGGCTTTCGGTCGGCATCCAGAGCTTCAACGAAGGGCACCTCAAGGCGCTCGGACGGATCCACGACGCGGCGCAGGCACGCAGCGCCGTCGAAGTCGCGGCGAAGCACTTCGACAACTTCAATCTCGACCTGATGTTCGCGCTGCCGCAGCAGACGCTCGCCGAATGCCAGGCCGACATCGAGACGGCGCTGTCGTTCGCGCCGCCACATCTGTCGCTCTATCACCTGACGCTCGAACCGAACACCCTGTTCGCGAAGTTCCCGCCGCCGCTGCCCGACGACGACCAGTCCGCCGACATGCAGGACTGGATCCACGCGCGCACGGCCGAAGCGGGTTATGAGCACTACGAGGTGTCGGCCTACGCGAAGCCGGGCCACCAGAGCCGCCACAATCTCAACTACTGGCGCTTCGGCGACTACCTCGGCATCGGCGCGGGCGCGCACACGAAGCTGTCGTTCCCGAACCGCATCGTGCGCCAGGCGCGCTACAAGCATCCGTCGACGTTCATCGAACAGGCGCGCGCGGGCACGCCGGTGCAGGAGGAGCGCGAGGTCGGCCCGCGCGATCTGCCGTTCGAGTTCATGCTGAACACGCTGCGGCTGGTCGAAGGCTTTCCGGTGCATAGCTTTATCGAACGCACGGGACTGCCCATGACGTCGATCGAACCCGCGCTTCAGGAAGCGGAGCGGCGCGGGCTCATCACACGCGACTACGAGAAAATCGCGCCGACTGAACTCGGGCAGCGCTTTCTGAACGATCTGCAGGCGTTGTTTCTCAAAGACGCGGGGTGAATACGCGTCGTGAGGCAACGGACGCAGCGCCGACGGCATTCCCATTTGGGTTACAATGCGCGGCTCCGGAGGTGTGGCAGAGTGGTTGAATGCACCGGTCTTGAAAACCGGCGAAGGGGTAACCCTTCCGTGAGTTCGAATCTCACCGCCTCCGCCAGAAGGACGTTCCAAGCGACTCCGCAAAACCACGCCAACCCTTGACACACAAGGGTTTCCGGCAAAACCCCAGTTCCGAGAAGTACCGTAAAATACCGCAAAATCCCCGTTTTTGGCGGGTACTTTTCCGGGTACTTTTTCAGGGTTTCCAGCCATGCCCGAAAGCCTCCTACGCGACCTGCAATGCCGCAACGCGAAGCCGCGCGCGAGCGCCTACCGGCTGCGCGACGGCGGCGGCCTGTTCCTCCAGATCAAGCCCAACGGCCTGAAGTACTGGCAGTTTCGGTACATGAAACCAGACGGCCGCGAAGGGCTGATACAGATCGGCCCGTATCCCCGACTCACGCTCGATGCGGCGCGAGCTGCGCGCAACGACCACCGCGCAGCGGTATCGCGCGGCGACGATCCGGCCGTGCTGCGCAAGCAGGACAAGGCCCGCCGCAAGATCGACGCGGCCCGCTCCCTGACGTTCAAGCAATGCGCGGCGGCCTACATTGACGCACGCAGCGCCGAATGGGTGAACCCGAAACACACGCAGCAATGGACGAACACGCTGACCACCTACGCTTACCCGATCATCGGCGCATTGCGGCCCGCCGATATCGACACGGACCTGATACGGCGCGTACTGGAGCCGATCTGGCTCGTGAAGAATGAAACGGCCTCGCGCCTCCGTGGACGGCTCGAAAACATCCTTGATTGGGCGAAGGTGCGCGGCCTGCGCGAAGGCGAGAACCCCGCACGCTGGAACGGCCACCTCGATCAATTGCTGGCGGCCCCGTCGAAGGTCCAAAAGCCCAACCACCATGCGGCGCTGCCCTTTGCTGAAATCGGGGCGTTCGTGATCGAGCTGCGCCGTATGGTGGGGACGGCGGCGCGGGCGCTGGAATTCGCGATTCTCACGGCCATGCGGACAGGCGAAGTGATCGGCGCACGGCCGGGAGAATTCGACCTGTCAGCACAGCTCTGGACCGTTCCAGCGGAGAGGATGAAGGCGAAGCGCCCGCACCGCGTCCCGCTATCGTCTGACGCGCTCGCGTTGCTCCGTGCGCTCCCGTCCACGTCCCTTGACGGGCCGATTTTCGAGGGGCGGCGCGAAGGCCGGCCGCTCTCGAACATGGCGATGCTGCAACTACTCGAACGCATGGGCCGGGGCGAGCTGACCGTCCACGGCTTCCGCTCGACGTTCCGCGACTGGGCCGCCGAATGCACGCCGTTTCCCAATGAGGTGGTGGAGATGGCGCTCGCGCACGCGATCCACGACAAGACCGAAAGCGCATACCGCCGTGGCGATCTGTTCGACAAGCGGCGCGAGCTGATGGAAGCGTGGGCGAAGCACATCAAGGCCGAAGTGAGGAAGGCAGCGCGGCTTGCCCGTTCGACGTGACCACCGAATGACCACCCGCTGGCTACCTGTGACCACGTGCTGACTACTCACACGCGCACCGCATGGGCGGTTGCGGCATCGCTCAGGGCTTGCCGCCCGACCACCTGGCTACCCAAGTGACCACCCTGAAAATTTCAGCGCCCCGTGAACATGATGAGGTTCGAATTACCCTCATCTGCCGATTGCCGGGAAGGACCCAAGGCGGCGGGCGCTGTTACGGATAGCGCAAGGATTGACCGCCAGCTTCCAGCGCCTACCCCCCGGTAAAACGCCGCCACCCCCACCTTGAAAGAGGCCGGTTTTGCTGACCGTCAGCCGCCAATCCCCTGTCACACAAGGCGCTCAGCGTGCGTAGCGCTGTAAGGTTGCGCGTCGCGCGCTCTCCGGCATTCCTTCAAAATGGCTGGAGACGTGGAGACAACACCAATAATCTGGCCTAAAGCCTTACTGAACAAGGCTTCCAGCGTCTCCTAACTGGCTGGAGACAGCCGCCCAACGTCTGGATACATGGAGACAAAGCGCCTCGATTGTTACCAATATTGACCTAATCCGCATCGCGAGCCGCCCACTTCTATGCTGGAGCGCCCACGAAACTCCGTTTGCGCGCAAAGCAAACCGCCACGCCGCCGCCCTCCCGGCGCGGGGCACACGGTCAAGCGGCGAGAGAATGAATCGACGGCATGACGCGGTACACCTGAACATGCCCGACTGTTGGCACGCGCTCACGGCGCGTTGCGTGGCCGTCCGCTCGCGGCTTCAATACCTCACGCTCAACCAGCAGCCGCTCAATCAGCTTGTAGTCGAAGCCCTTGCAAACCTCATTGCGGAAAACCTCCGTCAACACCCAGTACTCCGTTTCGCTATCGTTGGCGTCCGTGGCGCTCATTTCCTTGCCAGTGCCGTACTCCGTAACCCACGCTTCATTCGTCTCTACTGCCGCCGCGTGGCCGTCCGCGCCGTATCTCATCAGCTTCTTGAACCCGGCCCGGTGCATGACGTTGGCGCGATGATCGTCCTGCATACGGTGGAGCCATTCAAACCGGGCCGCGCCATGCGCCTGGAAGAACAACGCCACCTGACGCAGCATCGCCGCGTGATCGGCGCTGCCCGTACCACCCCGCGCATTGATCCACGCATCGAGGCAAGCACGCGCCGCCGCCTCCGCTTCGCCCTTCGGCCATCCGGTAATGCCGTTCGCCGCCGCCAGCTCGCCCGCTGCACCGACCAACGCGAACCGCTCGGCCACGCGCGCAACAGCGGCGTTAGCATCGCGCGGTATCCATTCGTTCACCAGCGCCGATACAGCCGCGCGCAACACCTCAGGCAATTCGCCTTCGATCTCTGAGGCGCACTGAATCATCGCGGGTCCTGCCGTGCCATAGAACCGGCTGGCGACGTGTTTCAGATGCTCCACAAGGGCGCGCGACGAATCGAAGCCGTGTAGCGTCTCTATCGCGCCCATTCCCCGGCCCGCATCGGCCGGTATGGCTGGCAAACGTGCCTCAATACCGCCCTTCATCGGGCGCCCGCCCTCGGCCATCAGCGCATCAATGCTTTTTTCGCCGTTCGAGAGGAACAGCAGCCGCCAACTTAAAACCGGCTTTGCGCCGCCAGCACGCGCCCCGCGCGACTTGCCCGCCTCGTTCGCCAGCATATAAACCACGTCGCCCACAATGCGCGGTTCTACCTGTCCGATTTCATCGAGAATCAGCACCGCGTCCGCGTGCTGCGCGGCCACCGCCTCCAGCGCGTTATCTGTCGCCCGCCAGCCGCGCACATAGTCCTTCGAGCCGTACACCGACGCGGCCACCGCCCCGCCCGTTGACTTGCCCTCGGACGTGGAGCCAAGCAGGTGAAACCCGCCCGATTGCAGCCCCGCAAAGTGAAGCAGTGGCCCCGCCAATGCGACCGACATGCAGAACAACAGGCGGCTATTACCAACGCAATACGCGGCCACCTCGCGCCGCCATTCGTCCAGCGTGCCGCTCTCACGAAACTGACTTTGTATCGGCGCGTCCGATTGATAGATCATCGGCTCCCGGCCTTCGCCTATCACGCGATCCGGCAGCACGAACGCGCCTTGATGCCAGCCGATACGCGGCACGCAGCGGTAACGCGCATCCGGTCGCGACATTTGAATGTAGTTGGCGATTTGCTGGCGGGCGATCTGTGTATGGCCGATCTTGACGCCCATCGCCAGCAGCTCGCGGCGCAATTCAGTCCCGTCGCCCGCGAACAGCGCAGCGGGCGCGGCCCATCGCTTCGTCACGCCGTCGCGGTCTGTGAATTCAAGCAGATAACCCCACTCGCTATTCGCTTCGTTGCGCGTCTCTGCGGTCACGTCCACGCGCGTGCTGATCCAATGCGGCGGCAACGCCTCGCCTTGACTGTTGAAGCCGTGATACCAGACGCCGGTATCGTCCACTTCGAAGCGCGATTTACCATCGATCGCGCGAGCCGTTTTCCGGGCCTTGGCGGGCTTCGCCGCCGCCGTGGGTGTCTCGGCATTGCCTGCACCGTCCGGGCGGCCTGTAGCGAGCGCGGAGCGCACGGCAGCAGCTACCGCCTGCACGTCCCTATGGGCGGCTAAGTCGTTAAAGTCAGTTCCAGAGGCGGGGCGCTTGTCTCCGAAGTCAGGCACGGCCACCGCGCCGCCAACAGCGGCGGCGGCCGCCTTCGCATTCGTCACGCCCGGATTGCCCTTTGTGCGGTAGTCATCATCGGCACAAAGGACAATGCGCGCGTCGCGATACTGGCCGCGCAACGCCTTGGAGACCGCCAGCAGGTTCCCAACGTCGAACGCCACGGCGCACGGCAGCCCCGTAGCAGCGGCGAGCGTGCTGGCGGTCGCTTCTCTGTTGCAATCCGGGCTTTCGCTTCTGCCAGGGTGTCAAATGTAAAGGCGGTCATTCCTTGCCCTCCACACGCGGCAATGCCGCCAGCCATGCCTCTACCTCGGCCTCATCGAAGCCAATGGACCGCTCGCCAAGCTTGAGCGGCCTTACGAACGTGCCGGATTGAATGCGGCGGTAAATCTCGGTCTTGCTCAGACCGATGCGCTGGGAGAGCGCACGCATACGAATGATGCGGCGCGGGGCGGGAGGTGTTGCTTTGTTGGGTGTCGGCATATTCGCTCCTGTAGCTGTTGCGCCCGCATGGACGAAGCGGGACGCTGGAGCGAATGCTAGTGACCGAAACGAAACGACTGCAAAGGGGAAAAACAGCCGTTTCGCTTTGGATGTTCAAAACGAAAGCACTGTTTTCAGTGCTTTCGTTTCTTCGAGAGATAGGCACGGCGGCGCTCGCGGATACAGGTCGCTGTCACGCCTAGTTCCGCCGCAAGATCCTTTGCATAGTCGCGGCCCATGATGACCACGCCCCTTTCGTCATCGGACCTGATACGCGCAAGCTTGGCGTCTTTTGCATCTTCGCGCACCTGACGCGCCGCCGCCGTTTGTTTTTCCGGCGCGACAAGGCGGCGCGATGGACGGTTGTTCACCAGCTCACACAAAACGAGGCTAGTAACCCATGCTGGCGCTTCGTCGCTCCAATGCGCTGCGAACATCGACCGCGCCGCACCGTCCGTAGACTGGCGGGCCAAATCGACAAGGGACGCCACCTGTTCAACGTATCGCGTTGTTGCGAGTCGCGTAACGTCCAGCCGGTCCATTGCGGCCAGCACGCGCTTTATGTCTGGCCGACTGCGCCAGCGCGAGAACCATTCGAGCCAGCGTTTCGCCGCACTGCGTGCTAATACAGCGCGCGCTGTGCGGTCGCTCTCCCGGCCCAGAATGCACGCCTGAAAATCGCCAGCTCCGCCTAGCCAGTCCTGCGGCCTCCACGAAATAAGCAGATGCGTGGCGTCCACCTTGCCCACCAGCGACACCGCCGCCGATGTAGCCGTCAACGACTTGATAATCTCCTGCGTCTTTCGATGGGCTTCGATCTGCCAGCGAGCCTGCGCCGACAGGCAATCTCCAACCACCGCGCGCCTAAAAAACTCAGCAGAAGCCCGCACCCCTGTTACGTCAGCGACGTCCAATGCCTGCTGGCGAAGCTCTCTAAGGCCGGAATTTTCAGTCATCGCGGAAACCCTCATCGGCGCATTTAGCGCTGCTTATTTTATCCCGCAACGTTCCATACGTCTCGCACCGCTCCGCCGCATACTTTGACGCGCCGTATGGCCTCGCTAGGCGCGTATCATCGTTTCGATTCGTCAACTGCAGAGAGCCGATATGAGCGACGCCCAACAGCCAACCTTCGAAGCCGTCCAACTGAAAGACGGCTCCGGCTACTTCGTGCGCGTCACATGGCCAGACGGCCATGTGCAGCAAATAAATGAATTTGCGGACGAGGCCGAGGCCCGCCAATGGATCGAAACCAAGGGGCCGCACTGGCACGAATGGGCACCGCACCGTGTACGGCCCGCGAAGTAGTCCGACTAGCGGCAAGGTAGATATGTCCGAAACCGAACCCTTTTAGACATACCTAGATCAAGGTGTACGTAAGTAAGGCTGGAAGTATTTCGTACAGCCCATATGATTCGTACATACGTTTCGTACACCTTGGAGCCGATATGTCCCGCACGTTCGCTTATGTTCGCGTCAGCACGTCCGACCAAACCACCGCCAACCAGCTCCGCGAGATCGAGGCGGCTGGCTTCGCGGTCGATAAGCGCCGTGTAGTGTCGGAGAGCATCAGTGGCAGCGTGAGCGCGGAGCAACGCCCAGGCTTCGCCAAGCTGATCGACCGAATGGAGGAAGGCGACGTGTTGATCGTGACGAAGCTAGACCGCCTCGGCCGCAATGCTATGGACGTGCGCACGACGGTCGAAGCACTTGCGGAGCGCGGCGTGCGCGTTCATTGCCTCGCCCTCGGCGGTGTCGATCTGACCAGCGCGGCCGGTCGCATGACGATGCAGGTTCTAAACGCTGTCGCGGAATTCGAGCGCGATCTACTCATCGAGCGCACGAACGCGGGCATCGCGCGGGCCAAGGCCGAAGGAAAGGCAATGGGCCGCCCCGCCGCCCTCTCGGATCTACAGCGAGCCGAAGTGCTCCGCGAGCTGGCGGGCGGTAAGAGCGTGGCGGCGCTCGCCCGTCAATACGACACGAGCCGCCAAACCATCATGCGCGTGCGCGCGGCGGCCTGACGCGTACATCGAAACTCACTTTCGACGGGCCGCAAGGCCCGCTTTCGCTGCGCCGGGAAGGGCGGCGGCGCGGGGTTTCTTTGCGCGGAGCGTCCCAGAGGCGGGTACTTTGTCACCGTCTGCCGTGATTGACCGCTTTCATTTGTCTCCAAAGTGCCACATCGTTGGAGACACCTTGGAGACAAACTGGAGACGCGGCAAAGCCTTATGGAATATGTGGTTCAAGGAACAAACACAAATTGTCTCCACGTCTCCAACAGTTTTTTGCTTCTCCCTGTCACGCGCCCGTTCCGCCAGCCGTCCCGTAATGGCTGAAAATTCCGGGTACTTACTCGGGTACTTTTCTCGTATTCTTCTCGTAAAGCCTTATCCAGCAAGGCTGAAAGAAAGACACCGCCTCCGCCATATAGATTGCCCGAAACCCCGTAAATTCAATGAGTTACGGGGTTTTTGTTTTTCTCAGCCCATCATTTAGCCCATCATCGAGCGCAAACTCGCACGCTTGTCGCGTGCGGTGTTCATTCGGCTCCCCTGTTCTATTGCCGCGCCACTCCGCTAGAATCCGGCTATGTTTTCCGGGGCCACAGGTCTATCACATTAATCCGGTTGGATTGGTGGGGAATTTTATTGATGCGCCGGGTTGCATCCCCTTGTCCAAGGCGCAATTGATTGCACTCACTATTTCTTCGGGCTTCGAGGGAAATCATCCGATGGACTACTCAGCTACCGCTGGCAATTTTGACGGTATGGGCATGTCGTATGGGCTGATCCAGTGGAACGCTGGTTCCGGAACATTAGCTCCGGTTCTGTCAGCAATGCGGAGCGCTGAACCTATCTCCTTCAAGGCCGCATTTCCGCCAGCCTCGAACTACGACACATTGGAAAGTGCGATAACGAGCGGTAGTAGTGGCGATTTATACAATTGGGCAGTCAATCAGCAATCAAAGAATCCAAGTGGCTGGAAAGCACCCTTCCAGAGCTTGGCCAATATTCAGGCGTTCAAGGATATTCAGCTTTCAACTGCCGTAAGTGAACGACACCACCATGTCATGTCCATGATCGAGTTCCTTCGGTCTTTGTCGCCGGATTTGATGAAGAAGGTTGAACTCGTCTCATATTGCGCGTTGTTCGATGTCGCCGTTCAGCAACAATCGCTTACGCCAGCCATTCAGGCAATCAACTCCAGAGTGGCGAGTGACCATCCGGCAAGTCAATCTGCTCTTGTGCGGATTGCAGTTGAAGAACGGGCGAAAGCGGCAAAGCACATATATGTGGCAGATTGTATGAGCCGCCGAATTGGAATTCTTCAGCAATCTCCGTACTCGTACACCGCCTACGGGCAGACAAGCCAGCGAACAAACGCGAACTTCAATCTCATTTCCCAGGACGCACATGCATATGTTTGTCAAATCTAGGCTCGCTGCGGTGTTTACTCTGACTGCATCAATGAGCGCATTCGCGGCAACGCCGTCGCTGTTTGGAAGCTGCGACAGCAACGGAGAGTGCTCCGCAATTTTCAGCCGTTCATTAACGGAAGCGAAAGCGCTCTGTGGTGAGCGGACCGCATCGGTCGCATGGAGAAAGGATTCCAAGCCGATTTTGTTGCAGTGCGTGGGTTCCGCGACTGATGGGGAGGGCAGCGTAAGCTACATAGTCAATGGGAGCGATGTGGTGGGTCTGAATTATGGCCGTTACGTAAAGGTTAACTTCCTGCAACAGAACCCTGCCGCGTCGGTACCAGACAAGTTCGGCGCGATGTCGCTTTGCGCTCCAGCGAACTTGGAGAAACTGCGTAAGAGCACGTTTGTGTTGCTGTACAAGCGACCTGATGCAACTGCGGATTCTTACTGCTATGACGTTTCATACCTGAGCACACTAGGCGGCGGCGTTCAGTTGGATACCAATGCGGCGACCGTGAGCGCGGCTGACAGAACCTATTTTTCAGGACACGCCTCCAATCGTACAAGACTGCGTGTCAAAAAGTTGATTCAGGTGTTCCAAACATGGCACGACGAGCAGCCTAACTGAGACATCCGGAGTCCGGTCGATTTGCGGTCTAGCACCGTTACCGCAGGCAGTGTCGTCAAGGCCGATTGACGCGATCCACCGATGAACCAGCCGGGCATATTGCCGTGTCGACAAGTGCGGAGAGTCGTGAATTCTGCTCGGGAACAGGAAGTCGGTTGCGTACAGCCCCGCATGCCTTATCCAGGCTGCCACACTCTCGCGAGTCTGTTCGGTAATCTCGAACTGTACAGGCCGTTGTGTCTTCTGCTGCATGATCATCGCGCGGCTGGCGACGTGCTCCCCGTGACAAACGTCGCGCACGCGCAGCTTCGTCAAATCACAAGCGCGAAGCTTGCTGTCGATGCCGAGATTGAACATTGCCAGATTCCGCACGCGGGACGAAAGCTGCGAGCGCACGCGTATCGCCCAAATTTCCTTCAGCTTCAGCGGTGGCTTCTGGCCGGTTAATCTCCCTTTATTCCACGGTACTCGCGTCGGGACTGTGTCGGTTGATGTGTTCATGACAATCTCCTTTCAGTTGAGAGGAGATCCAGTCTGCGTCTGGAGCAATGGGCGCTACCCGACCCGAAGCGGTCCTTCGACTCTGCAGAACTTAACGGCTTCTTCCACGGTTCAACGGCCATTCGCGCTGCGAGCGACGACTAAGGAAGGTCTGCACAACCAGCGCTGCGGCATGAGACCGGCCATTTTGGCCGATCAACGCACGCTCAAACGCGAATCGTGATGATTCCAGCGTGTTGAATTGCCGGTTTTCCTGCTACTGCAGACGGAC
>Ga0265338_10008600_pt1 | contig 12353 bp, 12 predicted proteins | sample 42126metaG_FD_193579 | JGI IMG/M metagenome (GOLD analysis project Ga0265338, IMG submission 193579) | Rhizosphere microbial communities from Carex aquatilis grown in University of Washington, Seatle, WA, United States - 4-21-26 metaG | ecosystem: Host-associated > Plants > Roots > Rhizosphere... | reverse complement strand
GTTGGGGGATGAGTCGGCGCGGCCGGGCGAGAGGGGGAGACCATGAAGTCGGACTCATGGCCCTGCTCCACGCGGCGGCGCAGTTGGCTGACGAGTTCGAGGAGCTCTTCTTTAGTATTCACGATCGAGTCTTTCGCTATCCACGTGGATAGTCGAGCAGCGGCTGCAGCTCCAGCAAGATCTTCTTGGCCAGCGCTTCCTTCGTCGCGGGACCGAGGCGAGCGGACCGCCCGTCCTTGAAGATCATCACGGCTTGGCTTCTTTCGCCAGACAGCGCCGCGGGGCCGTTGGCGACGACGGCGTCGAGGCGCTTGGCGGCCAGCTTCCGGCGCGCGTAGGCCAGCGCGTCGTGCGTCTCGAGGGCGAAGCCGACCACGATCTGCCCGGGGCGGCGGCGGCGCGCGACGTCCTTGATGATATCGGGATTGGGCAGGAGAGTCAAACGCAGCGCTCCGGGCCTGCGCTTGATCTTGCGCCCCTTCGCCGCCGCGAAGCGCCAATCGGACACGGCCGCGGCGCCGATGACGACGTCCGCCTTCGCGCGGCGCGCCATGACGGCCCGGTGCATCTCGGCGGCCGAGACGACCGGCACCACCTCGACGCCGGCGGGGGGCCGCAAGGCCGTCGGCCCGCTGACGACGACGACCCGCGCGCCCAGCCGCCGCGCCGCGGAGGCGAGCGCAAAGCCCATGCGCCCGCTCGACGCGTTGGTCATGAAGCGGATGGGATCGAGGTGCTCGCGCGTCGGCCCCGACGTGATCAGGACGGTGAGACCGCGCCAGCGTCGTGACATGATCGCCTAGTATACCGGTTATCCACCGACTGGGCATATGCCCAGTCCGGTGGATAAGTCTACGGCTTCCGCGGCGGAGTCTTCGCGACGCGCGCGACGATCTCGTCGGGCTCGAGCATCCGGCCCAAGCCCTTCTTGCCGCTGGCGAGCTCGCCGTCCGCGGGACCCCAGACCTCGTAGCCGTACTCCTGGATCATCGCGGCGTTGCGCCGCGTGGCCTTGTGCGCCCACATCTCGAGGTCCATCGCCGGGCAGACGGCGACGCGGCAGGTGGCCGCGAGGATCAAGCTGTCGAGCACGCCTTCGGCGCGCCCGTGAGCCAGGCGGGCCAGGAAGTCCGCCGTGGCCGGGGCGACGAGGACGAGGTCGGCCCAGCTCGACCAGGACAGATGGGCCATGTCCCAGAGGGCCGGATCGTGGAGGGACTGCGCCACGGCGTGGCGCGAGAGCGTGGCCAGCGTCAGGGGCGTGACGAACTGAGCGCCGGCCGGAGTGAGGACGCAGCGCACTTCGTGGCCGGCCTTGACCAGGCCGCGGACGAGCTCGGGAGCCTTGAACGCCGCGATGCTTCCCGTGACGCCCAACACCACGCGCAGCGGGCGCTTAGACATCGCGGACCGCCGGACTACTTCTTCTCGGCGGGCTCGCCCGAGTCCGAGGCCGCGGTCATGGCCTTCTTGACGTCCTTCCAGTCCACGCCGCCGCTGAGGACGTCCTTGAGCGCGAGATCCAGCAGCTCCGCGGGCGTGAGGTGCCGGTTCTCTTCCTTCTTGCGCAGGACCTTGGCCCAGAGCGCCGCGAGAGGGATCGCGGAATACTTGCCGTTGGGATAGTTGAGGATCATCTCGTCGACCGTCTTCGTATCGGGCAACTCTTCGGTCTTGGCTTCCTTCTTGCTCATGTGTGGGGCCTCCAGCGGTTAAACGGCGGCGAGAGCGGGTATCTCCTGGCGCGAGACGCGCAGGCGTTCGGCGGTGATGATGCAGTCGATCTGGTCGACGGCCTTCTCGAGGTCGTCGTTGACGACGAGGTAGTCGTAGCTCTTGACGGCGCTGAGCTCGCTCTTCGAGTTGGCCAGGCGCTTGGCGATGTTGTCCGACGGATCGCGGCGGGCGGCCATGCGCTCGCGCAGCGCCTCGATCGACGGCGGGGCGACGAAGATCAAGCAAGAGTCCGGCATCTTGCGGCGGATCGCCGCGGCGCCCTGCACGTCGATGGCCAAGATGAGGTTGAGGCCGTCCTTGACCGTCTGCTCGATGTAGTGGCGCGGCGTGCCGTAGTAATGGTCGTGCACGACGGCCCACTCCAAGAACTCATGGCGGGCGATCTTGCGCTTGAACTCCTCCTTGCCGACGAAGAAGTAATGCTTGCCGTTCTTCTCGCCGGGACGAGGCTCGCGCGTGGTGCAGGAGATCGAGTAGCGCAGGTCCTTGCGCAGCCCGAGCAGCTTGCGGCAGATCGTGGACTTGCCGGCCCCCGACGGCGCCGAGATGATGAAGAGCGTTCCCTGCGGCATGAACAGGGAGTTTAACAAATCCCAAGTCAAACGGCAAACGCCCGGAAACCCGCCCGGGCAATGTGATAGGATCGCCCGCATGAACAAAGAGCCCGCGCCGCCGCCCCAGCAGCTGCAAGTCGAGATCGACGAGCAGACCGCCCGCGGCCTGTACACCAACCTCGCCCTGATCACCCACAGCGAGACGGAATTCCTGCTCGATTTCCTCTTCCTGCAGCCGCAGACGCCCAAGACCAAGGTCCTGGCGCGGATCATCTCCTCTCCCGTCCACGCCAAGCGGCTGCTGCGCGCCCTCGAGGACAACATCCGCAAGTACGAGGCGCGCTTCGGCAAGATCGACGCCGGCGACGAGCCCGGCCAGGCCAAGCCCGGAGGCTTTTACCAGTAAGATGGCGGGAAGGTCCAAGCCGGCGGTCGTCGAGCTGATCTGCGTGGGGACGGAGCTCCTCGGCGATCACGTGAACACGCACGAGGCGTACATCGGCCGCACGCTGCGCGAGCGCGGGCTCTCGCTGAGCCGCGCCGTGACGATGCCCGACGATGAGAAGCCGCTGCGCCGCGCCGTCGCCGAGTCCCTGCGGCGCTGCGACGTGCTCATCACCAGCGGCGGCCTGGGCCCGACGTTCGACGATCTGACGCGCGAGGCGGTCGCCGGGGCGCTGGGACGCAAGCTCGTGTTCAAGCCGGCGCTGTGGCGCGAGATCGAGGCCAAGCTCACGCGCCGGCACATGCCCGTGCCGGAGGAGAACAAGCGGCAGGCCTACGCCATCGACGGCGCCAAGATCCTCAAGAACGCGCGCGGCTCGGCGCCGGGCCAGCTCGTCCGCCGCGCGCGCGCCGGCCGGCCGCCGCAGTTGATCGCGCTCCTACCCGGCCCGTATTCGGAGCTCTCGCCCATCTTCGAGGAGCGGCTGCTGCCCGTCGTGCTGCGCGAGCACGCGCGCGGCCTGCACGCGCGCAGCGCGGTCTTCCGGCTCTCCGGCGTCACCGAGTCCTTCGCCGACGAGAAGCTGTCGGCGTTGACGAGCCGGCCGCCCGAGGGCGCGAGCTTCACGATCCTGGCGGGCGGCGGCCAGGTGGATTTCCATGCCCGGGTCGTGGACGGCGACGCGCGCCGCGCCGAGCGCACGCTCGAGGACATCCGCGCGCGCGTGCGCCAGGCGGTCGGCGCCCACCTCTTCGGCGAGGGGGACGCCTCGCTGGAGTCCGCCATCGGCGCGGCGCTGGCGGAGCGGGGCTGGACCCTGGCCGTCGCGGAGTCGTGCACGGGCGGAGGCCTGGGGCAGAAGATCACGTCCGTCCCGGGCAGCTCCAAGTATTTCCGCGGCGGCGTGATCGCCTACGCCAACGAGCTCAAGAGGTCGCTGCTCGGCGTCTCGGCTCGGACCCTGGCGCGGCACGGCGCCGTCTCGGCCGAGTGCGCGCGCGAGATGGCTCGCGGCGCGCGCCGGGCCTGCGGCGCCACGCTCGGGCTGTCCATCACCGGGATCGCCGGCCCGGCCGGCGGCTCCGACGGCAAGCCGGTCGGCCTCGTCCACGTCGGCGTCGCCGGACCCGGAGAGGGCGACTGCTTCTCCCGCGAGCTGCGGCTCGGCTCGGAGCGAGGGACGATCCGGGCCCGTTCGGCGGCCGCCGCGCTGGACGCCGTGCTGCGGCTGTGCCGCGAGCGCGCCCTGGCGTAGGCCGGACTTTTATATTAGAATGACGCCGGCATGACGGAGCGCAAGACCAAGCCCAAGCCGCGCCCCTCGACGTCCGCCAAAAAGGCGGCGGGCAAGTCCGTCGCCAGCCTGCCGGCCCCGCTGCTCGCCGCGCTCGAGGCCTCGCTGGACGGCATGGCCGTCGTCGACGGCAGCGGCCGCTTCGTCGCCTGCAACGAGGCGCACGCGCGGATGCACGGCTTCGAAGACGGCGCCGCTTTGGTCGGGCGCCCGTACGGAGACCTCTACCCGCCCGAGGAAGCCGGACGCCTGAAGCAGACGATCCTGCCCCGCTTCGAGAAGGTCGGCCGCTGGCACGGCGAGCTCGTCGGCCGGCGCGACGACGGGGGGACCTTCCCGCAAGAGCTGTCGCTCACGCGCATCGACGGCGGCGGCGACGGCTTCGTCATCGTCGCCCGAGACATCACCGAGCGCAAGCGCGCCCAAGCGGAGCACACCCAGCTCCTGCAGCTCGAGAAGACGGCGCGCGCCGAGGCGGAGGCCGCCAGCCGCGCCAAGGACGAGTTCCTCGCCGTCGTCTCGCACGAGCTGCGCACGCCGATGACCGCCGTGCTCGGCTGGACGTGGCTGCTGCGCAGCGGCGACGTGGCCGCCGAAGAGCGCGACAAGGCTCTCGAGGTCATCGATCGCAACATGAAGATGCAGGCCCAGATCATCGAGGACCTGCTCGACGTGTCGAGCATCATCACCGGCAAGCTCCATCTCAACGTCAAGCCCTTCGAGCTCGGGCCGATCATCCAGGCCGCCGTCGACTCGGTGCGCGCCGCGGCCAGCCGCGCGCGCGTGCAGATCGTCGCCGATCTCAAGCCGGGCCTCAGCGTCAACGGGGACGCCCAGCGCCTGCGTCAAGTGTTCTGGAACCTGCTGTCCAACGCGGTCAAGTTCAATAAGGAAGGCGGCACGATCCGCGTCACGCTCGGCTGCGAGGGCGGCTGCGCCGCGGCCACCGTCGAGGACAGCGGCCACGGCATCGAGCCCTCGGTGCTGCCGGAGATCTTCGACCCGTTCCGCCAAGGCGAGGACTCCTTGACCCGTCAACACCGCGGGCTGGGACTCGGCTTGGCGATCGTGCGCCACCTCATCGAGATGCACGGCGGCTCCGTCGCCGCCTCGAGCGGCGGCGCCGAGAGGGGGGCCGCGTTCACCGTCCTCATCCCGCTGCTCCCGGCAGGCACGCCGCAAGCCGAGGAGGAGAAGAGGATCGACCGCGCCGAAGCCCGGCGCGAGATCGACAACGCCTTGCCCGGCGTGAGCATCCTCGTTGTGGACGACGAGCCCGACACCGTGGCCGTCCTCGTCGAGCTGCTCAAGCACTGCGGCGCCAAGGTCTCGACCGCCTACTCGGCGGCGGAGGCGTTCGAGGCGGTCCGCAAGACGATGCCGCAGCTGCTGGTCTCCGACTTGGCCATGCCGGTCGAGGACGGCTTCTCGCTCATCAAGAAGATCCGCGCGCTGACGGGGGGACGCGACGTGCGAGCGTTGGCGCTCTCCGCGCATGCCGGCGACGAGGACCGCATCGCCGCCCTGGACGCGGGCTTTGACGACTTCCTGTCCAAGCCCGTCGACCTGCGCCACCTCGTCCAGGTGCTGCGCAATCTCCTGATCCCGCGTTAGCGGGATCGCGTCCGGCCGCATTGGGAAGTTCGTTGCGGCCGTGACGGCCGACGCAAGCCCCCCGTTTGACTCCTCCTTTTATAACTTCATATAATCTTCAGATCATGATAACGAAAGAAAGCAAAGCCGAAATCGCCAAGAAGCACGGCAAGCAGCCCGGGGACACGGGCAGCGCTCAAGTGCAGATCGCCCTCATCACGGAGCGCATCAAGCAGCTCTCCGGCCACATGAAGGGCAACAAGAAGGACTACGCCAGCCAGCTCGGGCTGCTCAAGCTCGTCGGCCAGCGCCGCCGCCTCCTCGCTTACCTGAAGAAGTCCGACCTCGCTGCTTACAGCAACACCCTCAAGCAGCTCGACCTCAGGAAGTAAGCCGATGTCCATCCAAAAGATTTCCCTACAGGAGACTGTAGGCGGAAAGACCATTGCCATCGAGACGGGCACCATCGCCAAGCAGGCGGGCGGCTCCGTCACGACCCATCTGGGCGACACCGTCACGTTCTCGGCCGCCACGGCCAACGAGCAGCCCAAGGACATCAGCTTCATGCCGTTGACGTCGGACTACCGCGAGCGCACGTACGCGGCGGGCCGCATCCCCGGCGGCTTCTTCAAGCGCGAGGCCCGGCCTCGCGACAAGGAGACGCTCACCTCCCGCCTCATCGACCGCCCGATCCGCCCGTTGTTCCCGGAAGGCTGGCGCTACGAGACGATGGTGCAGACCCTCGTGATGTCGTCCGACCTCCAGAACGACCCGGACGTGCTCGCCATCAACGGCGCCTCCTGCGCGCTGCTGCTGTCGGACATCCCGTGGAACGGGCCGGTCGCGGGCGTGCGCATCTGCCGGATCAACGACCAGTTCGTGCTCTTCCCGACGTTCGAAGAGCGTGAGACCGCCGAGCTCGAGCTCGTGGTCGCCGGCAAGAAGGGCGCGCTGCTGATGGTGGAAGGCTCCGCCAACGAGATCCCGGAAGAGATCTTCGTCGAGGCGCTCAAGGTGGCCTCCGAGGCCATCGACAAGCTCTGCGACCTGCAGCTGCGCGTCGTCGCCGAGTCGGAGAAGTCCGGCCGCAAGGTCGCCAAGCGGGAGATCAAGCCCGCCGAGGCGCCCGCCAACGTGGAGGAGTACGTCACGTCGAAGGCGCTCGAGCCCATCAAGAAGGCCCTGCGCGCCAAGCTCGACAAGGACGGCCTCGACAGCGCCATCTCGGCGGTCAAGGATCCGCTCAAGAAGGAGCTCGAGGAGAAGGGTAAGACCGACGCGGCCTGGGCGGGCGCGGAGAAGTGGGTCGGCCACGTCATCGAGAACATTTTGTACCGCGAGAGCCGCGCGCTCACGATCGTCGACCGCATCCGTCCCGACGGCCGCGGCTTCGAGGAGATCCGGCCGATCACGATCCAGCTGCCGATCTTCCCGCGCGTGCACGGCTCGGTGCTCTTCACCCGCGGCCAGACGCAGGCGCTCTGCACGGCCACGCTCGGCACCCCGGGCGACATGCAGATCATGGACGTGCTCGAGGGCGAGTACAAGGAGCGCTTCATGCTCCACTACAACTTCCCGGCCTTCTCGGTCGGCGAAGTGCGCCCGGAGCGCGGCCCCGGCCGCCGCGAGATCGGCCACGGCGCGCTGGCGCGCCGCAGCCTCGTCCCGCTGCTGCCCAACGAGGAGGAGTTCCCGTACACGCTGCGCGTGGTCTCCGAGATCATGGAGTCCAACGGCTCCTCGTCGATGGCCTCGGTCTGCGGCGGCTCTCTGGCCCTGTTCGACGCCGGCGTGCCGATGAAGGCCGCCTGCGCGGGCATCGCGATGGGTCTGGTGCTCGAGGGCAACAAGTACGCGATCCTGACCGACATCGCCGGCATCGAGGACCACAACGGCGACATGGACTTCAAGGTGGCCGGCACCCGCAAGGGCATCACCGGCTTCCAGATGGACATGAAGATCGAGGGCCTCTCGATCCAGGTCATGAAGGAAGCTCTCGATCAGGCCAAGCGCGGCCGCTTGTTCATCCTGGACAAGATGGACGCGGCGCTGCCCGAGCCGCGCAAGCAGCTCTCGCAGTACGCGCCGCGCCTGTACCGCCTGCAGATCCCGGTCGACAAGATCGGCGCCCTCATCGGTCCCGGCGGCAAGAACATCCGCCGGCTCATCGAGACCTACGGCGTCTCGGTGGACGTCGAGGACGACGGCAGCGTCTACATCGCCGGCGTCGATCCGCTGGGCTGCGACCAGGCGAAGGCCGAGGTCGAGGCGCTCACGCTCGAGGCCGAGGTCGGCAAGATCTACAAGGGCCACGTCGTCTCCATCAAGGAGTTCGGGGCCTTCGTCGAGATCTTCCCGGGCAAGGAAGGACTCCTCCACATCAGCCAGATCGACGTCAAGCGCGTCGCTCGCGTGGAGGACGTGCTGAAGGAGGGCGACGAGGTCGAGGTGAAGTGCCTCGAGATCGACTCCGACGGCAAGATCCGCCTCTCGCGAAAGGCCGTGATCCAACCGGGCTCCGAGCTCGTCGGCGGCGTGCTGCCGCCGCGCACGGGAGGCGGAGAGCGCCGCGGCGGAGACCGCAACGGCGACCGCCATTCTCGCGGAGGCCGGGGTCGCTAGCGCCATGGCCAAGAAGAAGACGACGCAAGCGGAAGGCGACGCGCTGCCGAAGCTGAAGGCCGTCTATGAGTTCATGACGCAGCACAACCTCGACACCATCGAGCTCAACGAAGAGGGCATGCATCTGAAGATGGTCCGCCGCAAGGCGGCCCAGCCCATGCCCGTGCCCGTTCCCGTGTACGCCGCCGGCGCTCCCGCGCCGGCGGCCGCGGGGCCGGCTGCGGCCAGTCACGCGCCGGCGGCCGCCGCGGCTCCGGTTCCGGCGGGCGAGTCGATCAAGTCGTCCATGATGGGCATCTTCTACCGCGCCGCCTCGCCTTCCAGCCCGCCGTTCGTCAAGGAAGGCGAGTCCGTCAAGCCGGGGCAGATCCTCTGCATGATCGAGGCCATGAAGGTCTTCAACGAGATCAAGGCCGAGTTTCCGTGCACCGTCGTGAAGGTCCTGCTCGAGAACGGCAAGCCGGTCAAGTCCGGCCAGGATCTGTTCATCATCAAGCGCTGAGCGAAGTCAGCGCGCGCTGTAAGCAACTATGGCCGGCCATAGTTGCTTACGCTGTTTCTAGGGGGCCATGAAACGAGCTCACGCGAAGGCGGCTAAGGGCGGCAAGACGGCGAAGAAGGGCGGCTCCATCGCCGCCTTGGCGTTCAAGTGGGGGGGGCTGCTCGCCATCCTCCTGGTCGCTTGGTTTTTGATCGCCCCGTCGCAGTCCGGGCGAGTGGGGCCGGCCGTCGACGCGACCTTCTCGCAAGCGCTCGGCGTCGCCCGATTCCTCGTGCCGCTCTTTTTGCTCCACGGGCTGCTCCAGTACCTGGCCAATCCTAAAGGAACGATCGCCCGGACGTTCGCCGCGCTGTTCTCCCTGGGCGCCTGCGCCACGATGCTGTCGGTCCTGGCCCACGTGTTCAGCCTGGACCCCGTCCACGCCGGAGGCTTGATCGGCGGCCGCTTCGCCGACGTCGTCGCCGCCGGCATCGGCTCGGCGGGCGCCGTCATCCTCTGCGCCACGCTGCTCGCCTTCAGCCTGCAGGTCCTCTTCGGGATCAAGTGGTCGCAGCTCGCCTCGGAGCTCATCAAGCTGGTCAAGGCGGACTACGAGCACTGGCAGAAGAACCGCCAGGAGATCGCCATACAGCTGAAGGCGGCCGCGGACGCCAAGGCGAAGGCCGCCGCAAAGCCGGTGAACGTGACCAGGCAGGCGGAGAAAGCCGCCGAGGCCCCCAAGCCGGTCTCCGAGCCCGCGCCCAAGCCGCTCGAGAAGATCGTCCCCAAGGAGATCAAGGCCGACGCCCCCAGGCCCGCGAAGGTCCAGACCGAGGCGCGCCTCAGCCCGCCGGCCGCGCCGAAAGACTCGCCTTTCGCGAACTATCAGCTGCCGTCGCTCGAGCTGCTCAACCCGCCGCCGCCGGTGGAGAACCGCGGCAAGCCCACGGAAGCCGAGATCCAGCAGGCGATCTCGAGCCTGGAGACCGCCCTCAAGAGCTTCGAGGTCGACGCCCGCGTGACCGGCTACGCCCCCGGCCCCGTCATCACGCGCTACGAGCTCGCCCCGGCCCCCGGGGTGAAGGTGAGCTCCATCGTCGCCCTCGAGAACGACATCGCCCTGGCCATGCGCGCCAAGGGCATCCGCATCATCGCCCCGATCCCCGGCAAGGCCGCCGTCGGCATCGAGATCCCGAACGCGCGGCCCGCCATGGTCGTCCTGCGCGAGCTGCTCGAAAGCCCCGCCGCCGTGCCGGCGGACGCGCCGCTGCTCACCTTCGGCCTGGGCCTCGCCGCCGACGGCCATCCCAAGGGCGCCGACATCCAGAAGATGCCGCACCTGCTCGTCGCCGGCGCCACCAACAGCGGCAAGTCCGTGGCCATCCACTCGATGATCATGTCGATCCTCATGCGGGCTCGTCCCGACGAGGTCAAGTTCATGATGATCGACCCGAAGCGGCTGGAGCTCACGTTCTACGACGGCATCCCGCACCTGTTCGATCCCACGCAGGCGGCCGACAAGGTCTCCGTGGTCACCAACCCCAAGGACGCCGCCAAGAGCCTCTCCGCCCTCGTGCGCCTCATGGAGAAGCGCTACGAGAAGTTCCAGCTCTTCGGCGTGCGCAACATCGACTCCTTCAACAAGGAGGCCGACAAGAAGGGCCAGCCGCGCGAGTTCTTCATCGTCGTCGTCATCGACGAGCTGGCCGACCTGATGCTGATCGCCGCCGACACCGTCGAGGACTCGATCCAGCGCCTGACGCAGATGGCGCGCGCCGTCGGCATCCACCTCGTCCTCGCCACCCAGCGCCCGTCTGTCGACGTGATCACCGGCGTGATCAAGGCGAACCTGCCGGCGCGCTTGGCCCTCCAGGTGATCTCGAAGATCGACTCCAAGGTCATCCTCGACGGCAGCGGCGCCGAGACGCTGCAGGGCAAGGGAGACATGCTCTACCTCTCCGCCGGCGCCCAGAAGCCCGAGCGCTGCCAAGGCGCCTACGTCAGCGAGGACGAGATCAGGAAGGTCTGCGATTACCTCAAGACGCAGGGCAAGCCGGACTATCCCATGCTCGAGACGATGGCGGCCAAGGGGGGCGCCAGCGAGGACTTGGCGACGCTCGGCGTCGAGCCGCTCGAGTTCTCGCAGGCGCTCAAGCTCGTCCTGGAGCGCCGGCGCGTCTCCCAGGACCTGCTGAAGTCGCAATTCGGCAGCTCCGCGCGCGCGACGAACCTGCTCTCGGCCCTCGAGGTCAAGGAGCTCATCCACAAGCCCGAGGGCTCCAACCGCTGGGAGATCCACTTCGACCAGATCGAGGACTACCTGCGCCAGAACTTCCCGCAGGTGCCGCTGGACGACCGGCGATGATCATCTCCGCGGCGCTTCTCCTGCTCGCGAGCGCGGGCCTCGCGGGGGAGCCGACCTCCCTGCCGCTGCTGCCGCCGCCCACGCAGCCCATCACCGTCGAGCTCGTGGTCTCCCGCTTCGAGAAGCTCGACAAGGATCTCAACAGCCTCTCCGCCGACTTCACGCAGAGCGTGGAGTGGCAGGCCTCCGGCACGGCGCAGAAAGTGGCGGGCCGCGTCGAGTTTCGCAAGCCCGACCTCCTGCGCCTCGAGCACGAGCTTCCGGAAGCGCAGACGCTGGTCTCGGACGGCACGTGGCTGTGGATCTACCGCCCGTCGACGGACCAAGTGATCAAGACCCGCTTCGCGGACTGGAAGAAGTCCGAGCCGATGGCGCAGGGCCTGCTCGACTTCGGCAACTACGCCGGGCTGCTCAAGTCCTACGACGCCTCGATCAGCTCCGTGACCGCCCCGGACAAGGACGGGCAGCGCGAGGTCTCGCTGACGCTGCGGCCCAAGCAAAAGGACCAGGCGGGGGACTTCGCCCTGATCCTGCGCCTGTCGACTCGGGACTATTTCCCGGCCGTCACCGACCTGCGCGCCGGAGGGGTCACCGTCCATACGTCGTTCTCCAATATCAGGTATAATCCAGCGCTGCCCGACTCACGGTTCCGTTTCACGCCGCCGCCGGGAGCCGACGTCTTCGACAACGTGAAGCCGCCGAAAGGCAAGTGACATGGACAGCGACAGAGACCCGCTTCGAAAAATCCCGACCAAGCACGCTCCCGAGATCAAGGTCGACATCGGGACGAGCCTGAAGGAAGCCCGCGCCAAGAAAGGCCATTCCATCGACGCCGTCAGCCAGCACACGCGCATCCCGCGCAAGTTCCTGGACGCGCTCGAGAACAACCGCTTCGAGGAGTTCCCGGCCCTGGCCTACCTCCGCGGCTTCTTGAAGAGCTACTGCGACTACCTCGAAGTGGACTTCGACGCGATCTGGCGCCAGATCGAGGCCCCGCCGCCCGCTCCCGCCGCCGAGCCGGGGACGCCGGCCAAGCCCGCCGCGCCGGCGCCCGCCGCCCGCCACGGGGCTCATTCCGCGCCCGCCGCCGCCCACGCCGCCCCGCCGCCGGGCGTGGCCAAGTCCAACGGCCACGCGTCGAAAGGCGGCCACGCCGCGCCTGGAGCGGGGGGCTCTCTTTGGCTTCCGGGCGTGCTCATCCTCTCCGGCTGCGTCCTGGCCGGCATCGGCCTCTATTGGCTTAGCGCGCGCGACACGATGAA
>Ga0265338_10008599_pt1 | contig 12354 bp, 8 predicted proteins | sample 42126metaG_FD_193579 | JGI IMG/M metagenome (GOLD analysis project Ga0265338, IMG submission 193579) | Rhizosphere microbial communities from Carex aquatilis grown in University of Washington, Seatle, WA, United States - 4-21-26 metaG | ecosystem: Host-associated > Plants > Roots > Rhizosphere >... | reverse complement strand
ATTGCAGAAATCGAATTACAGTTTGAAGCCAGCGGATTGAAAGCCCGGCTCCCGGAGGTCGGCCCGGTGGCAGCGGCGAGCGTGCTGGATTATTTTGCGTCACCCGCCGGAAAAAGGGTTCTGGCCCGCATCCGCGAATTGAAAATCAAACCGGAGCGCGGAGCATCGCTCCGCATGTCAGGCAACGACAACGCAACTGGCGGAGCAATGCTCCGCCCTCCGGTTTTCGCCGGAAAGACGTTTGTGCTCACCGGCACACTGCCGGCGCTGACGCGCGAGGAAGCGACGGCGAAGATTGAAGCGCTGGGCGGCAAGGTCACCGGCAGCGTCAGCAAAAAAACGGATTACGTCCTGGCCGGCACCGAAGCCGGTTCCAAACTGGACAAGGCGCAGCAACTCGGCGTCAAGATTTTGAACGAAGCGGAATTTTTGAAGATGGGCGGGCAATAAATCCACGTCGCCTCACATTTTCTCCGCAGCGATTCACCGAGTCGCGCTCCTTTGCCGTTTCGAAGTCTTACGCGGCGTTGCCGGACCGGTTCATCAACTGGGTCTTGAACTCGGCCAACTGGTCATCGTAGTAATCAACGGACTTGGGCGTGGTGGTCAGCGTGGAATCGAAGTTCACCAGCGTGACCAGCGTGCTGTAGGTGGCCATGTCGTGCACCGGCAGCACGGCCCGGATGCCGCCGGCCGGCCCCAGTCGGGAGTAACAATCCTGCTCGTGGATTTGTTTCACCACAATGACGCGGTAGCCCAGCTTGCCCAGAAACATCTGGTAGGAATTCGTGGTGATGATCGCCCCTTGCATTACCGGGATCGTAATGCCGAGGTTGTCAAACACCGCTTTCAACGGTTTAAATTGGTCGCGAGACAAAATGCGTTCAAATCGCTGCTGTTCGGTTTCGCCGACCGGAGGCGGATTGGCCGCCGGCGCGATGACTGCTGAATTTTTGATCATAAAACTTGGAATCGGAATTGAAACCTCGGTCCGGCTCGCTAGGCGGGAACACAATCATTATCGTTCATGGCGAGGATTATGTCCACACTTCGTTTGCGGTCCTCGCGGGTGTCCCTATTTCAGCGCCGCATAGACGCGGTGCACGTCGTCATGGTCATCGAGGGCATTGAGGAAATTTTCGACGTCCTTGCGATCGGCGGCGTTGACCTCGACAAAATTCTTGGCCAGATAGCGCATTTCCGAGGCGATGACGTTCCAACCGGCGGCTTTCAACGCCTTGGCCACGTGGTCGAGGTCCTTGATTTCAGTCAGGAAGCGCGCGCCCGTCTGGCCGGCGGGGACTTCCTCGGCTTCGAGCGGCTCGATTTCCTGCGCTCCGGCTTCGATGGCATCGGCTTCGGCATCACGATGGGCATCGGGATGCGTGGCTTCGACGACCCCGAGATGATTGAAGAAAAAGCTGACGCTGCCGGGCTGGCCGAGCGAACCGGCCTTGAAGATATTGCGGATTTCCGGCGCGGTGCGATTGCGGCTGTCGGTGAGGCACTCGACAATGACCGGCACCTTGTGCGGCGCGAAACCTTCATAGATGACGGTATCGAAATTGACCTTTTCCGTGTCCAGCCCGGCGCCCTTGCGAATGGCGCGCTCGATGGTGTCGCGATACACGGAGGCTTTTTTGGCCTTTTCAACGGCGACAAAAAGGCGCGCATTGAGGTCGGGATCGGGTCCGCCGAGCTTGGCCGCGACCATGATTTCGCGGACCAGTTTGGCGGTCATCTGGCCTTTTTTCTGCGCATTGATTTCGCGCCCGGCCTGTTTCCATTGTGCGCCCATCGGGTATACCAGTATAAAAAACCATTGCGCCGGTTCAATGTAAATTGCGCGGCTGGATTCAAGAATGAGTGTCACGCGACACTGCCGCCAGGAAACGCCGACTTCAACCAACAGAGTTTCTCTGTTTGCCGTGCTGCCGCGTGAACGCGGCGTTCCTTTTGCGCCCATCAATAATTGGCTGGCCGTTGACGGCTTGTGCTTTTCCGGACTTTCGCGTATTCGTCGCGGATGCTTGTGGTTCACATTGATGTTCACGTCAAACCGGACTGTGTCGAGGCGTTCAAAGAGGCGACCTGCCTCAACGCGCGCCTGAGTTTGCTGGAGTTGGGTGTTCTGCGCTTCGACGTCCTGCAACAACAGGACGACCCGACGCGGTTCGTGTTTGTGGAGGTTTATCGTAATGCCGAGGCTGCCGCCGCGCACAAGAAGACGGAGCATTATCCGGTCTGGCGCGATACAGTGGCGTCCATGATGGCCGAGCCGCGCGTCCGCGTGGAGTTCAACCAGATAGCCCCGGATGACTAAGTGGCAGGACCGATCCCGCTTTGCGGGACCAGGACGCGCAGCAGCGCGTCCCTACCAGGATTTCTATGCGTTTTGAATTCACATCGCCAACCAGAATCATTTTCGGCGCGGGCGCCTTGCGCGAGGCGGGCGCCATTGCCGCAGAATTTGGCAATCGCGCGTTGGTTGTGACCGGCCGCAATCCCGGCCGCGCCGGATCATTGCTGAAAGTTCTTCACGAAACCGAAGTGAGCGCGGCAACCTTTGCCGTGTCTGGCGAGCCCGAAATAGACACCGTGCAAGCCGGTGTCGCGTTTGCCAAAGAGGAGAATTGCGATTTCGTCATCAGCATCGGCGGCGGCAGTGTCATTGATGCCGGCAAAGCCATCGCCGCCATGCTGACGAATGATGGCGAATTGCTGGATTACCTTGAAATCATCGGTCGTGGCAAGCCTTTGGCGCAATTGTCCGCGCCATTTATCGCCATCCCGACAACGGCGGGCACCGGTTCGGAAGTCACGCGCAACGCAGTGTTGTCATCGCCGGAACACAAATTAAAGGTCAGCCTGCGCAGTCGGTTGATGATTCCCAGCGTGGCCGTGATTGATCCTGAGCTCACCTATGATTTGCCGCCGGCGCTGACTGCCACCACCGGCCTCGACGCCCTCACGCAACTGATTGAGCCGTACGTATGCCTGCGCGCGAACCCGATGACGGATGGTCTGTGCGTGGAAGGCATCCGCCGCGCGGCGCGAGCGTTGCGGGTCGCGTTTGGTGACGGCCAGAACAAATCGGCGCGCGAGGACATGGCGGTGGCGAGTTTGTTTGGCGGTTTGGCACTGGCCAATGCCGGCCTCGGCGCGGTGCATGGATTTGCCGGGCCGATTGGGGGCGGCTTTCCCGCGCCGCACGGCACAATTTGCGCGGCGTTGTTGCCGCACGTGATGAGCATGAATATCCAGGCGCTCCGGAAACGCGCCCCCGGCGGTGAAGCATTGCGGCGCTATGATGAATTGGGGCGTTTGTTGACCGGCAATGCCCACGCGGCAGCGGACGCCGGTGTGGAATGGGTCAGCAAACTTGTCAGCGATCTGCACATTCCGCAACTGAGCGCTTGCGGCATCAAATCGGAACACGTTGCCGACCTGGTGGCGAAAGCCGGAAAAGCCAGCAGCATGAAAGCGAACCCGATTGCACTCACGCCTGAGGAATTGGCGGACACGCTGCAACGGGCGTTGTGATTTGAAAAACGAGCGGGATGGCCGAGGCGGCAGGTTGGTCTTGAGGTTGTCCGTCAATTCTGACGGAGCCGGTAAAAGACAGCCCTGCCGGTCAGGCTGTTCGTCACCACGTTTTCACTTCCAACCACGACGGGCAAGGGCAGAACGGAATTCCAATTTGCGGAGGCGAGATTGGTTGTGCATTCCAGCGAGTAGCCCGCAACATTCGCGGGCCAGAAGAGTATGACGTTGCTGGCCTGATTCAACACCCCCAGAGTCGGAGAAGGAGGGACAACAGCTTGTCCGACAAAAGTTGAAACGCTCAGGGCCGGAAGAACGTTTGTGAACACAGCCCCATTAACGGCAATCGCGGATTGTTGCGCGAGCGAAAGGGAGCCGGAAGTGATCCAGGGAGTCACGCTGCCGGCGGTGAAGCCCGACAGGTTGAAAACCTGGGTCACCGAACCGCTGGTGGGATTGACGGCCACAATCGCAAAGTTGCGGGAGGCGGGGTCTTTGTAAGCGCTGACCTGAGTGGCGTTGCCGGTGTTGGTCACTCCAATCCGATAATAACCCGGACGCACAAAGCGGCTATAATTGCCCAATACATACATGCGCTTGGCTGGATTGCCGAAGTCATCGGTCAACGCCAGATTTACCGGGCCATCTGGATCGTACGGAATGAGCCAATAATAGTGCCAGGCATTGACTTCCGCCACCGTCATGAAGACATGAATTTGGCCCGCCCAATAGATGCCGTTGGTGATGCTGCCATCAAAGACATCAAACGAGGAAATCTCTGTTTCCCAGAGCGCTTTGCCATAATTGTTCACCTGCGCAACGGTGCTGCCGTAATTGTGGCCGCCCAGAATGCCCACCATCGCCGCCGTATTCGGGTCATCCATGGCGTTGGTCGCCAGGTCAAACTCCCAGCGGGAATATTCCGGCATCATGATTTTGGTTGAAGCCGCATTGCTGGCAACGAGGGCGTTGTAAAGATAAGGAAGAAAATCGTGAAACTGTTGGGCCGTCCACAGGCAGGATTCGTAAGTGGTCCATTGATCCGGTTCGTTTTGAATCGAAAGGGCATAAAGATGGACGCCGCTGTTCTCCATGCTGGCCACATAACCGGCCAGTTGCCGGGCATAACCCTGGTAGTTGCCCGCGCTCGAAACAAAATGGCCGCCGTTGACCGAGTTGGTATCCTTGTAAATCACCGGCGGGCTCATGGGCGTGCTCCACACCCGCGCACCGCGCGCCTGCGCCTTCTGCATCGTATCCAGTTCGGTCGTGGTGCCGTCGGGCGCGACGCGATTGCGCAACAACGAAAGGCCAATGCCGTTGTTGGTGGAAAAAAACATATCGGCCTGACTGTCAGACAGACTTGGCGCCGTCCACGCCGAACAGGCGCCAAAGCCGTCAATGCGTTGATGCACGTCGTTCCAATTAACGGCGCATAGTGATGAGGTTTGGAACGACATCGTCACCGTGAGATTATCAATGGCCACCTGCTCGTTGGTGTGGATCGCAGCGCCGTTCCAACCATTCACCTGGAGTTGAATTTGCCAGGTTCCCCCGGCAGGATTAAAACTGTTGGTTGCCGACCCGATGGTGGCATCCGCCAAATTTACCGAAATATGCTTGAAGACGCCGGTGGTATAGGATCCCAACGGAATGTTACCACCCGGCGTGGCCGTAAGCGTGCCGCCATAACCGGTATTCCCCCAGCTCTGCAGCACGCACCAGATTGCGCTCAACCCGGGATTATTCACCTTGATGTCAAACGACAACTGATAATCACCGAGGTTCGTGCTGGGATTCCCGTATACCAGCGGGTCGGCATATAGGCAACCCACATAACCTGAGTAGGCTTGTGTAAAGTCCGCCCGGATCACAAGCGCTCGCGTGCCGTTGACTCCCGCCCCGTTAACGTAAGTCACCACGATGTTGCTCAATCCGGCCCCGCCAGACCAGTTGAACGGGCTGGCGCCGGCGGGCGTGTTAATGGAATCATACGTCTCGTTGATCAGCAGGTTGGTCTGGGCTTGCGCCATGTCCGCAAAAAAGCCGGAACCCGCTGCAATGGCCACATAGAAATGACTTTTTATGAATGCGCCAAGAAATTGCAACACCGTTCGAATCCCGGAATGATTCTTGAAACGGGTCTGATCCAGCCGTGACATTTTTTGAAGCCGTTGAGGAACGACGGACGTTGAATTAATGGTTGTTAAAAAGGTTTCTTTAGTTGGGGTCGCTTATCCGAATACACCTATAATTATAATCGGGATTGCCTTTTTCGGCAATGTGGCATTTTTATTGGCCTTTATACAAAAATGAACGGTTCGTACCGGCCAATTTTCGTTCGCAGATGGCATTGAACGGTGCGACGTGCCGCTATTCGGGTTTGTGTCGCGTTGTGGCCGTCCATGACGAACGCAAATCTCCGGACACCCCGGCAGCGCGGTGTAATTTGAAAAAGTGAACGTGATCTGGAAAACGGAGCGGGTGATTGCGCAGACGGCTTGTCTGGCGCGCAGCTTGAAGCGTTGGACAGGACGCGAATTGTCATCCGGCGTTTCCAGCCCGTTAGAACTTTCGCGGGCGGTTTTCGAAGCGCCATTTGTCATCGTTTCGCATGGCACCGAGACCGATCCCATCTTGAATTACGGCAATCGCGCGGCGCTGACGCTGTGGGAAATGTCGTGGGAGGAATTGACACGCACGCCGTCGCGGCTTACCGCCGAGGAGCCCGGCCGCGACGAGCGGGCGCGATTGCTGGAAACAGTGGCGCGGCGCGGGTTTATTGATGATTATTCCGGCGTGCGCATTTCAAAGACCGGCCGGCGGTTTCGCATCAGCCGCGCGACCGTCTGGAACCTGCTGACCGATGCCGGCAAATCGTGCGGCCAGGCCGCGATGTTTGATCGCTGGGAATATCTTTGAGCTTTGACGCCGGGGTTTTAAGCTGAACGCGAAATATTTTGAACAACGCCGACTCCAACCTGCCCGCTGGAATTTACCGGACGCGCGAGCACGCCTTCGTCGGTTTGTTATTCATGATCCTGTTCATGCTGGTTTCGGAAAACACCACCGACTGGCCGGTTTTCTCCAGCCCGTACAATTGGTTCCACAGGTAAACCCGGCCTGAATCATGCTTTTTCCGCAAAAAGAAATCCTGCGCCGGCCCGAATGGATTGCCGCCATCTTGACCACGGCTGCCATCGTCGGGTTGCATTTCTTTTTTCTTTTTCACGCGGGGGGATTCTGGCGTGACGAAGTCAATCTGATCAATCTCGCGGGCAGCCATTCCTTGGCCGGGATGAAAAAAGATTCTTTCCCGATTCTGATGCCGTTGCTGGTGCGCGGCTGGTCAGGGGTGGGGCTGGCGCGCACTGATTCCAGCCTGCGCCTCCTGGGAACTTTGATCGGCCTGGGAATCCCTGCCGCCCTGTGGTGGATCGCGTGGAAAACCCGGCGGTCGGCGCCATTGCTGGGCCTCGCGCTATTCGGCTTGAACAGCACATTGATTATCTTTGGCGATTCCATCCGCGCTTACGGTCTGGGTTGCCTGTTGATCCTGCTTGCGATGGCGGCCGCGACCGCATTTTTGCGGCGGCCGTCCTGGACGCGGACAGGCTGGCTGGCGTTGTTTGCGATTCTGAGCGTTCAGGCGATTTATCATAACGCCATTCTGGTCGGGGCGATTTGCCTGGGCGCCTGGGTGGTGTGCTGGCGGCGAAAAAACCGGGCCGCTGCCCTGCAAATTTTTCTGGCCGGCCTGGCGGCCGCCTTTTCACTTTTGCCTTACGTGGCCGGGCTGCTGGGCGGCCGGGAATCATCGGAGGTTTTGAGGACCGGATTGAAGCCGTGGCGTTTCTTTGCCGCTTTCCGGGACACTTTGGGATTTCCCCTCGAAGGATATATTTTTGTGTGGGCGATCCTGGGATTGGCGTTGGTTTTTTTAGCCGGAGCGACATTGTTCCGCGCCCCGAAAACTGTCGCCGTAACCGATGAAAGCGTGGATGATTGGCAGTTGTTCGCCGGCACAACTTTGATTGCGGCGTTTGCAGGTTATCTCTTGTTCCTTTGGCTCGCAGCCTTTCCTTCACAATCCTGGTATTTGCTGCCACTCACAGCTCTGGCCGTGGCGTGTTTTGAGACAGGATTGCCCGTCTTGCACGGAATGTGGCGCGCGGTGTTGTTCGGTCTGGCTGCCGCCACCGTGGTGATCGCCATCCCGACAGCCAGCCGTGATTTGCATTATCGCTTCACCAACGTTGACACCTGGGCCGGAACGCTGACGACGGACGCCTCACCGGACGATTATATTGTGATCGTTCCGTGGTTTTGCGGCATTACGTTCGACCATTATTTCAAAAGCCCGACTCCCTGGACGACCTTGCCGCCGCTGGCCGACCACGCCACGCACCGTTATGACCTTGTCAAAATCCAAATCCAGAACACCAACGCCGTCCAACCCTTGCTCGAACGCATTGTCACAACGCTTCAACACGGGCATCGCGTGTGGGTTCTGGCCGGCATGGGCTGGATGGATATTCCCGAAGCCGGAACTTCCGCGCTGCCCAGCCTGCCGCCGGCGCCCCTGAAAAATTCCGGCTGGTCGGAAACGCCTTATACCATGGTCTGGGATTCCCAGGTCGGTCACTTGCTCGGTGACCACGCCGTCCGGTTCGCGCGAGTGAAAAATCCCACGGCCGGGATGCCCATCATCGAAAACACGGAATTATTCCTGGCCGAAGGCTGGACAAATTCTGTTCCGGCGGCTTCCGGATCAAATTCAAATGCAAAGTGACGCCGGGGATTTTTGCCGAGGCTCAAAACCATTTCTTTTTTTTGAAGTACCAGAAGGTGAGCAGCGTGGAAACCAGCGTAAATGCCGCCGCGACGGGATAGGCGTGCTGCAAACTCAGCTCCGGCATGTCGCGGAAATTCATTCCGTACCAGGTACCGACCATCATCAGAGGCGTTGTGATGACCGTGATGAGCGTGAGCAATTTCACCACTTCGCCGGTCTGGTTGGATGACATGTTGAGATAGACTTGCAGGATCCCGGTGAGCGAATCCATGTAACCCTGCGCCAGCTCGTCAATGTGAACCAGCCCATCATAAACGTTGCGGAAATAAGGCACGAGATGGGGCCGGACGAGTTTGAAATCCCCCCGCGCAAACCGCGACAGCACTTCGCGCTGCGGCCCGATGATCTGGCGCAGATGCAGCACTTCCTTTTTGATCTGGACGATTTTGGTCAGGGTCCCCTGGCTGTGCCGCTGCAAGGCCAACTGTTCCAGTTCGGAGATTTCCAGCGAGAGCTCATCCAGGGCGGGCTTGTAGTTGTCCACCAGCGTGTCGAGCAGCGAGTGCGCCACACGGTCGGGCGCGCGCGCGATGCTCAGTCCGCTGCCGATTGCGCGTTCCTCTACGACTGTCACACTGCGCATCGGCGCTTCGTGGAAGGTGACCAGAAAATTTTTGCCCAGAAAAAAATCAAGTTCGGACGTGGCAAAACGGCCGTCCTTGCGGCTGTAATCCACGGCATGGATGACCATGAACAGATACGGCACGAACCGGTCGTCTTCCTTGGGCGAATATTCCTCGACTTTCGGCGACGCGCTGACGGTCAGGCAATCTTCGATGGAGAGCGGATGAAAATGGAAAACGTCCTCCAGCACCGCGCGCGTCTCGTCCGCCGTCGGCTTTTCCAGGTCCACCCAGAGGAACAGGTTCGTGTCGGCCAGCAACGTCGGCATCAGGAACATCTCGATGTCCTTGGTGTGCAAACGCCCCTGCGTCGTAAATGCGAACGACCGTATCATGCCTTTGGTCTCGTGTTGAATCGTGCAGTTGATGCGATGTTAAAAATAATATCGGACAAGGCAAGTTTCGTTTGTGAATTTGGCGGGGTGAGACTCCGCCGAGCCGTAATTAGCGCTGGGCTCGAGAGACTCTCGCCCCCCTTGGTTTGCGCGTGCAAACCGGAGTGATTTCTGGTTTACTCCGCCAACTCTGATGGACGACACGAATGCATTGATTGAGCAGCGCAAGGCCAAGCTCGCGGCGCTCCGGGCGAAGGGAATCGACCCGTTCAAAAATAAGTTCACGCCGGCTGAATCCTGCGCCGAGGCGCGGAAAAATTACGCCGAAGGCCGCGAAGTCGCGCTCGCCGGACGCATCACCGCGCACCGCGACATGGGCAAATCCATGTTTATGGACATCCGCGACCAGAGCGGGCGCATCCAGATTTACGCGCAGAAAAATGTCCTCGGTGACGACCAATTCGCCGTTTTTCAGCATCTCGATCTGGCAGATTTCATCGGCGTGCGCGGCACGATGTTCACCACCAAGACCAATGAGATTTCCGTCAAAATCACGAGCTTCGTCATCCTCGCCAAGGCGCTCCGCCCGCCGCCGGCCAAGTGGCACGGACTTGAAGACACCGAAATCCGCTACCGCCAGCGTTACCTCGATTTGATGGCGAACCCGGAGGTCAAAGAAATCTTTCTCAAGCGCAGCCAGATCATTGCCGAGCTCCGGAATTTTCTGCACACGCGCGGTTTTGTGGAGGTGGAAACGCCGATGATGCAGGCGATTCCCGGCGGGGCGGCGGCGCAACCCTTCAAAACGCATCATAACGCGCTCGGCTGCGATTTTTACATGCGCATCGCGCTGGAACTGCCGCTGAAGCGGATGCTGGTCGGCGGCGTGGACAAAGTGTTCGAGATTGGCCGTGTTTTCCGCAACGAAGGCCTTTCACGCAAACACAATCCCGAATTCACCATGCTCGAGGCCTACCAAGCCTTTGGCGATTACGAAAGCATGATGGAACTGGTGCAGGCGACGATTTGCCACGTCGCGCAGAAGATTTTGGGAACGCTTAAAATTGAGCACAAAGACGCCGAAGGCAAAGTGACCAAAACGATTGACCTCACAAATTGGAAACGCGCAAAATACAAAGATCTTGTCCGCGAAAAATCCGGCGCGGATTGGTTTGAAATTTCTAGGGACGAACGTCGCCAGCGCGCCCATGACCTCGGCGCGGAAATCACCAAGGACTATCAGGATTTCGAAGTCACGGGCGCGGTGTTTGAGAAATTGATCGAGCCGACGCTGATTCAGCCGACATTCGTCACGCATCTGCCGAAGGAACTCGTGCCGCTGGCCAAGCTTTCGCCGGACGACCCGACAACGGTCGAAGTTTTCGAGTGTTGCATCAACGGCCAGGAAATCGCGCCTGCCTACACCGAGCAAAACGATCCCATTGCGCAGCGCGAACGGCTGGAACATCAGGCCGGCGGCGAGCAACAGAAGCTCGACGAGGACTTTCTGGTTGCGCTGGAGCACGGCATGCCGCCAGCCGGCGGCATGGGCATGGGCATTGACCGTTTGTGCATGATGTTGCTCGGCCAGGAAAGCATCCGCGACGTGATATTATTCCCTCAATTGAAACCGAAATGAGACACGAATGAACCTGTGGTAGCACAGGCCTCCGGCCTGTTGTTTCCAGCGTCGCGCCGGAAACCTTTCCCGATTTACAATTCCAAATGCGCAAACAACCAACAAACTGCTACACTGCCCGACGAAATTCGGCGGGACGCCGAATTTAACCCGCGGGACGCGGGTGCCACCGTAGAATTTTTCATGTTAACCATAGCTGGATTAAGTAAATCGTTTGGTGGTCGTCAATTATTTGACGACGTCTCGCTCACGCTCCTTTCCGGCGAGCGCGTCGGCCTCGTCGGGCCGAACGGCGCGGGCAAATCCACGCTGCTCAAAATCATCCTCGGCCAGGAACAACCCGATGCCGGCGAAGTCACCTTTATCCGCGGCACGCGGTTCGGCTACCTGCCGCAGGAAAGCGAACCGGCCGGCAACGAAAGCGTCCTCGATATCACCGTGCCGCATGACCACGAACATGACGGCCAGTTTGTTGCCAAGGCAAAACAGATCCTGGCCAATCTCGGTTTCAAGCAGACCGATTTTGCGCGGCCGGCCCGCGAGTTGAGCGGCGGCTGGGTGATGCGCGCGCATCTGGCGCGGCTGCTGACGCAGGAGCCGGACGTGCTGATGCTGGACGAGCCGACCAATCATCTCGACCTTGAAACGCTCCTGTGGTTCCAGGAGTACCTGCGGCATTATCCCGGTGCGATTTTGCTGATTTCGCACGACCGCGAATTTCTCAACCGCCTCTGCACGCACGTCGCCGAGCTGCGCTCATCGCGCGTGTTGCGTTACACCGGCAATTACGATGAATACCTCGAACAACGCGCCGCAACGGAAGTGACCATGGTCGCCACGGCCAAAGCGCAGCAACGCGAGATTGACCGGATGCAACTGTTCGTGGACCGGTTCCGCGCCAAGAACACCAAAGCCGCCCAGGCGCAGAGCAAAATGAAGCAGATTGAGCGGCTCAAGGAGGACATGGTCCAGACGCCTGACGGACCGGGTCCGACGGTCGGATTCCGTTTCCCTCAACCGCAGCGCAGCGGCCATCGCGTCATCACGCTCAAGCACGTGAAGTTCGGGTATCCGTCGGAGCGCCGAGCACCGCCTCGGCCCGAGGCTAGTGATGCGACCGGCGCCGAGCCGGTGCTCGGCGCTCCAGTGGCGGATACCAAACTGATCTACGATAACCTGCATTTTGAGGCCGAACGCGGGCAACGCATTGTGCTGGTTGGGCCAAATGGCGCGGGCAAATCCACGCTGTTGAAACTGCTGGCCGGGGTGTTGCAACCGCTGTCGGGCGAGCACCGTCTCGGCCATAACACGAAATCAGGTTATTTTGCGCAGCACCGCGCGCATATGCTCAATCCCAAC
>Ga0265338_10008598_pt1 | contig 12354 bp, 12 predicted proteins | sample 42126metaG_FD_193579 | JGI IMG/M metagenome (GOLD analysis project Ga0265338, IMG submission 193579) | Rhizosphere microbial communities from Carex aquatilis grown in University of Washington, Seatle, WA, United States - 4-21-26 metaG | ecosystem: Host-associated > Plants > Roots > Rhizosphere... | reverse complement strand
CGAATCCAACCAGCACCACGAATGCGGCAATCACTCGGACCAATTTTTCCATTGGAACCCTCTCCCCCGGGGTCGAGATGGCGGAATCGAGATGGCGGAATCGAGATGGCCAAGAGTTTCAGGGTCAAAGTGCGCAGTTGTCAACCGTTGAGCACCTTTGCGGTCCGCGCGGCATTTTGACACTCCTCTTCACTCGCCCGATAATCCAAACTGTGATTCGCTCCGCCGTTTTTCGTCGATCCTTCCGCAAAGATTTCCCTGCCGCTGTTCGTGGCGAAGGCGTCTACGTCTGGGACACTGCGGGTAACAAGTATCTCGACCTCTCCGGCTCTGCTGTGGTCAACTTCATCGGGCACGGTGTCCCGGAGATCTCCGCCGCCATGGCGGAACAGGCGGCGAAGCTCGAGTTCGTCCACACCAGTCAGTTCACGACTCCCGTCGCCGAGGAGTACGCCGAGGAGTTACTCGCTTTCGCGGGAGAACATTTCCGCGGCGGCGCCGTCTACTTTACCTGCGGCGGTTCCGAATCGATCGAGACTGCGCTCAAGCTCGCGCGGCAATACCAAGTCGAAATCGGCCAGGGCAAGCGCCACCAGATCCTCAGCCGCCAGCAGAGCTATCACGGCTCGACTCTGGGCGCGCTATCGGTCTCTGGGAACAAACAACGCCGCGAAATATATTTGCCCATGGTGCGCGAGTTCGCGCACGTTGGAATGCCGTATTGCTACCGTTGCGACTTTGATTGCACCGACGGCTGCCGCAACTGCGGACAGCAATACGCCGCTGAACTTGAGCATGCCCTCGAAGCCGCGAAGGGCGAAGCCGCCGGATTCATCTTCGAACCCGTCAGCGGCGCGACGCTCGGCGCCGTAGTTCCTCCGCCGGGATATTTGCAGACCGTCGCCGAAATTTGCCGCCACCACGGCGTGCTCCTGATTGCCGACGAAGTCATGACCGGTATGGGCCGCACCGGACGTAATTTCGCCATTGAACATTCGAGCGTGACGCCAGACATTCTCGTCACCGCCAAAGGACTGTCGAGCGGATACGCTCCGCTCGGCGCGGTGATCGCAAGCGCCAGAGTAGTTGAAGCCATCGCCGCCGGCTCCGGAGCGTTCCTGCACGGCTTCACCTACAACGCCCATCCCATATCACTGGCGGCTGGACGTGCAGTGCTGCAATATCTGGAGGCGAAGAAACTGGTTGAAGCCGCCGACTCCAGCCAGGCCTGCAGCCCTGCCACCCGCTTCAAGCAGGCGCTTGAGACTCTGAGCAAAGAAGATGCAGTCGGTGATGTCCGCGGCATCGGATTGTTGTGGGCCGTGGAATTCGTCGAAGACAAACCGAGCAAGCGTCCCTTTCCCCACACCCAGAATTTCGCGGGCAAGGTCGGCGCCGCCGCCCTGAAGCGCGGCCTGCTGGTCTACCCCATGCAGGGCAGCGTCGACGGAATCTCCGGCGACCACCTCCTTCTTGCGCCTCCCGCCGTCATCACCCAAGAGCAAATCGCGTGGTCGGTTGACCAATTGGCCCAGTCCATCCGCGAAGCAAATGCTTCCCCGTCCTAGAACACCGCTGGTCTTCTTCGCGACCTTTGCGGAATCTCTTTGCGATCCTTGCGTCAAAGGCTCTTTGAGCGCAGCGCCACCAGTTGACCTACTCCCTTAGCTCCAATGTTTTCAGTTACTTGCCGCCTGATCTTAGTTTGACTCCAGCTTGAGTGCGAGTGCATTGCTGCCTGACGCCCATTCAGCGAAAGTGCACTCAGGCCGGGTGCAGTCCCTGAAGCACAGCCGGACGGAGGTTCTTATGGCAAGCCCCGGATCCCAAACCATGACCGAATTCTGTGAGCAGGTAAACCCGCGCGTGCTGCTTGCTCTCCGAGATGAAGAAATGCGCCGCATGCGTCCCTGCGTCGACATGCTGCGTGTGCAAGAGAGTTGGGTCGCGGCAGCCGAGAAGCGCGCTCTCCTCTGGCTGGCCGCGCGCACTCCGGAACGAATTGGTCCCGATCACCTGACGGGGCTGGGGCTGATCGCGCAGATCGGCGCGGGTGCCTGCTATGCCCTCGCCTCGTGGAACCGCTACGCGCTCCTGGGCGTGATCCTCTGCCTCGCGCTGAACTGGCTGGGCGACTCGCTCGATGGCACACTCGCTCGCGTGCGGCAGCGGCAACGGCCGCGCTACGGATTCTATGTCGACCATATGGTCGATAGCTTCGGCTCCCTGGCCCTGATGGGCGGCCTGGCTCTCTCTGGCTACATGCATCCGTGGATCGCCATTGGACTGCTCATCGCTTTCCTGATGCTCTCAATCCAGTCGTATCTCGCGACGCACGCGCTCGGCGAGTTCCGCATTTCATTCTGGCGCTTCGGTCCCACGGAGCTACGCATTCTGCTGGCAGTGGGAAACCTGGCGCTTTTCTGGAAACCGGTGGTGCATCTCTTCGGCGGGAAGTACCGGCTCTTCGATGTGGGCGGCGCGATTGGCCTTGCGGGCATGGGATTGATGGTCGTCGTCTTCACCATGCAGAACACGATCCGCCTCTATCGCGAAGAGAGGATTCCACAATGACAATTTCAGCGACCGCGAACTCACGCCCACAAGATGCTCCGCCGTCCACGTTGCTGCGATGGTGCAAGTTCAACCTGGTCGGCGGAATCGGCATCGGGGTGCAATTCGCCGCCTTACTATTGCTCAAGGGCGTTTTGCATTTCGACTATCTGTTCGCGACCGCGGTTGCGGTGGAAGCCGCGGTGGTCCACAACTTCGTCTGGCATGAGCAGTTCACCTGGGCCGACCGAGTTCGATCGGACAGTGCGCAACCTCGCTGGCGACGGTCCTTGCTTCGCTTCGTGCGCTTCAACCTCACCAACGGGGCCGTTTCCATCCTCGGCAACCTGGCGCTAATGAAAGTGATGGTCGGCGTGGGCCAAATGAACTACATGCTGGCCAATGCGATCGCGATCGCGCTATGCTCACTGGCCAATTTTCTGGTGAGCGAAGAGTGGGTTTTCGGCGAATCCGATAGCGAACGTGTCCGGTAGCGGTTATTCTGAATGCTGGGAAAAGCAAAAATAAAACTCGTGCCAAGATGAATCTCTAAGGCGATGCCGGGCTTCAGTCCGGGGATCCTCGGCCTCACCTGATCTTCAGCACAACCTTCCCGTAATTCTTCCCGTCCTGCAGCAGCTTGTAAGCCTCCACCGCGCGGTCCAGCGGGAACACATGCCCGATCTGCGGAATCAGTTTTCCTTGCGCAATCCACCCCGAGAGCTGACGCCACGCCGGCTCCATGATTTCCTTCTTCTGCGAAAGATACGTCAGCCACAGGCCTTGCACGCTCGCCGATTTCGCGTACATCGCACGCAGATCAAGTTGCGGTGGCTTGCCGGTCGCAGTTCCGTATTGAATGACCCGCCCGAAATCGCGCAGGCACCGCAGGCTCTTCGCGGTGTGCTCTCCGCCCAGCATTTCGAAGACGGCGTCGACGCCCTCGCCGTGCGTGAGATTCTTCACCGTCTCTTCATAGTCGTGCTGCTTGTAGTTGATGCCATGCTGCAGTCCGAGCATCTTCACGCGCGCGAGTTTCTCATCCGACGACGACGTGCCGTACATTTCCACGCCGAGCAAGTGGCCAATCTGCACCGCAGCCGTGCCCACTCCTCCGGCCACAGCATGTATCAACGCGCGATGAGTTCGTCCCGGTGCGGCCGCCTGCGTCATTCCCGCTTGCCAATATCCCAGGTACGCAGTGAAGTAATTGACGGGGAATGCCGCGGCTTGCTCGTCGGTCCACGAATCAGGAACGGGCCACAGCATGCCGGGGTTGGCAGAAGTCTTCTCGGCGAAGGCGGCCCACTGTGTGTATCCCATGACGCGGCGCCCAGTGCTCTCTTCCACGCCAGAGAATTCGCGGCCTGCGATCAGCGGCGGCGGTGGAGTCCCCGGATAGCCTCCCTTGCTGGTCATGAAGTCGGCAAAGTTCAGGCCTCCCGCCGCCACTCGCACAATGGTTTGTCCCGCTTTTGGCGTGGGCTCGGGAACATCCTGCACGGCCAGACCGTCCGGTCCAGAGAGGCTGGTGATCATCAAGGCTTTCATAGGAGAAAGTCTAGCAGGGGTGGTCGGTCTGCATTGCACGCAAGCTTGCGTGCCATAGCGAAAGCGGCCCCGGCTGCAATCGAAATAGGAATCGACTCCAACCTAAAGGGCCGCCTGCCCGGATAAAAGCTGCGAATTCGCTACAAGGTAACGAACAACGCGATCCGTACTCCCGGATGGAGCACGTCAAAAAGGAAGTACTCGCCATCTACGTAATCGACATAGCATTCATCGGTATAAGCCCAGCCCACCGGCCATGGATCGACGATCTCGAACCAGTATCCCGATGATTGAAATCGTGGACGCCCCTCGACAATCACAGGACGATTGATGACGACCCTGTGCTCACGGCCAAAGTGCGAACGGAACTTTTCGTCCGGAATACGAGCGCTCTTGCCAGCCGGTCGCGCATGCTCTCGCGTGCCCTCGGGACGTTCCGGCTCATGCTGGGATTTCTGGTCTTCATGTTTCGGCGGCTTCATCTCATCCTGCTTCGGCGGCCTCCCCTCTTCCTTGCCCGGCTTCGCCTCTTCGTGTTTCGGCTCCGCCTTGGGTTCCTCTTGCTGCGGAGGCCGCACTTCCTGTTCCTTATCCTGCTGCGCAAAGGCGGCCGTGGACGTTCCCAACAGCAGCGACAGCGCTCCAGCGCCGATCCATCCAAAAAGTCTCATGGTAATTCCTCCATCGCGATCGAATTGTTCTTTCTCGACGGAAGCTGCACCCGCCTCCATCTTTCAAATTCAGGGCTGACGAAAGGACTTATTACAGATGCCAAGGTGGCCAAAACCGACGTAGGGGAAAGCCTGTAGATCCAGTCCGGAAAACTCGGGTCGGAAGACTTCCTAAACGCGCTTATGGACCCTGGGGGGATCGGTCCGGCTTCTGGGGGCCGCCGCCTGACTCCCGCCCCCGCCGCTGGTTCCCTCGCCTAGCTTCCCCGGCAGGTATATACTCTTGGCGTTAGATACTGATTGCCCGGCCGAGCCCCCTCAGGGCCGGGACGGGGCGCATATTCATCCCCTGATTCTTGCGCGCTCCGCATGTTGGCAAGGCCAATTCCCATACGGGGCTGTGTGGAAAACGGCACGGACGCATCACGCCGGCTCGTGCGGCGAAGCTGTGTCCGCGGGGAGGTTAGCCGTGGATCTTATTCTTGTACGTCTTCTTTTTGTCGTTGTTGTAGCGGTTACCTGCTTTGTCATTGAGCCCTTCGGACTAGCCCGCAACTTTGACGCGGGTGTGGGCGCTATGATCGGGGCTGGAATCGTCCTGTTCGAGTGGAAGCTGCGAACCGTCAGCCTGAAGAGGCTCATCGGTGCCGCGATCGGGAGCTTCCTCGGCATCTGCGGGGCCTACCTGTTTGCGCTGGTCATCCGCAGCAGTGTGCCCGAAGGCCATACCCAGAGCTTCCTGCAGATCCTGGTCATGCTGCTGATGGCCTATGTGGGGCTGATCGTCGGCGCGAACAAGGGAGACCTGCTCAACCTGGCAGCGTTGGGCGGCATCTTCGGCGGCGAGAAGACGGGCAAGAAGAGCTACAAGATTCTCGACACCAGCGTCATTATCGACGGCCGCATTGCCGACATCGCCGAGACGGGATTTCTCGACGGCATCATCGTGACGCCGCAATTTGTCCTGCGAGAGTTGCAACTCGTTGCCGACTCGGCCGACTCGCTGAAGCGGAATCGCGGCCGCCGCGGCCTCGACATCCTGCAGCGGCTGCAAAAAGTCGCCAACCTGACCATTCAGATCGTGGAAGATGATTTCCCTGCCGTCCGCGAAGTTGACCTCAAGCTGATCGAACTGGCCAAGGTCTATGAAGGCAAGATCATCACCAACGATTTCAATCTGAATAAGGTCGCCCAACTGCAGGGAGTCGAAGTGCTGAACATCAACGAACTCGCGAATTCGTTGAAGCCGATCGTGCTGCCCGGCGAGACCATGCGGGTGTTCATCCTGAAAGAAGGCAAGGAATACAACCAGGGCGTCGCCTATCTGGATGACGGCACCATGGTGGTGGTCGACAATGCGCGGAAGATGATTGGCAAGACCATCGACGTCTCGGTCACCTCGGTCTTGCAGACCACCGCAGGGAAAATGATCTTCGGCAAGTGGGACGAACGGTCGGCTTATTCGCGGCAGGCCGTGCCGGTCGCAGCCGCGCCGGTGCCGGTCGCGGCGGGTCCCGCCACTCCCGCTCCGATCCCCGGTATCGAGACGAAACCGGCATCGTAGAGTGTGGCTCTTTCGGTTTTGCTTTCTTCGCGTTCTGGGCGGTCTATCTTTGCGTTCAGAGCCTTTGACTTTTCTTGCGAAGGACAAAAGGATTCCCGAAGAAGCAAAGAGCCGACAGATTTGAACTCCCACCTCCACGACTCGTATACTTACAACCCGCTATGAAGGTCATAGTGATCATTCCGGCTGCAGGCTTGGGTACGCGCATGGCTCCCATGCCTAGCGCCATGGATGCGAAGACCAAGAAGCCCCATCCCTCCAAGCAATTTACCGATCTCGGCGGCACGCCGATCCTCATTCATACGCTGCGCAAGTTTGCGGCGGTGGATGCGGTCAGCGAAATCTGGATCGCGCTGCGCGAGAACGAAATCGAAGGATTCCGCGAGCGTCTCCGCCACGAAGCAAAGGACGTACTGAAGAAGAAGGTTGAGTTGGTCGTAGGCGGCGAACACAGGCAGCAGTCGGTCGAGCACGCGCTCAGTGCCATCAGCGCCGCGCCCGATGACATTGTGCTGGTGCACGACGCCGTCCGCCCGCTGGTCACGCCAGAAATTATTCACGAAGTGATCGAAGCCGCGAAGAAATACGGTGCCGCCATTGCCGGGTTGCCCGCCTTCGATACGGTGAAGCAGGTGGAGCGCACCTCGGAGGGCGCGATCATCAAAGCTACAATTCCCCGCGCCGGTGTGGTCATGGCGCAGACGCCACAGGGATTCCGCTACAACATCATCAAGAAAGCTTTCGACGAAGCCACTGCCGACGGATTCATGGGCACCGACGAAGCCTCCCTCGCCGAACGCTCTGGCCACGAGGTCGCGGTCGTAATGGGCTCCCCGAAAAATATAAAGATCACAACGCCCGGAGACATGGAACTCGCAGAGTTCTATTTAAGGAAATGAGCCACGGATTTTCACGGATTCACCCGGATAACCCTCCTGGCCCCTTTCTGGGCAGCGTAGACTCGTTTCTGATGAATGCTTCGCAGGTCGGTCTGAAGCACGCCGAGTTGACAGAGAAGATCATAGGTGTGTTTTACGAGGTCTACAACGAACTTGGATATGGGTTTCTCGAGTCGACTTATGCCGAAGCCATGGTCGTGGCGCTGCAGCAATCGGGACTGAGGGCGGTGCGAGAGGTTTCGGTGCCTGTCTGGTTTCGAGGTAAGAAAGTGGGCCAGTATTTTGCGGATACTGTGGTCAACGATATTGTCCTGCTCGAGCTAAAAACGGCTCGAAGCCTCGATTCTGCTCACGAAGCTCAACTCTTGCACTTCTTGAAGGCAACAGAGATAGAAGTTGGGCTGCTGCTCAACTTTGGTTTGCGTCCCCAATTCCGCCGGCTAATCTTCGACAACGCAAGAAAAAAGATCCGTGAAAATCCGTGCGAATCCGTGGCCAAGGTTTCCGCATGAGAATCGGCTACGGCTTTGACTCCCACGAATTCTATTCCGGCATTCCGCTGAAGATCGGCGGGATCATGCTGGCGCACGACAAGGGCCTCGGTGGTCACTCTGACGGCGATGTCCTGCTGCATGCCATAACCGATGCACTACTGGGGGCGATTGCCGGGCCGGATATCGGGGCGTTGTTTCCGCCGTCAGATCCGAAATGGAAGGGCGCAGATTCGGTCGTCTTCCTGCGGGAGGCGCTGAAGCGCGTGCAGGACGCGGGTTACAGCGTGGGCAACGTCGACGCCAGCCTGATTCTGGCGGCGCCCAAGATCGGACCGCATGCGGCGGAGATTCGAGTTCGCGTGGCAGAGTTGCTGGGCGTGCACTGCGATTGCGTCGGCTTGAAAGCGAAGACGCCGGAAGGGCTCAATCTGGACAACGCGGCCATCGCGCACGTGGTGGTGCTGCTGGAAGAAGCGGCGCAACGAAAAAAGGGTCAGAGTAAATCCCGAAAGAAGAAAACGCCGAAGAAAAGATAACTGCGCGCAAAATCATTGCTGCGTCGTGACTTGATTCAGACCACTTCCGGCTCGGAGCGCTTGCCAGAAACTCGAATCCTCATAACCGAGCGCGAACACCGACACGCCCGCCAGTTTGTAAGAAGCCGCCAGCGCGGATTTCAGCGGGATGCTCTTCGCGTCTTCATACCAGACCACGTGGCTCGATCCATCGGACGCCTGGTAGTTGAAGAAGGGTGAGGACGACTCTGCATCCCACTGCGGAGACGCGCCCGTGCTTGCGATCAGCGCAGGTATATCCTTCCAGTGGACCATCACTCCGCTCCCCTTGCTCGTATTCCAATCGTAGCCATAGACCGGAATCCCCAGACTCAACTTTTGCGGAGCTACCACCGACACCGCGAATTGAATGCTCTGCTCCATCCAAGGCAGTCCGGCGACAGGCCCCGGCTTTCCCCAGGGCCCGTGCTCGTCGTAAGTCATCACCTGCAGGATGTCGGCGTCGCGTCCCAAGGCAGCGAAGTCGAATGCGCCGGTCCACCCGTCGTTGGGATTGTCTTTGAGTGTCGCCGGAACAGAGACCACGGTGAGATAGCCCGCCGCGCGCATCTTTTGCGCGACCTCGTGAACGAACGCAGTGAACTGCGTTCGCTCCTCGCGGTTGATGGATTCGAAGTCGATGTTGATGCCCGAGTAGCCCGCCTCCCGCACGAGTTTCAGCAGGCGGGAGATCGTCCCCGCCCTCATCTTGGGGCTGGTGATGATCGCGTGCGCGATCTTGGGATCGAAGTCGTGCGCGCCGAAGTTCGATATGCAGGCAAACGTCGGCATGCCCTTTGACTTCGCGAGTGCCAGAGCATTGGTGGGCGCGGTTCCGGTTACCCTTCCGTGAACGTCGACCCCAAACGTGTCGGTCGACAATTGGGTCACGTCGCTGTGGAATGCAGTCAAAGAATCGTAGGACCCCGAGTGCTCGAAGTAAGCGAGAACTTGTCCGGAGCGATTCGGAGCCGCGGATTGTGCGCGTGACACCGGCGACGCCGACAGGATCGCCAGAAGGAAAGCCATCAACCGGGTGCGATTCATCACAGCTTGCTCCTGGAACTAGCCGCGTCGATCAGGGCGCGAAAAAGGGCAGGTGACGCTTCGTCGTCCTCTACCGAGCGTTCGGGATGCCACTGGACGGCGATCACGAAATGATCGGGCGCCGTGCCTTCGAGGGCTTCGATGATGCCGTCGTCGGGACAGCGCGCGACTACACGGAGATCGTTGCCGATGGCGTCGGCCGACTGGTGGTGCGAGGAGTTCACGGGCACGACGAGCGTGCGTCGGGCGCCGCGCGTCGGACTTCGGCCGTCGGGAGCAACGATGCCTGCCAGCGTCGAGTCGGCATCGATCTCAACGGTGTGCGCAACCTCGGCGTTCTTCCCCACCGCATGATCGACTTTCCCACGCGTCTCTTCGGGAAGAAAATCGGGGATGTGTTGGACTAGCGATCCTGCGCGGAAGACGTTCAGGCTTTGGAGTCCATAGCAGATGCCGAGTACGGGCTTGCGCTTGCTGTAGGCGTCCTTGAGCAGAAGGTTGTCGACGATGTCGCGTTGCGGGTCGGCTGGGGCGGTGCGCGGTGAGCGCGGTGCGTGGAAGCGGCTGGGGTCGATGTCGGCGTTGCTGCCCGGCAACAGCACGGCGTCGCAACGTTCGATCAGCTTGGTGACCTCGGCGGCGGTTCGATCCAGCGGGATGCGAACTGCTTCACCGCCAGCAAGCTTGACCGCGTGCTCGTACTGGGGAATCGCGCGCTCGGCGTACTCCGGGTTCGACGAGTGCGGCATCGGGATGGCGATGCGGGGCGGCATGGGATTCATTGTAGCGGGAGCATCGTGAGGTCGCTCGCTTCGCTTGCTCGACAGCGGCTGTCCCCACACGAGTTGCTCCGCAACTCAACTCATTCTCTCGATGGCCTGTAAGGTTTTGGTTTGGCGGTAGTGGCGGATCTCCATGATCACGGTAAGGACGAAGATGATGCCGCCTGCTACGACGCCTATGGGCAGGGCGATGTGGCGGTAGGCGATCCGCATGTCGGGATGGACGCGGTGCAGCGAGGCGAGGATCAGGGTGCCGAGGATCGCGAACAGCAAGCTGACAGCGAAGCAAAGCAGAGTCCCGATGAATGTGACCAGCAGGATGCGGACGGCGGCCTTACCCACGACGCTTGTAGAGGATGGCAAATTCGAATCCGGTGTTTGGAGGAAACAATGCCGCAACTTTCCGCAGGCGTTCGGCCAGGGCTGAGGGCGCCAGCAGCGGGTAGTCGCGCTCGCGCAGATCGAAATAATCGACGTCGAGATACAGCGAGAGCAGATAAATGGAGATGGTGTCGGAGAAGGTCGCTTCCAGATATTCGTTTTTGAAGCGCTCGCTATCGCTTGCGCCGGCGGTGGCGAGTTTGCGCGCTTCAAAGGCGTCTAGCGAGGTCTCGCCGCGAACTCCCGCTTCCACCTGGCTCCATGCCAACTCGCTGAACTCGCGCGAGACTCCGGCGCGTTCGACCAGGGCGTGGCCGACGTTGATATAGAACTCGAAGGCGACCGAGAATTTGTCGTCCATGAGGCGAGTGGAAATGAAGACGCATTGCGAATCGCCCAGGTTCAGATTGCGATGGCAGACCGCGTTGTCGCTGAGTGCCACGTCGTAACGATCAGCGATGACGGTTTCCTCTCCCTGGCTCACGGTGAGGGGAACAAAGTAGTAAGCCTTGCGCTCGAGCGCGGAAGCAATTGGGGTGGGAACGGCGGCGACCATGCGTTCCAAATCAAACGAGTTGAGAGCAACCTCGCCGGCCAAGGCGTAGCAGATGCCATTCGGCGCCTGAGATACGGGCGTCTGTCGAACAACTTCGGAAGGGCTGCGCGTGATAGCTGGGGCTGCCTGCGACATTCAGCCCTTATTCTACACACCAAGGGCGCAAGGTTTGGGTCGAAGCGGCGTTCGATGTGGGCTGATCGACGGCGCGCACATTTTTTGGTCTTGTCGGGGCTAAAATCTTGACATCACAGGACTTAGCTCGCAGGGTCGGGGCTTCGAGGCCGCAAAATCTTGAAACGAAAGGAGTTATGGGTAAAATATTCCGGAATAAGGACTTAGCGAGGTGATTTGAGCTGGGGGGTGCACCCGAAGTGTTTCCTGAGGGGAATCTTCCACCGGGCTGCTCTGCTCGTCCACCCGTTTCGCGTTCTTCCGCTCCGCTCAGCCGCGGGACAGGCGTGGGATTCGGCTTTGTCTGCAACTGCGCCGGCGGTGGTTGGCTCGTTCGGATACACTCGCGCGCATGGGGAATATTTTCGTCGTCGTGATGGTGGTGCTTGGCCTGGCTTCCGGGCCGACAACGAGTGCGCGGGAAGAGTTGACAGAGTTGCGGCGACAGGCGCGGGCCGCGAATGAGAAGGGCGATCAACAGGCGCGGGTGCAGGCCATTCTCAAAATTGAGAAGCTGCTGAACAACTCTCCGAATGCGATCGAGACGTTGGCCCAGGCTTACGCGGCGGCGGGAGACAGCGAACACGCGATCGCGGCTCTTAATCAGTATGCCGACCTTGGACTTGCGGACGACGATCTGCTTCGCGGCCATCCCAAACCCTTCGATACGCTGGAGAAGTTGCCGGAGTACCAATCGATTCTCAGCCGTTTCAAGGAGAATGAAACGGCTGTCTCTCGAGGGGAGATGGCGTTCGCTCTGCCGGATCCGAATATTCTGGCGGAGGACATTGACTACGATCCGCTGTCGAAAACTTTCCTGATTACCGGTGTTCTGGAAAAGAAGATCATTCGCATCACGGCGGAAGGGAAGGCGGTGGATTTCGCGCAATCGCCGAGCCACTGGCCGATGCTGGGCATTAAGGTGGATGCCAGTCGCGGCCTGGTGTGGGCGACCGAGGTGGCGCTCGATGGATTCACGGCGGCGCCGAAGTCCGACTGGGGGCGGTCGGGTTTGTTGTGCTACGACCTGCGTACGGGAGCGCTTCGTCGTCGCGTGGAAGGTCCGGCGCATTCTGCTCTAGGAGATTTGGTGCTCACGCCTGAGGGAGAGCCGATCGTCAGTGACGG
>Ga0265338_10008597_pt1 | contig 12354 bp, 21 predicted proteins | sample 42126metaG_FD_193579 | JGI IMG/M metagenome (GOLD analysis project Ga0265338, IMG submission 193579) | Rhizosphere microbial communities from Carex aquatilis grown in University of Washington, Seatle, WA, United States - 4-21-26 metaG | ecosystem: Host-associated > Plants > Roots > Rhizosphere... | reverse complement strand
GGATTTTTGCTTTTATGCCAGTTAAATCTTTTAGACCGCTAACGCCGTCTCTGCGCTACATTACGTTCGCAGATTTCAGCGACATTACGAAGACGAAGCCCGAGAAGCGGCTGGTCGTCACGCGGAAAAAAACCGGTGGCCGCAACCACTACGGTCGCGTGACCACGCGCGGTCTCGGCGGCGGTCACAAACAAAAAATCCGCTTGGTGGATTTCAAACGCAACAAGCACGGCGTGGAAGCCAAGGTGGCCGCGATTGAATATGATCCAATGCGTTCGGCGCGCCTGGCGCTGCTCGAATACAAGGATGGCGAAAAGCGATACATCATCGCACCCGTAGGCATCCAGGTCGGGGCGGCCATATCCAGCGGCCCGGCAGCCCCGCCGGAAATCGGCAATGCCCTGCCGCTCAAATCCATTCCGGTCGGCATCGCGATTCACAACATTGAACTGACGCCGGGCCGCGGTGGACAGATGGTCCGTTCGGCGGGCGGCGCAGCCACATTGATGTCCCGCGACGAGGGCTACGCGCAAATCCGCCTGCCTTCCGGCGAAATTCGCAAGGTGAACGGCGACTGTTATGCGACCATCGGGCAGGTCGGCAACACCGAGCATGAAAACGTGATTCTCGGCAAGGCGGGTCGTTCCCGGCATCGCGGCATCCGCGGCATTAGCCGTGGCGTGGCGCGCAACCCGGTGGATCATCCGAACGGCGGCGGCCAGGGCAAGTCGAAGTCCGGTGGCGGTTGGCAGCAGTTGATGTCACCGTGGGGCAAGATTGCCAAGGGTGGCAAAACCCGGGTTAAATACAAACATTCGAACCGTTTTATCGTTGTTCAGCGCAACGGTTTGCCGATGAAGAACAAATAATTTATGGGACGTTCGATTAAAAAAGGTCCGTTTGTGGATTTTCACCTGCTGGACAAGATCCAGAAGGCGAAGGCAGCAAACCAGAAAACCCCGATCAAGACCTGGTCGCGGCGTTCGACCATCACTCCTGATTTCGTGGGGCTCACGTTCAGCGTGCATAACGGCAAGATCTTCAACCCGGTGTTCGTGACGGAAAACATGGTCGGCCACAAGCTGGGCGAATTTTCGCTGACGCGCACGTTCAAGAAGCACGGCGCGCACACGGCCAAGGCGGAGGCGAAATAGCATGGAAGTTTACGCAATTGCCAAAAACGTGCCGATGTCCCCGCAGAAAATGCGCGAGATGGTGCGACAGATCCAGGGGCTGCCCGCGCTGCAGGCGCAGGCGATTCTCGCGGTGGTGCCGCGCAAGTCCGCGCGGTTCGTGGCCAAGACCCTCCGGTCGGCCATTGCCAATGCGGAGAACAACAAGAACCTCAAGCCGGAATCGTTGCGCGTGAAGGAAGCCGTCACCGGTTCGGCGATGATCATCAAACGTTTTATGCCCAAGGCGCGCGGCTCCGCCGGGCCGATCTTGAAGCGCCGCTGTCACATCAAAATCACCTTGTCGGACGAATAAGCAAGTATGGGACAAAAAACAAATCCAATCGGTCTGCGGGTCGGCGTCAACAAGGACTGGCGCTCGAAGTGGTATGCCGAGAAGAAGGAATTCGGCAAGCTGTTGAGCGAAGACCGCGCCATCCGCACGCTGCTGAAGAAGAAACTCGAAGCGGCCGCCGTGCCGAGGATTTTGATTGAGCGCGCGGCGAACCGCTGCCGCATCACCATCATGACCGCGCGTCCCGGGGTGGTCATCGGCCGCAAAGGCGCCGAAATTGACAAGCTCAAGGAAGAGATGAGCAAGATGACCGGCAAGGAAGTTTACGTGGACATCGTCGAGGTGAAGACGCCGGAGACCGATGCGCAGCTCGTCGCGGAAAACATCGCGTTGCAGCTTGAGCGCCGGGTGTCGTTCCGCCGGGCGATGAAAAAAGCTTTGCAGACGGCGCGGGATTTTGGCGCCGAAGGAATTAAAATCCGTTGTGCCGGTCGCCTGGGAGGTGCGGAACTGGCGCGCGTGGAGACCTATCATTGGGGCCGGGTGCCGTTGCACACGTTGCGCGCGAACATTGATTATGGTTTTGCCGAGGCGCTCACCTTGTACGGCAAGCTGGGTGTCAAATGCTGGATTTGCAAGGGCGAGAACAAACCGACCAAGGAAAAGCCCGTGCTGCCGCCGGCCCTGCCGATTGTGCCGCCCGCACCGGCGCCCGAACCGGCAGCGAACTGATCGTCAAAGGATTTTTGTTATGGCAATGCAACCAGCAAGAGTAAAATTTCGGAAGATGCACCGGGGCAACCGCGCCGGCATGGCCATGGTCGGCAACACGGTGGCGTTTGGCGAATATGGTTTGATGTCGCTGGAACGTTGCTGGATGGACGCGAAGCAGATCGAGGCGGCGCGCGTGGCCGTGGCCCGCAACATGAAGCGGCACGGCAAGATGTGGATCCGGGTTTTTCCGCAGAAGTCGTTCACGAAGAAGCCGCTGGAAACGCGAATGGGCAAGGGCAAGGCACCGCTCGAAGGCTGGGTGGCCGTGATCCGTCCGGCGAACGTGCTGATTGAAGTGGACGGCGTGACCGAGATTGTGGCCCGCGAATCGTTGCGACTGGCGGCCACGAAGCTGCCGATCCGGACGAAATTTATCTCGCGGCACCGGGGCTCGCGATAGGTGGAATTGAGTTTATGAAATTTACGGAAATGAAAGACATGACGCTGGTGGAGTTGTCGGCCAAGAGCCGGGACCTGCGCCATGAAATGTTCAACCTGCGTCTGCAGCAGGCGAGCGCCCAGCTGGAAAAGCCGGCGCGCCTGCGGACGCTGCGCCGGGACATTGCGCGTCTGGAAACGCGCATCACCCAGTTGCGCAACAAAGCGGCTTGATGATATGGCTGACACTCTGAATTCAACGGAAGCGGCCCGCGGACATCGCAAACAGCGGGTTGGCGAAGTCATCTCCAACAAGATGGCCAAGACCATCGTCGTGCGCGTCGAGCGCCGGTTTCCGCATCCGCGGTTGCGGAAGGTCCTGACCGCCTATTCAAAATTTTACGCCCACGACGAGAAGAGCGAGGCGAAGGTGGGCGACCAGGTGCGGATTGAAGAGACGCGGCCGCTGTCCAAGATCAAGCGCTGGCGTTTGATGGAAGTGGTCGAACGCAGCCAGGGCGTCGAACCGGTGGCCGCGGAATAACGAGGAAATATGCTGCAAATTCGTTCCCATTTGGATGTCGCGGACAACACGGGCGCAAAGCTCGCCTGGGCGATCGGTGTGCTGGGCCGTAACCAGCGTTACGCGGGCATCGGTGATGTCATCAAGGTGCACATCAAGGAAGCCGCTCCGGACGGCCAGGTGAAAAAAGGCGAGGTGCACAACGCGGTGATTGTCCGCACGCGCCAGGCCATCCGCCGCAACGACGGCTCGTATCTGCGCTTTGACAGCAACGCGATTGTGATCATTGACGCGGAATTGAACCCGAAGGGCACGCGCATTTTCGGCCCGGTGGCGCGCGAGTTGCGCGACAAGAAGTTCATGAAGATCATTTCGCTCGCACCGGAGGTAATCTGAAGTTATGTCAAATTTTCATGTAAAAAAAGGCGAGGAAGTGGTCGTGCTGGCCGGCAAGGAAAAAGGCAAGCGCGGCAAGGTCATCGCCGTCCTGCGGAAGAAGGAACGCGTCATCGTGGAAGGCGCGCAAATGATCAAACGCCACATGCGCAAAAGCCAGGAGCATCCGCAGGGAGCGATTGTCGAACGTGAGGGGACCATCCACCTTTCGAACGTGATGCGCGCGGAGGAATTTGACGCCCGGGCGACCAGGCGGGGCGCCGCGGCGCCGGCCCAGACTTAAAAGATTACGATCGAGATGAAAGCCAGACTTTACAACAAATACGTCAATGAGGTGGTGCCTGCCCTCAAGGAAAAGCACAAGTTCGGCAACGTGCACCAGGTTCCGCGCATGACGAAAATCGTCGTGAACATGGGCATCAGCGCGTCGCTGGAAAAGAACGCGATCGAAGATGCCGCCAAGGATCTCTCCATGATCACCGGCCGCAAGGCGGTGATTAGCAAGTCGCGCCACAGCATCGCGAATTTCAAGCTCCGCGAGGGCCAGCCCATCGGTTGCCGCGTCACGCTGCGCCGCGACGCCATGTATGAGTTTTTCGACCGGCTGATCGCCGCCGCGCTGCCCCGGATCCGCGACTTTCGCGGGCTGTCGCCGCGCAAGTTTGATGGGCGCGGCAATTACACGTTTGGCATCGCCGAGCAGACGATTTTTCCGGAGATTGAACTGGACAAGATCAAACGGACGCAGGGCATGGATGTCACCATCGTGACCACGGCGCGCACGGATGCCGAGGCGCTGGACCTGCTGAAGCTCATGGGCTTTCCGCTCGCGGAGAAATAACCGATATTTTATGGCCAAGAAAGCATGGTTTGAGCGCAACAAGCGCAAAGCTGAAACGGTAAAAAAATACGCCGCGATCCGCGCCGAGTTGAAGGCCAAGCGCGATTACGTCGGGCTCTCGAAGCTGCCGCGCAATGCCAGCCCGACGCGGCTGGTGAACCGTTGTCTGTACAGCGGCCGCCGCCGCGGCTACATGCGCAAGTTCGCGGCCTCACGCCTGACCTTCCGGCAGGCGGCGTTGAATGGTTTGATTCCCGGCGTTGTGAAAGCCAGTTGGTAATTTTATGACCGATCCAATTTCTGACATGTTGACCCGCATCCGCAACGCCGGCCGCGCGCTGCTGCCGACGGTGGGAATCCCGCATTCGAAGCTGAAGGAAAATCTCGCGAACATCCTGAAGCAGGAAGGGTATGTCGCGGAAGTGGCCGTTGAGCCTGGCATGCCCAAAACGATCAAGCTCAAGCTCAAATATCAGGGCAAGAAGAACGTGATCGAAGGGTTGCGCCGCATCAGCAAGCCGGGCCTGCGCCATTATGTCGGCGCGACGGAAATCCCGCGGGTGCTCGGCGGCATGGGGGTGGCGGTGCTTTCCACGCCGGAAGGCGTGATGACCGGCACCCAGGCGCGCAAGAAAAACCTCGGTGGCGAGTTGCTCTGTTACGTCTGGTAAATTTTTTACGTTATGTCGCGAATTGGAAAACAACCGATAGCCATCCCACCCAAGGTGAAGGTGGAGGTGAAAGGACAGAAAATTTTGGTCGAAGGCCCGAAGGGCAAGCTCGACTGGGAACTGCCAAAACGCACCAGTCTCAAGGTGCAGGACGGCAACATCGTCGTCAGCCGCGATGGCGATGACGCGCAGTCCAAGGCGTTGCACGGCCTGAGCCGTGCCCTGGTCAACAACATGGTGAAGGGCGTGACCGAAGGTTTTGTCAAGAAACTAGAAATCCAGGGCGTCGGCTTCAAGGCCGCCGTCCAGGGCAAGGTGGTCAACCTCGCCCTTGGGTTTTCGCATCCCATCAATTACAATATTCCCGACCAGATCAAAGTGACGGTCGAGGAAAACACCAAACTGACCATCGAAGGTCCGGACAAAAAAGTGGTCGGGCAGGTGGCTGCTGAAATTCGCGGTTTCTATCCGCCGGAGCCGTACAAGGGCAAGGGCGTGCGCTACGCGGGCGAGCATGTCCAGCGCAAGGAAGGGAAAACCGTACAGTAACAATTGATTTTGTTCACGGCCAAACCCGTGGACGCATTGAAATGAGAACGGAAAAGAAGCATCAATTAAAACAGCTCCGCAAGTGGCGGATTCGCAACAAACTCAGCGGCACGAAGGATCGTCCGCGCATGAGCGTCTGCTTCACCAATGGCAACATCCACGTCCAGTTCATTGACGATGCTGCGCGGGTGACGCTCGCGGCGGCTTCGACGCGGAGCAAGTCCACGCCGGACCGGGACAAGCTGGCGGCGAATGTGTCCAGTGCCAAAACCATCGGCAAACTGGCGGCGGAAGCCGCACTGGCCAAGGGCATCAAGTCGGTCGTGTTTGACCGGGGTGGCGCCCGGTATCACCGGAGCGAAACCAAGGGCAAGGACGGCAAGCCGGTGGCGGTGCTCGGCAAACTCGCGACGCTGGCCGAGGCCGCGCGTGAAGCTGGTTTGAAATTTTAAACAACGGAGATCGAAAACTGTGGCTGAAATCACCAAATCCAAACCCGAAGATCGAGTGCCGCGCGGCGGGCGCGGGCGTCGAAACAAACCTCCCGGTGACGCTCCGGAATCCGGCATGGGCGGACCGGACTCCCAGGAATTGACCGAGAAGGTCGTCTTCATCAACCGGTCTTCCAAGGTCGTCAAAGGCGGCCGCCGTTTCAATTTCAGCGCGCTCGTCGTCGTCGGCGACCGGCGGGGAAATGTCGGTGTCGGGCTCGGCAAAGCTAGTGAGGTCGCAGACGCGATTCGTCGCGGCGGGGAACTTGCCCGCAATCAAATGGTCCCGGTGTCACTCCAGGATGCGACGATTCCACACGAGGTTTTCTCCGCTTATGGCGGCGCGAAGATCCTGTTGCGTCCCGCCTCCCCGGGTACGGGCATTATTGCGGGCCGCACGGTTCGCGCGGTGGTGGAAGCCGCCGGGGTCAAGGATATTTTGAGCAAATCACTCGGATCCAACAACGCGGCGAACGTCGTCAAGGCAACCCTCAAGGCTCTGTTGAGCATGCGGTTGCGGGCAGACATTTACAAGGGTCGCGGTATGGAAATTAAAAAAGTGGAGACCCCCAAGGCTCCTGAAGCGACTCCGGCAACGGCTTGATTTTTATGCGACTGCACAATCTAAAACCTCGTCCGGGCGCGAAACATCGCACCAAGCGGCTGGGCCAGGGTGAATCCAGCGGCCACGGCAAGACCAGTGGCCGTGGCGGCAAAGGCCAGACGGCCCGTTCAGGCAGTTCAATCCGCATCGGTTTTGAAGGCGGACAGATGCCGTTGATTCGCCGCATCCCCAAGCGCGGCTTCAACAACGCGCGTTTTGGAACCCGTTATCTCGGCGTGAACCTCGATGAATTGAACCAGTTCGACAACGGGGCGAAGGTGGATGCCGCGGCGTTGCGCGAGGCCGGCCTGGCCAATGGCCCCGGTGACGGCATCAAGATTCTGGGCGGCGGTGAATTAACCAAAAAACTCACGGTGAGCGCGCACGCTTTCAGTGCGTCGGCCCGCACGAAAATTGAAGCCAAGGGCGGCACTTGCGAAGTCGTTGGTCCCAAGCCGGCCGCGCCGGCGAAGGCCTGAACGCACTTTTGACGAATGTTCCGCTCCATTGCCAACACGTTTGCCAACTGCTTCAAGATTCCGGAGCTGAAATCCAGGATTTTGTTCACGTTGGGCCTGTTGGCGGTCGTGCGTTTGACGGCTTTCATTGTCATTCCCGGTCTGGATGGGCCGGCGCTGGCCAAATATTTTAATGAAAATGCCCAGAACGGCGGAGGCTTGCTGGGCATGTACAACACCTTTGCCGGCGGGGCCATGGAGCATTGCGCCATCGGGTCGCTCGGCATCATGCCTTACATCAGTGCGACGATCATCATCCAATTGCTCACGGCGGTGTGGCCCAAGTTGAGCAAGCTGGCCCGTGAGGAAAATGGCCGCGCGCAAATCATCAAATACGGACGCTATTTGACGGTGTTGTTGTGTCTGGGCCAGGGACTTTTTTTTGCCATCGGCTGGGAGCATCCGCAGAATATTTTCCACGGATTTCATGGAAACTTGGTGCTCAACAGTGACCATCTCTGGTGGTATCGCTTTCAAGCCGTACTCTACATGACGACCGGCACGATGTTATTGATGTGGATGGGTGAACAAATCACCGAACGCGGCATTGGCAACGGTGTATCGCTGGTCATTACCATCGGTATTGTGGCCCGGCTGCCGCGGGCTTTGACGGCATTGCAGGACATGTTCATGCCCAGCGGCCATGTTCAAACCGGCTATCATCTGGCCGGCACCGGGGTGCTGCTGGTCGTCCTGCTGGTGATGGTTATTGGCGGCGTCATTGCGATCACGCAGGCCCAGCGGAAGGTGCCGGTGCAATACGCGCAGCGCGCGGTTGGCCGCAAGATGTATTCCGGCGGCACGTCGTTCATGCCGTTGCGGGTGAATTATTCCGGCGTGATGCCGATCATTTTTGCGCAGTCGATTCTCATGTTTCCGCAGCAAATCTTTTTGTATGCGGGCAACACGATTTTCAGCGGGGTGCCATACCTCAAAAGTTTGTGCATTGATATTGCCCAGAACCTCAATTCGGGCTCGATCCTGTACCTGGTGCTTTATTCGCTGATGATTTTGTTCTTCGCCTATTTCTGGGTGGCCACGCAGTTCAATGAACTGCAGATCGCCGACGATTTGAAAAAGAACGGCGGTTACATTCCGGGCGTGCGGCCGGGGCAGGGCACGAGCGACTACCTGCACCGCTCCATGAGCCGCATCACGCTGGCGGGGGCGATTTTCCTCATCATTATTGCGACCATCCCGATCATCCTGGCCCGCCAGTTGAGCATCCCGTATGACGTCGCCCAGTTTTTTGGCGGCACCAGCATCTTGATCACGGTCGGCGTTTTGCTGGATACGATGCGCCAGGTCGAATCGCATTTGATGATGCGTCACTACGACGGCTTCCTGAAAAAGGGCCGGTTGCGCGGACGGTTTTGACCGCGCGTTCGCAGGGCAAAATGATCGTTTTAAAAACGGAACGCGATCTGGAACTGATGCGTCCGGCGTGTGCGGTGGCGGGCCGGGTCCTGGCGGAAGTCACCGGGTTCATCAAGCCGGGCCTGACGACGCGGCAGGTGGATGAGTTTGCCGCGGCGCGCATCAAGGCGCATGGCGCCAAGAGCGCGTTTTTGGGTTATCGCAAGTATCCGTGTCATACCTGCCTTTCGGTGAATGATGAAGTGGTTCACGGGCTGGCTGGAGAACGGGAATTGCGGTTCGGCGACATCGTCAGCGTGGACGTCGGGGTGGCGCATCAGGGTTTTATCGGAGACACGGCGCGGACGGTGGCGGTGGGCGGTTGCGGCGTGCTGGCGCAACGGCTGATGGACGTAACGGAACGTTCGCTTTACGAAGGTATCGCGGCCGCCCGACCGGGCAACCGGGTGACGGACATCTCGCGGGCGGTGCAGAAATACGTCGAGGGCAACGGTTTCAATGTGGTGCGGGAATTTGTCGGGCACGGGGTCGGCCGGACGATGCATGAAGAGCCGCAGGTGCCGAATTTTGTGGATCCCAGGAGCAACCAGAAGCTCCGGGCGGGGATGACGCTGGCCATTGAGCCGATGGTAAATGCGGGCCGGCCGGGTGTAAAAATTTTGAAAGACGGCTGGACAGTCGTCACGCAAGATGGTTTATTGTCCGCTCATTTTGAGCATACGGTGCTGATCACCGAGAATGAACCGGAGATTTTGACATGGCCGGAAAAGGTGCCTTCCTCGTTGAAGGCGTCGTAATCGAGACCCGGTCGGACCGCACTTATGGTGTGGCACTGGCCAACGGCCACCGGTTGCTTGGGTTTGTGACGGGCCGGGCAAAACTTGGTCCTGCCGGTCTGGGGCCGGGCGACAAAGTGAAATTGCAATTGACGCCGTACGATTTGACCGTGGGGCGTATTTTGGTAGAAACAAAAAGAATTGGAACATGAAAGTTCGCGCGTCAGTTAAGAAATTGTGTGAGCACTGCAAGATTGTACGCCGCCGCGGCGTCATTCGGGTGATTTGCACCAACAAACGGCACAAGCAGCGGCAAGGTTGATTTATGGCACGTATCATTGGTGTTGAAGTTCCGCCGAACAAGCGCATTGAAATTGCGCTACGCTACATCTACGGCATCGGCCCGTCCAACGCGAAGGAAATCTTGGAGCGCGCAAACATCGAGCCGTCCGTCCGCGCGAAGGATCTGACCGAGCAGCAGCTTTCCCAGATCGTCCATGCGATCCAGGAAGGTAAATATGTCATCGAAGGCGATCTGCGCCGCGAAATTGGCATGAACCTCAAACGGCTGCAGGGCATCAAGTGTTACCGCGGCGTCCGCCACATGCGCGGATTGCCCGTGCGCGGCCAGCGCACCCAGACCAACGCCCGCACCCGGAAAGGCCCGCGCAAGACCGTTGGTGTGCAGCGCAACCCGAACGCCAAGACCGGCATCCACTAAAATTTTGTATGTCTGAAGAAAAAAAGAAACCTGCTCCCAAGAAAAAAGACGCCAAGCCTGAAGCTGCTGGTGCGGCTCCGGCTGAAAAGGCGGCCGAGGAAACTCCCGTAAAAAAGGCTGCGGTAGCGGAGACGTCCGGAGCCGACGCGCCCAAGGCGGCGGCCGAGCCGGTGATTCCTGCGGCGCCTACGGCGGCCGAGCTTTTGGGCGAGGATGCCAATGCCAAAAAGGTCATCAAGGCGAAGCATGCCAAGAACATCAGCTCCGGCATTGCGAACATCCTGGCGACGTTCAACAACACGCAGGTCAGCATCACGGATGCTCACGGCAATCTGATTGGCTGGTCCACGGCCGGCCGCGTCGGCTTTAAAGGTTCGCGCAAGAGCACGGCTTACGCCGCCCAGCAGGTTGCCCAGGACGCTGCGCGCCAGGCGATGGCGCACGGCATGAAGGAAGTCGAAGTCCGCGTCAAGGGCCCCGGTTCCGGTCGCGAGTCCGCCATCCGTGCGCTGCAGGCCATCGGTTTGGAGATCAGCGCCATCAAGGACGTGACCCCAGTGCCTCATAATGGCTGCCGTCCGCGCAAGAAACGCCGCGTGTAATTTCAACTCTCAACTTTCAACCATCAACTAATCCATGGCTCGTTATACAGGTCCTCGTGTTCGCATCAGCCGCCGGTTCGGCATCCCGATATTCGGTCCGTCGAAATATCTTGAGCGCCGCAATTACGGCCCCGGGGTGCATGGCCCCAAGTCCCGCCGCAAGCATACCGATTATGGTCTCGGCCTGATCGAAAAGCAGAAGCTCCGTTATTATTACGGGCTGATGGAACGCCAGTTTCGCGGCGTCTATGAAAAGGCGCGCAAACGTCGCGGCGTCACCGGTGAGCAGATGCTGCAGATCCTGGAAACGCGCCTCGATAACGTGGTTTTTCACCTCGGTTTTGCCGCCACCCGCGCCGCCGCGCGCCAGATGGTCTCGCACGGCCACGTGACCGTGAACGGTCGCAAGGTGAATGTGCCGTCGTATTGCCTCAAGGTGAACGACGCCATCGTCATCAAGAATTCCAATGTGTCGCGTCAGCTGGCCACGAAGAACATGGAATCTTCCGTGAGCCGCGCTGTGCCGGACTGGTTGTCCATGAACAAGGAAGAGTTCAAGGGCACGGTCATGCGCATTCCGACGCGCGACGAGATCCAGCCGATTGCCAACGAGCAGGCGGTGGTCGAATTTTATTCCCGCTAACCATGAACCCGTCCCGCCCGTGCGGGACAAAACAATTACACGGATCCGGCCGGCTGCGGGAATAAAACCGCCGGTAGGGTCAGATAAAAATTGTTGAAAGGAAACTATGCCAGTACGTCTAGGACGTTTTGAAATGCCCAAGCGCTTGCAGAAGGATGAAGCCAGCGCCACGCCCACTTACGCGAAATTCATCGCCGACCCGTTTGAAACTGGCTACGGCCACACCGTCGGCAACTCGCTCCGCCGGGTGCTGCTTTCCTCGCTCGAGGGCGCGGCCATCACCTCGTTGAAGGTGGACGGCGCGATGCACGAGTTCGCCACAATTGACGGCGTGGTGGAGGACGTGACGGACATCGTTTTGAACCTGAAGCGGGTCAAATTCAAGGCGCATACGCGCGATCCGCAGACCCTGATGCTTTCCGTGAACAAGGAAGGGCCGGTGACGGCCGCCGACATCCAGGTCAACCAGAACATCGAGCTGGTCAATCCGGACCAGATCATCTGCACGCTCGACAAGAAGAAAAAGTTCGAGATGGAGCTGGAGGTCAAGGTCGGTCGCGGATTCTGCCCCGGCGACGACAACAAGAAGCCCGGCCAGGCCATCGGCGTGGTGGCCATCGATTCGCTCTTTTCACCGGTGACCCGCGTGCGTTACAGCATCGAGGCTGCGCGCGTCGGCAACCGCACGGACTACGACCGTTTGATTCTGGAGGTGTGGACGGACGGGCGCCTGTCGCCCGACGACGCGCTGACGCAGGCCTCGGCGATTTTGCAGCATCACCTCGACGTGTTTGTCGGTTACGACAAGAACGCGATCGAGTTCGAGGAAGCCGCCGACAAGCAGGACGAGGAGAAGTCCAAGATGAAAAAGCTCCTCAACATGAGCGTCAACGAGATCGAGTTGAGCGTCCGGGCGGCGAACTGCCTGAACAACGCGAATATCACCAGCGTCGGCCAGTTGGCGATGAAGACCGAGCAGGAAATGCTCAAGTATCGCAACTTCGGCAAGAAATCGCTGAACGA
>Ga0265338_10008595_pt1 | contig 12356 bp, 10 predicted proteins | sample 42126metaG_FD_193579 | JGI IMG/M metagenome (GOLD analysis project Ga0265338, IMG submission 193579) | Rhizosphere microbial communities from Carex aquatilis grown in University of Washington, Seatle, WA, United States - 4-21-26 metaG | ecosystem: Host-associated > Plants > Roots > Rhizosphere... | reverse complement strand
CCTCCTGCCGCGCGACGGCGAGCAGAGCTTCGAGCTGCTCGCCGAGACGACGCCGGCGCAGGTCCGCTACACGTTCGTGGCGCGGGGCCTGCCTTCCGAGCCGGCGCCGCGGGAGGGGGAGGCGCGTCGGGAAGGCACGGGGCTGCGCTACGTCAAGGCGCGGCTCGAGGAGAGTTTTCCGGGCCGCTGGACGCTGACCGGGGGTCCGGTTGGCGACGGCTGGCGGACCGTGATCGCCCTGCGCGGGCCGCCGGGGGACGGGGGTCCGCCATGAGGGTGCTGATCGTCGAGGACGAACCGCTGATCGCGCGGCGGCTGGAGCGGTTCTGCCGCGAGATCCTCGCGGACCGGCTCGAGACGATCCGCGTGGCGACGCTGTTTTCCGAGGCGGGCGCGCGGCTGGACGAGGCGCCGATCGACCTGCTGCTGCTCGACCTCAATCTGCGCGGGCGCGACGGCATGGAGCTGCTGCAGGCGAGCGTCGCCGGCTCGTTTCACACGATCATCGTCTCGGCCAACACGGAGCAGGCGCTGCGGGCGTTCGAATTCGGCGTGATCGATTTCGTCCCGAAGCCGTTCTCGAAGGAACGGCTCGCCCAGGCGCTTGCCCGCGTGACCGGGCGCGACGGGCGCGGCGCGTCCGCGGCGAAATACCTCGCCGTGCGCAAGCCCGGGCGGATCGCGCTCGTGCCGGTCGATCGCGTGCTCTACGTCGAGGGCGCGGGCGCGTATGCGGAGCTGGTGCTCGACGACGGCAAGCGCGAGCTGCACGACAAGACGCTGGAGAAGATCCACGCGCTGCTTCCGCCCGACTTCGAGCGCATCCACAAGAGCTACGTGGTGCGCTGGAGCGCGGTCCGGGCGCTGCACGCGTCCGAAGGCAGCCATTACGAGGCGGAACTCAGGAACGGCCTCCGCCTGCCCGTGGGCCGGACGCGCTACAAGGAGCTGCGGGCGAAGCTGGGCTGATCCGGCCTTTGCCGGCTGGCGAGCTCTAGCCCGGAAGCTGGGAGCTGACCGGCGCCGGCGGGGGGCTCGGCCAAGGCGGAAGGGGGTTGACGACGGGAACGAAGAAGCCCTCGGACGAACTCGATCGATCAGAGCCTGACGCCAAACCGGCTGCACAAGCCCGGCACACTCCCCAGATCGATATCCAACTCAAATTTACGTGCGAGTTCCGCGAATTTGTCCATATCGGGCCAGACCGCCGCGAGCCCGCGGAAAAAGTCTTCGAACCCGGCGGGCGAGATGATCTCGATGATTTCGCACGGCGTGTCATTTGCATTCCAAAAGGTGTGCCACTGGTTGCGCGGTTTGAAAACCCACGTGCCGGGACCAGCGGTGACGACGTCGTCGCCAAGCAACGCCCCGAGTGTGCCCGTCAGAACGTAGGAATATTCGTCTTCGCGATGATGCCGATGCAGCGGTGCGGCCAGCACCCGCGGCGCCAAGGGATGGTGCACGATGGCGAATCGCCGGGCAGTCTGATGGCCGTCAATCTTCCAATGAACCCCGAATCCGGCTCGATCAAACAGTTCGCCTGCTTCATGTGGAATCACAATGGGGGCAGCCGGAATCGCGGGGAGTCCGGGCGGGGATGACGCGACTTCGCCGACAGGGGACGAAACGGTCGACGCCGGAGAGAACGCGGTGATTTCCTTCGAGCGTGGGTTGGGGACAGGAGCATCAGGCATTGAAAAGAAGTACCCCGAGTTTCCACCGGGTGGTATGGGGTGTTACCCGTCGGCGAAAGCGGCGTGCAGAAATCGGAAATGGGGCAGCCTCGGGCCGGCCCCGTCAGTTTCATGCGGATCGGGAGGGTAACCTCGGACCGACCGTGGTTATTCAGGGGCCCGAGGCGGTCTCCGGGGAGGGGCCGGAGGTTGCGCCCCGGAGCCGCGGCGCTCTCGCCGCGGTATTCGTGGCAAGGTTCATTTACGATTCACCTGCTCCCGCAGCGCAGCCTCCGTAAGGGTATGGACGGCCCAGGAAAGCACCTCCCGCCCTTCTTTCCGATCCAGGCGACAAACGTCGGTCGCGGCGATAAAAGGTTCGATGGACACCAGCATCGACAGCGCGTGGACCAACCGTTTGAAGGCTTTCTTGCCCAGTTGCTCGCGCGCGGGCGCGAGCGCCATCTCCAGCATCGGAATACGCCGCGCGCCGCGCAGGGGACCATGCAGCTTGCCGCCATTCTTCAGCCACTGCTCCATGAGCGACCGCAGATAGAGTCGGAAGTGGGTCTCATTGTCGGCGACCAGGTCAAACAGGTAGCGCTGCACCTGCACCGCGCGGTCCGCCGGGGACGACCGCTCGTCCAGAGACGCCGCGGCCAGAATCGCCTCCGGCGTCGCGGTCTTTTCATCGAGGGGCGACTCGAGGATCAGCGTGTCCATACTGGGGAAGTACCGGTACACGGTGGCGCGCGAGACTTTTGCCTCCGCGGAAACCTCCTCCGGGGACGGCGAAACCCCGCGGGCCACGAGGCGGCGGGTGGCCTCGAGCAGCTCGCGGCGCGTGCGCTGTTTTTGGTTGGTCCGGCCCGACGCCAAATCTGTTGTTGACATACTTGAATCATTATGAGACCTATGTCTCACGATGCAAGAACAAATCTTTAGTTGAAGGAGAATATGGCCACCAAAGAAGCCCGTTGGGTCATCGGACATTGCGTATCGCCCGTGGAAACGGACAGCGACTACGCCCTGCTGCAGATTGTCACTCCGCCGCAAACGATGGGCCCGCCGCCCCACTTCCACGATTTGGAGGTGGAGCTCTTCCTGATCTTGAGCGGCGAAATGGAAGTGACCTGCGAGGGACGGACGAGAACCGTCAAGGCAGGAGAAAGCGTCGTGATACCGCGGGGCAGGGTGCATACGTTTCGCAACGCCACCGACAAAGCGGTGACTTGGATCACGGCCTTCTCGCCAGATCGGTTTGCCCAATTCTTCGTGGATTTCGGCGTGCCGGCCTCAATCCCGGACGCACGGCAACAATCCGTATCGGAAGTGATGATTCAGCGTGTCGTCGCCGGGTGTTCAAAATACGGCATGAACCTAGCCACCATGCCCACTCCGGCCTGATTCGCCGGCCAGTGGGCGCCGGTCACGCGCTGCGAATCCCCGAACCGGGGTCATGACGGCCGTGCGGTAGCGGGCCGAAGCGTGCCGCGACAAGATCGTTGCCAACCCGTGGCTGGTCGGCCGGGCAACCTGTAGTGAGCGTCCTCTCCTGTTCGAGCGGAACCTCGGCGTCCTCGATCTCTCGGCGCGGTCGCTTCCGATGGCGGCGGGATATTTGGAGGCAGAGTTCAGGGAAATGCGCTCGAAGGGTCCCGACTCCCGCGTCCAGCGTCCGTGGATGAGGTCGACACGCAACTCTCCACAGAGGTAGCCTTTCCCGTCGGTTCGCTTAGCTCGCTTTCCGCGTAAGCCACTCCCCGGAAGCCTCTTGGTCTTTTCCCCGTGGGGACACCAGCCTTCGCTTTCGCGGAGGAAAGCTACGGCTTGGCAAGCCGGCTTGGACGGCGAATCTCGACACTGTCCGCGACGGGTCGCGAAGGCTGTTACGCCGGAGCCTTGGCGAAGGCGGACCGTCCCCTGCCATGGGCTTCCACTACGTCCATCGGCTGGAATCGCTCGCAGCACCCGAACGCCATTACGTCGGGTTGACGGACGATCTGGGAACCCGGCTCGAGCAACACAACAACGGGAATGTGCCGTCGACTTCGAATGCCCGACCCTGGCGCATCAAAACCGCAGTCGCTTTCACGGATTTCCACCGCGCCGCGGCATTCGAGCGATATCTCAAATCCGGTTCGGGGCGTGCTTTGGCCGAGGGGCATTTCTGACACCATTCATTGCCCTCGGAACGCAGCAGGGGTGAGTTCGCGCCGCCGGTGCGGGACGGCGGATCGCAACTTAGCCGCCCAATCGGCGCAGAGGAGCTCGGCTTGGGCGAGGACCTCCTTAACCGCTGATTCCTGCAGGTCGGGCGGATAGCCAAAGCGGTTGAGGATGCGCTTCCCCATCACGCGGATCCTGGCTCGGGCGCTTTCGCGCAAGGTCCAGTCGATGGTCCCGTTCTTGCGAACCTGGGTTACGAGCTCGGTGGCAGTCACCCGCCAGCGGGGCGTGGGTTAGACCCCATGGCCCCGTTCCGCATTCGCAGACATAGTCGTCGGGTGAAAAATCGGGACTTGGATCGCGGGCTGGTGCTGTTGCAGCTGAAGAATCTCGTCGTTGACCTGTTCCGACTCGACATACTTGAGCCGGACACGATCGCCGACGACGAGCCGCTCGCGGGCCGCAGAATCTGCCTCGACTCGCTGGACACGCTAGAACTTGCCATCTGCATCGAGGAAGTGTTCGGCATCGCGATGTGGAGCAGCGAAGCGGTGCAACGGCCATTTACCACCCTGGCAGATCTGGCCTCCCTGATCTTCAGCTCCGCGCAGACACCGGTCGAGCAGCGGCGATCATTCCCCGAGAACATCACGGATTTGATCATGCCTTTGACGCACCTTGACGTCTCTCATCCGCGCGTCCTCTCAGCACAAATCTGACAGGGGCAGAAGGATAAGGCTCCGTTACTCCCCTCACCGGACTCCCCACACAAATCGCCTTCGCCGCCAGTTCGCTGAGTTCGCCTCCCCCTGAGGCCGGTTTTTGAAGGGCGTTTTGTCTCTTCCCCGTGGGGGCGCCAACTTTCAGTAGGTCATTGGAATTGACAATGAATGCCATCAAGTTGGGCCGGATTGGCCAAACCTGACGGCACAAACGCGTGGCTAACTTCTACGGCAATACCTCGGCCACCTAAGTCGCCATGCCGTCGAACTTGACGAGCCACGGAGCAACAACGGATTGGTCGTGTCGGTTATCTCTCTCGCAAAGGTCGCTGTGGCCCTAACAAAGACCAAGCGGTACGTCGGCGACTTCCCACGATTGGCCGAGATTCCGGAGAGCCCGAAAGAACTTTCTCGTGCGGGGGCTGCTTCACTAACGTGAGGCTGCGCGTGGTAAACAGTGCCTCGAAAGTGTGCGACTCATGTTGAGTTGAGGCCAAGGAGCAGTTTTATCCCAATCTATGCTCACCCGAATCAGAGCGTGTTTCCTCGTGGCACTGACCTCCGGCCCAAGCCTGTTCGGCGCCGATTTTGCCATGAGGGTGACCGACAAGAATTACCTCGATGCTCAAGGTTTCAGCGTGTTCCTCTACGCCAGCACGTACCATCCGGTTTTCGTGGACCAAAAGACCGCGGCGATGGAGATGATTCTCCACGGCCAGCGCATTGCCACGAACGGCGACGTGCGCCTGATGCCAACGCCCGAGCAGTGGGACCTGGTGGCAACCCTCAAAGGGCGCCAGGCCGATAAGGCGAACAACCGGCTCACCGCCGACCTCGCTTTCCCGACCTTCGATCTCAGCTACACCCTCGAAGTCGCGGCCGAACCAGGTGGCGTAAGGGTCAGCATCAATCTCGACCAACCGCTACCGCCGAAACTGGCCGGGCGGGCGGGCTTCAACTTGGAGTTTCTGCCCTCGATTTACATGGGCAAGGCTTACCTCGTGGATGGAACCAAGGCCGGCATCTTCCCGCGAACGCCTGAGGATCCGATGGTCAAGGTATTGCCGCTGCCTGATGAACCGAAGAGGGCGTACTACCTGGAGGACTGGGACAGGGCCAAAGGATACACCCAGCCCCGGCCGTTCGCCGTGGGCAGAACCATCAGCCTGGGGGTCGACGACGCGCTGGCCAGGATCCGCGTTACGTCGGATACGGCGGACCTCATGCTCTTCGACGGACGCAGCCGCGCGCAGAACGGCTGGTTCGTTTTGCGTTCGCTGATCCCCGCGGGCCAGACCACGGGCGCCATCGTGTGGCACATCCGGCCGGATGTGATACCGAACTGGACGCGGCCGCCCATGATCGCGCACAGCCAAGTCGGCTATGCACCGGGTTTCTCCAAGGTGGCGGTGCTCGAACTTGACCCGAAGTACAACGGCCCGAAGACGGCCAAGGTGCTCCGCCTGATGGAGGACGGATCTTTCAAGCAGGCGTTCGAGGGTCCGATTACGCCCTCAACACCGTGGCTCCGGTACGTCTATTCGAAATTCGATTTCACGCCGGTCAAGGACCCCGGCCTTTATGTGATCGAATACGCCGACCAGCGTACGGCGACTTTCCCCATCTCCAAGGACGCATACGCCAACATCTGGCAGGCCAGCCTGGACCATCACCTTGCCGTGCAGATGGATCACGTTTCCGTGCGCGAAGCCTACCGCGTGTGGCACGGTGCTTCCCACCTGGATGACGCCCGTCTCGCGCCGGTCGTTGGGGAGCAATTCGACGGCTGGAACCAAGCTGCGGCAACGGACGGGAGGTACAAAGGCGGCGATCACATTCCCGGGATGAATGTGGGCGGCTGGTATGATGCCGGGGACTTCGACCTGGAGGAGCCCGCGCAACTCAGCGTGATTCAGAGTCTGGCGCTGGGATACCGCGAATTTAATCTCAAGTACGACGAGCTTACGGTGGACGAAGCCGCGCGCGAGGTTGAGATGCACCGTCCCGACGGCGTGCCGGACGCAGTGCAGCAGGTCAAGCACGGCGCAATCTACATCCTGGCACAGTTCCACAACATCGGCCACGCGATCCGCGGCACTCACGAACCCGATCTGCGCCAGTATACGCACTTGGGCGACGGAGCGTCGAAGACCGATGGCCGCATCTATGACCCGAAGCTCGGGCCGAACGAGATGAAGGGCGACTACTCCGGCAAGCCGGACGACCGCTGGATTTTTTCCACCAACAACCCGTTCTTCCAATGGCATGCCATCGCGGCGCTAGCTGCGTCGGCCGATACGCTGAAAGGCTGGGATGATGCCTTGGCGAGGGACTGCCTCGAGACGGCGATCAAGGCATGGAACGACGAAAAGGCTCACCCGACGCCGTTTCCGGCGGGGTGGCACTTCTTCGGCGGAGAGCCTCCGGAAGAAGCTCCCGAAGGTGGCGTGCTGGCTGCCTCTCAGGGTGCGGTGTCTGGCGCTCAAGACACTCGTAGCGGACCGGGCAACTCGGGCGCTCCGACAGGTTCTGCCACGACACCCGCACCAACAGCTCCTCCGGCCGGCTTCGGCCGCGGCGGCTTTGGCCCGCTGGACTGGGCCGCGGCTCTGGAGCTGACCATCGCCACAAAGGGCGCCGAGCCCTACCGATCCCGTCTGAAGGAGCTTTTCCCCCAGATGATCACCCCTCAGCAGATGGACTTCTTTGGTTGGACGGCAGTCCGGGCCCTGCCCTATCTGGACGCGGGCGCGAAAGATCAAATGCGGGAGGCGGTGAAGACATACATGGCGGGTCTGGACCAGCAGTTGGCGGCCACCCCGTTCGGGGTTCCCCCGAGCCTGCGCCGGTGGGGCGGATCGGGCGCGGTGGTTGATATGGCGATCCGGATGTACTTCCTGCACAAGGCATTTCCAGATCTGGTGAGCCCCGAATATACACTTCGCGCCGTCAACCACATTCTCGGCACACACCCGGTCTCCAGCACTTCGTATGTGGCTGGCATCGGTACGGTCTCGAAGACGAAGACGTACAGCAACAACCGAGCTGACAACGCTTATATTCCCGGCGCCGTGATTCCGGGATACATCATCATCAAGCCTGATTTTCCGGAGTGCATCGACGACTTTGGATTCCTCTGGTTCGAGGATGAAGCCGTCGTGGCCGGGTCGGCAAGCTGGGTCGTCGCGGGCAACGCGGCGGACGCAATCATTAAGCAGGCACTGCCATAAATCAGCTGGCGTCGTTCTTTTCCCGTAAGCCGCGCGCCCATCCCGCGCCCGATCCGACGGGGTCATGGGCGGATTCTCGACAGAACCTCCGGCGGGAATGTCGTCGCTCAGCACCCTGAATCGCAGCACGAATGCCTTTGCCGATAGTTCTCACATGGGCCGTGAGATGCTCTGCTCTACAGCGCACTCTACACAGACAGTGTTCTTCTCGGATGGGGTCGGCCAGTGTCGCAAGGTAGCCCCACCCCAAAGGCGGGCGCCCCTGGGCCGCGCGATGCCGGCACCAGGATTGTCAGCCCTCCCGCGTTTAATGGGATCTCCGGGCCTCGGCAGTCCGCCGCCCCATCGTCCCGCTATCAGAATCCCCCGGCGGACACTTTCGGGCAACCCCACGCCAACCGTCTGATCTCGGCAACGCGCCGGCAGGCGCCAGCGCCGCAATCAGGTGAAAGAACAGATTCAAGTAGGCGCCCGGATTCCAACGGCGTATCCGAGCCTGAGTCCGCTTTGGTTGGCAATCCGCCTCAACAATCCGGCATTTTGCCCCAAACAGATCGCGGACAAGCGGTGAACGCGCCTTGCTGCGCCCCGAAAGGTCTGGCGTCCCACGACCGCCGGACACCCTGCAGGCATCGTCATCTCGTGGTGGGACCGCACACCCATGATCCTCAATACTCCCGTTTCAGCCAACCGCCACGGCTTGGCTGCCCGAAAATCATCGATTTTCGCGGCAGCCTTGGCCGTTGTTCTCCTTGCCGCCCCTCCCTCAATCCGGGCCGCCACGGAACCCGCCCAGCCGAACCCCGATCTGACCATCTCCGGCGACCTGCGTCTCCGCTACGAATGGGACTGGGATTCCCAGACCGCCGCCGGCGTCGCGCGGACGGATCGCGACCGGGCCCGCGTCCGGGCCCGCATCAGCGCCGGTTACCGTCTTTCCAGCGAATGGTCCCTCGGCGTGCGCGCCCGCACCGGCAACCCCCAGAGCCAGCAGTCGCCTCACCTGACCTTCTGGTCGAACGACCACGTGACGGACGACTTCGCCGTGCAACTCGACCGCTACTTCGTGCAATACAAACAGGGGCCGATTACCGCCTGGGGCGGCCGCAACAGCCCGCCTTTCTGGCAGCAGGATGAGATGGTCCTGGATGAGGATGTCACGCCCACCGGCATCGGCGGCAGCTACGAGACCAAGCTCGACCATGGCAGCCTGACCACCGCGGCCGGGGCCTTCTATCTCCCCGACGGCGCCATCGCCCTCAACGGCACCCTAATCGGCGGGCAGTTGAAATACAGCGTGCCGGTCAAACCGTCGAATTTCACGCTGGCCGCCTCGCTTTACAGCTTCAACGGCAAGAACGGCGCCAAGAATCTGCGCAACCGCAACGGAGCGCGCGACTATCTTGTCGGCGTCCTGAGCGCCCGATGGATCACGCCGCTCGCCAGCGCCCTGCCGCTCGCGTTCGGCGCCGACCTCATCAAGAACTTTGAGAACTACAGCGCCGCCGATGTCGCACCCTTGGCCGCGACCCAGGCCGATCAGACCAACGGCTATGTCTTCTCCGTTCTGCTGGGCCAACTGAAGAAGCCAGGGGACTGGCAGGTCGGCTACTTCTACGCGCACATCGAGACCCTCGCCGTCAACGCCTCCTACTCGCAGGACGACTGGGCGCGTTTCGGCAGCGCCACCCAGTCGGATGTCACCGACTACAAGGGGCATGAGTTCCGCGCCACTTACGTCATCGCCAAGAACCTCAACGTTCAGGCGCGCCTCTTCCTCGTCAACGCCATCACCAGCATCCAGGACGGCAAACGCCTTCGCATCGACCTGAACTGGAAATTCTAACCCTCCTTTCCTCCGCGCCTCATGCAAATCTCCGCCACGCTCCTCGTCCTCGCCGCCCTCGGCCTCAACCTGCGCGCCGAAACCGCCGCGGCTCCCGCCACCGCCACCTATCGGGTCGAACAAAACGTCACGCTCTCGGAAATCCCCGCCGGCGCGAAGACCGTCAAGTGGTGGATCGCCATCCCCAATGACGACCACTACCAGGAAGTGCTCGATTTCAATGTCGTGTCCGCCCCGGGCGCTTGGAGCACCGTGACCGAGCCGGATCATGGCAACCGTTTCATGCTGGTCGAAGTGGCGAATCCGCCCGCGGGTTCGCTGACGACCAAGGTCGAGTTCACGCTCCGCCGGCGTGCGGTGTTCATCGATGTCGATCCCGCCAAGGTCGGTCCGATCACCGACACCCACCGGCACCTGTTTGTGGACGAACTCCGCGGGAACGCGCCGCACATGACGGTGACGCCCCGGATCGCCAAGATGGCCAGCGAGGCCTGCGGCACCGAGACCAATGTCGCCACGCAGGCGAAGCTGCTGCTGGACGCGGTCGCCGACTATGCCGATCATTATTCCAAGGATCCGAGCAAACCCCGTTTCAGCACGGGTGATGCCGAGTCGTGCCTGACATATGCCGGCGGCACCTGCACCGACCTGCACTCGCTGTTCATCGCGCTGGCCCGGTCGCGCGGCATCCCGGCCCGCCTGCAAATGGGCTACCGCCTCCGCGAGGCCAATGCCGGCAAGGAAGTCGATCCCAGTTACCGCTGTTGGGTGGAATATTTTGTGCCCGGCTACGGCTGGGTGCCCGCGGATATCCCCGAAGCCGACGATCCCCATGGCTTGGGCCGCACCCGCTGGTTTAGCGGCCTGACCGAGCGCCGCCTATGGTTGAGTGAAGGCCGTGAGTTCAATCTCGCCGGCCGGTTCGTCACGAGCCACCGCGTCAACCTGATGTTCGTCGGCTACGCCGAGATCGACGGCGTCGAGGCCCGGGTGCTGCCTGCGGATGGCACGAAAGCCCAGCTCTCCCGCACGGTGCGCTTCACGGAGATCAAATCCGACGCGGAGCCCGTCAAGGAAAGTGGCAACCCTAGCGGGGCGGACGCCAGCGCTAGAAAAGATTAACACTATATCGAGCTTCGCGTCGCAGCGGCCAATCGTGCCGCTGCCGACACGGGCGCCGCTACTTCGCCGCGGGCGGCGGAGTCGCCTTGGGGCTGAAGAGCGCGCCGGCGATCGCCGCCGCGGGGTCGCTGCCCAGGAATACCTGGGGCGTGATGACGACGCCCTTCTCGCCCGCGAGGCGGATCATCTCGAGGCGGGCGGCGTTTTCGACGCCGAGCGCCTGAACGACCTTCTCGTACGATCGGCGTTGGTAGTCAGCGAGCACGAGCTGCGCCTGGCCGGCCTGCTCGTTGATCAGAATGCTGCGCTGGGCCTGCACGAGGTCCTTCTCGGTGTTGGCCGTCGTCTGGGCATTGACGAGGGCCTTGCGGGTCTCCTCGGCCTGTTGCTGCTGCCGGTAGGTCGCCATCTGCTCGTAGGCGGTCTTCCGGTCCGTCTGGGTCTGCAGGAGCTTCTGGCCCGCCTCGGTGATCGTGAGGTCGACGTTGGCGAGGTAGACAGCGAGGGTGGTGAGGAAGCCCGCTTCGAGCTTGGCTTTGACGCGAGTGCGCAATTCGACTTCCTTCTCGGATCGCTGGTTGATCAGGTCGAGCGCGGCGATCTTTTCGCCGATATTGCGCACCTCGGCGCGGACGACGGGGAGCACTCCCTGGGATTCGAGGATTTCCAGGGTTTCATCCTCCTGGATGTTCTTGACGACCCGGTCGGGGTCGCCGTGCAGCGCCACGATCCGCGGGGCGTTCTCCGGCGTGACGACGGCCACGACGCGGACATCGGCCGCGATCGTGAAACCGTCGCTGGAGCGGATGTTGATGCTGTTGTCGTCAGCGTGGGTGCGCTGGTAGGTGTAGACGCGCTGGGTGGTTTTCACCATGATGGCCGTCAGCGCGACCGGGTTGATGTAGTAGGTATCCGGGGTCAGGGCCACGTTCCAGATGCCCGAGTAGCCGCGGGGAACCAGCCGGTTGCCGTTGATCGTCTCGGCTTCACCCGCGTAGGGATTTCCGGTGTTGTCCTTGATGACCGCCACCTGACCCTGGGGCACGATGAGGGCGGGCGTGGTGGTGATCTTGAACAGGGCGGCGTTGACCCGGTATGTGCCGGGGGTGAGGACCGTGATCTGAACGCCCTTGTAGCCGTGCTTGGCGGCGTGGGGATCGGCTGCCGGCTTGAGCCAAGCTCCGAGGAACTTCTCCGCGTTGAGGTAGGCGAGGTCGTCCCAGGCGGGGGCGAAGGTCATGCCCGCGGGAAGAGGCTTGCCTTCCAGCGCTTCGATCACGCCGACCTCTCCTTTGTTGACGACGATAACGTCTTCCTTGGAAACGCTGTTGACCAAGGGGGTGACCCAGTGCCACCCGGGGCCGAGGATCTGGGCCTGCGGGCCCTTTTCGCCATCGAGGGCGACGATCCGGCCCGTCGGCAAGTCGGGGGCGAAGAAACGATGGGAGATAATTCCGGTCTGTTGGTCCGAGATGATCGTGATGCCGGACAGGAGGAGAATGACTGCGAGCGCCAAGGCTCCGACTATGGAGAAGAATCTGGACTGCATGGGGGTGGGTATCGGGTTGGGGGAATGGCGTCGAGTGCCGTTCAC
>Ga0265338_10008593_pt1 | contig 12357 bp, 11 predicted proteins | sample 42126metaG_FD_193579 | JGI IMG/M metagenome (GOLD analysis project Ga0265338, IMG submission 193579) | Rhizosphere microbial communities from Carex aquatilis grown in University of Washington, Seatle, WA, United States - 4-21-26 metaG | ecosystem: Host-associated > Plants > Roots > Rhizosphere... | reverse complement strand
GGGCAACATTGCCGAGCACTTCATTGCTAAAAAGCGTCACAACATTACTCACTCTAAAGAGCTAGGCGTGATTGGTGTTATGCCCATGACCGAAACCCACATGAAGGGTATTACCCTAAAGGTGCTGCCACTGCTGGTGCATTATCTTAATGAAGTTCGCCTGTATAGCTCATTCTTTAAATTAATGAGAACTAAGCGTAACTTTGGTGAGATTGTGGCGACTACTCTAATTGCTGATCCCTCGCATGCCAAGATTATGGCTGGTCAAAAGATTCATTGGCGGGTGGTGCAGCGTTACTACGGCAAGTTGCCCAAGGAGCGTCATCCGGAGCAGTTTCAGCCGCATGTTCAACCCGAGGATTTACATTGGCGCCGGGCTGAAGACGTGCTGTATGACATTGATCCTGAGTTAGAGTTTTGGCAAGGTTTGGATTATGTGGCGATCCAGCGCGGGGAAGACACGGTGACTTTTAACCTCATGGATATTAGCTTGAGCTACTCCAACGATATTAGCTACGAAGAACGTTATTTATACCACTTCCGCGAGGCTTTGTGGAACGAAGTTTTTGCCCGCTACCTCGGCGAAAAAACTTTGGAGGAGCAAGTTTTACAAAGACTCGACAATGACGTAATTGCTCCGGAGACGCTGGGGTGAAGCATACCTATCAAATTTGCATTTCTGGCGCTGCAGCCGGCGACAGTGTGGAGCAGGCAAGTGGCCTTATTAAAACTGTGGCTCAGGAAATTGTGGCGCGCGGTCACATTGTTTTAACGGGTGCCACTAATGGTTTGCCGCATATTGCTGCCATGGCAGCTCATATGTCGGGCGGTGCATCAATTGGTTTCTCGCCAGCCGCTAATCGCGTGTCGCATATCAAGAAGTATCATTTGCCGCTAAATGGCTTTACTACGATTCTTTATACTGGTTTTGAATACGCTGGTCGAGATTTGCTGCTGGTACGTTCTAGTGATGCCATGATTATGGTTGGTGGCCGTATTGGTACGCTTAATGAATTAACGGTGGCACTAGAAGAACGACGCCCGGTTGGCATTCTCATGGGTTCGGGCGGCATGACGGCTGAGGTTGATCATGTGCTAAAGGTGGCTAAGCGCGAACGCACCAATATTATCTTTGACGACGACCCCAAAGCTTTGGTTGATAAAGTTTTGCAGATAGTTGATAAGCGCTACGCCAAACTCAGAACACCTAGCTTGCGCACCTCGGACAAAAGCGTAGAATAAGCATTAGAGTTTATAACAAGGAATCATCATGCCCGAAGAAACACCACAACCAATTGCACCAACGTCCGAACCAGCTGTTGCGACTCCTGGGCCAGCTGCCACTCCGCAACCGGCTGTTCCTGCGGCCACTGGTTCTAGTATGCCGGCCAAGAGCAAATGGCACGTCAATATTTGGTTTGTTTTAATCGTATTGATTCTAGCAGCCGGTGTTGGTGGGTATGTGCTTTATACTCAGCACCAAAACAATTCCCTATATAGCAAGTTAGCCAATGGCGTTGACGTGGCGACTCATCACAAGAAGGCTGCCCCTAAGCCTGTTGCTGCTGCAGCCACGACCGATCCTTACACTGGCTGGAAGACGTACACTTCGTCCTATGAGAATGCTAGCTTTAAGTATCCACCTACCTGGACGGTTACTAAGTCTGCTGCCCCAGATGGCGGAACTAGTTCAGATGCAGTTAAGTTAACTTCACCTAGTGGATTTGTCGTAAACTGGATTGCGCCCTTAACAGGAGTTGGCGGAGGATGTGATGCCAGCACCAATCCACACGTACTAGTGGATCAGGTGATTACGATGCCTAAAATTTCATCAAAGAACCCTCTCTATATGACTTTATTGAGCTACCAGGGACACAAGGAGCTAGCAGTAGTTGATTTGATCAACTCCAAGGTGCCAGTGGTTGGCGACACCGGTCAATGCCTCTATTACCCAGCGTATTCAAGCGCAAGTCATTTAAGCGCCGGCTCAAATTCAATCCAGTTTGATACCAGTTCGACCGTATCAGCTAACAATGTTGTTACGGGCGACACCACCGACAAGTTAACTGACGATCAGTACTTGGTCCAAACTGACGTTCAAAATGCTGAGCTAATTTTTAAGAGCCTGACGTATTAAAAGAAAACGAGGTGAACATGAAACCACTTAAATTTCAGCACGGCTTTGCAGACGTTATCTTGATAGTAATTGTGGCAATTTTGGTTGCTGGTCTTGGTGGTTACGTTTATTACCGCCAACAACAAGCTAACAAAACTTACAATGCGGCCGGCAATGGTGTGGTTGTAGCTACGAACACCAAGAAGCCAGCAGCTAAAACGACAACTTCAGCAACAACATCCACCGCTACCCAAGCCTTACCGCTCGTGCTCGATTGTCCAAACGATTCGAGCCATCAGCCATCAATTAAGCCGACTGGTCTGGAGCTGACGTGTGCGGATGCAGGCACTAATGCCGAGAACTTAGCTTGGTCAACTTGGACTCAGACGGCCGCCGCTGCTACGGGTGACGTTAAGGCCCATATTTGTCAACCAGACTGTGCTTCCTCTACAACTTATAAGACGTTTTCGGCCAGCTTTGCTTTAAGTGGACTCAAAACAGTTAGTGATAAAACTTATTTTCAGACATTGACCGTTACCTATTCAGGCGCAAACCCAGATGGCAAGAATCCAGAAACATTTACTATGGCGATGCCATAATTAGGAGCAATCAATGAAGAAACACTCTCAATTTCAACAAGGTTTCGCAGACATAATCCTCATCGTAGTGGTAGCAGTGCTCGTTGCTGGTCTTGGCGGCTACGTCTATTACCGTCAACAGCAGGCCAACAAAACCTACAATGCTGCCGGCAATGGCGTAGTGGTCGCGACTAATACGAAGAAGCCAGCCGCTGACCCAACTGCTAGCTGGACAGCTTTTTCGAGCAAGACTGGCAAGTTCTCTCTTAAATACAACCCAAAATGGTTAAAAAAAGTAGGTACTGATACAGGATGTATCGGTGATGACTCAGTGATTTATCTAGCACCAGATTCCTCGTCGCTACCTGCTTGTGGAGCAGAGAATATATCAGAAGTAACGGTAACTTCGTTGGCAGGTGATCAGCGTAGTAGTATGGATAACTTTAAGTCAGATTTTACGAATGCTGGATATCCAGGTGCTGTTCAGTCTTCAGTCACAGTTGACGGTATAGCAGGTCACGAGTATGTCGGAACTTACACTGTAGACATTGGAGGTCCTTGGCCGCCACTCAACAGCAAGCTGATTGAGTATATCTTTTACACCAATGGCCGCACCTACGATGTGAGTTATATTCAAGCGCCAAAGTATTCTGATGTTTCGTCAGACTTTAATCTCATGGTAACGAAGACACTTAAGTTCAGTAGTTAGATTGCGCTCCTGGTATACTTAGGGTATGCCGGAATTTAAGCTAAAAAGTGAATATAGGCCAACGGGCGATCAGCCAAAGGCTATCGAGCAGCTAACCAAGGGTCTAAATGATAAAATGCGTGAGCAAACGCTACTTGGTGTAACTGGCTCGGGCAAGACCTTTACCATGGCCAACATTATTGCCAATACTCAAAAGCCTACATTGATTCTGAGCCACAATAAAACCTTGGCGGCTCAACTGTATAGCGAGTTTAAGGAGTTCTTTCCAGAGAACGCGGTGCAGTACTTTGTAAGTTACTATGATTATTATCAGCCCGAGGCCTACATCCCGCGTAGTGATACTTACATAGAGAAAGACTCTTCGATTAACGAAGAAATTGACCGCTTGCGTCATGCTGCCACCATGAGCTTGTTAACTCGCAAGGACGTTATAATTGTGGCTTCTGTTAGTTGTATTTACGGCCTTGGCGACGTCCAAGATTACAGCGCTATGACCATGGAGGTTAAAAAAGGCGAGCGGGTGGTACGCAATAAGTTTCTGCGGCGTTTAACCGATATTCAATATGAGCGCAACGATATCGACTTTACTCGTGGGCGCTTTCGGGTGCGTGGCGATACGGTGGAGATCTACCCGATTGGCGAGGAAACAGCTTATCGTATTGAGTTCTTTGGCGACGAGGTCGAGAAGATCAAACATGTTGATCCGCTAACCGGTGAAGTGCTTGGTGAGCGCGATGAGCTAAAAGTTTTTCCGGGGAGCCACTACGTTACGCCACAAGAAAAACTGCAGCGAGCAGTAGTGAACATTAAGGCTGAACTAGCCGAGCGCCTGCCCCAGCTTAAAAAGGATGGTAAGTTGCTAGAAGCCCAGCGGCTAGAACAGCGAACCAATTATGATCTTGAGATGATCGAACAAACTGGCTTTGTGTCTGGTATCGAAAACTACTCGCGTTATTTAAGTAACCGTGAAGAAGGCGAGCAGCCGGCGACTTTGCTTGATTACTTCCCAGATGACTTCTTGATGTTTATTGATGAAAGCCACATGACGGTGCCGCAAGTTCGTGGCATGTATAACGGCGATCGGGCTCGCAAAGAAACGTTAGTTGACTATGGTTTCAGGTTGCCCAGTGCATTGGATAACCGGCCACTAAAGTTTGTTGAATTTGATCAGCACATTAATCAAGTTGTGTATGTGTCGGCCACGCCGGCTGATTACGAGCTAAGTCGTAGTCAGCAAATTGCCCAGCAAATTATTCGCCCAACTGGCTTGCTTGATCCGCCGATTAGTGTGCGGCCCATTGAAGGCCAAATTGATGACTTAGTGGCTGAGATTAAAGCCACCACCGCCAAGGGCCAGCGAGTATTGGTAACCACTTTAACAAAACGCATGTCCGAAGACTTAACAGACTACCTCAAGGAACTAGGCATTAAGGTGCAGTATTTGCACTCGGAGATCCAAACTTTTGAGCGCAGCGATATTTTGCATGACCTCAGGCTAGGTGTGTACGACGTGGTGGTGGGTATTAACTTATTGCGTGAGGGGCTCGACCTACCGGAAGTCAGCTTGGTAGCGATTTTGGATGCCGATAAAGAAGGCTTTTTGCGCGGTCAGCAAGCCTTAATTCAAACCATTGGCCGAGCTGCTCGTCATGTTGATGGTCGAGTCATTATGTACGCCGATCGCACTACTGACAGCATGCAGCATGCCATTACCACCACTACCCAGCGGCGCAAGATTCAAGAAGACTACAACAAACAGCACGGCATTACGCCCGAGGGTATTAAAAAAGCTATGCGTGAGCGCATGCACACCGACGTCGGGCCAAGCGAAGAAGAAGTTCGTCGCACCGACTTTAAGCATATCCCGATAGATGAGCGTAAATACTTGGTGAAACAACTAACTGACCAAATGGACTTGGCAGCCCAGAACTTGCAGTTCGAAAAAGCCGCTGATTTGCGTGACCAGATTGAAGAAATTAAAGAAAGCTTGAAGGGTAAACGCTAATCTCGACAAAATCGTTATAATGCCCTAGAATAGGCCCACGTTCGTAACTCGACAAGCGAGGTGAAGAGAATGCCGTATCCTTACGGAGTCGATGGTGCCCCGCCCGGCGATCTTGAAGTCGCACTGGGCGGCGCCGTAGTTGCTGTCGCGGCGTTGTTGGTGGCTGTGGTTGTCGTTGCCAAGCTCATCTCCAGGAAGAGGTGAGGGGAGTGTCGAAATCAGATCCCAAACCGTGGTATGGCCGAACCTGGTATGGCCGGATCGATGAAGACGGCTTCACATGGTTCGGCAGGTCCGTGATCATGGTTGGTTACGTGATCATGCTCGTCGTAGACGGAATGGGATCCATCCCTCGCCGAATCAGGGATCGGCTGACAGCCAGGCTTCACGACGCCGGCTAGCCGACCTCTCTAGAAGGGAAGTGGTGCAAGTGTTGGCGATGTCAACGACTACTGAGGGCATCCTGTTCGTGGGCGTCTTGGTGGGACTGTTCGTTGTGGCGTTTGTCCTCTTCGGCAACGGCCGAACCTGGGGCAAGTACCGACGGTGACGAGCTCTTCGGGCGACCCGGCCTTCATGGTGATCGCGCTTGCCTCGTTAGCGCTCATCGGCTTCCTTGGGTTCGTCCTCTACATGGGCTCCAAGGTAGGTAGCTGCATCAGAAGTTGGCGCCGGCGGATCCAAGACGAGCGTGGTCGCAAGCTGGTCGCCGATCAGCGCAGGCAGCAACAAGCTCAACGTCGCCGCACCAATTCCCTGCTGAGGGATGGCCGATGCGACTCATAGGTTCTGGTAATCGCCGCAAGCGATGGCCGGGCCTTTTTTCGTTAGTCCTCGGCTTATTGCCAATTGTTGACAACAAGCGTATACTTAGTCTCTGTTGACTGATTCGGGTGGGAGGCATATGCAAGACAAAATTATCGTCCGTGGCGCCAGAGAACACAACCTAAAGAACATCGATGTTACTATTCCCCGAGACAAACTGGTGGTTATTACGGGGCTATCGGGTTCTGGAAAATCTTCGCTAGCTTTTGATACTATTTATGCCGAAGGGCAGCGCCGTTATGTTGAATCGTTAAGCGCTTATGCTCGTCAGTTCTTGGGGCTAATGGAAAAGCCCGATGTTGATCAGATCGAAGGCTTGTCGCCAGCTATCTCGATTGATCAAAAATCGTCATCGCGCAACCCGCGCAGTACGGTTGGTACCGTTACCGAAATCTATGATTACTTGCGATTGCTATACGCCCGTGTTGGTGTGCCGCATTGCCCAATTTGTGGTCGAGAAGTTACCCGCCAAACCTCTGGCCAAATTGTTGATCAAATCCTAGCTCTGCCCAAAGACGCTCGTATCTTAATCTTGGCGCCAGTGGTTGACGATAAAAAAGGTGAACATAAACACTTTGCCCTAAATTTGCGCAAAGCTGGTTTCTCGCGAGTGCGGGTGGATGGCACAATTTATGACGTTAACGAATTCCCCGACCTCGACAAGCAAAAGAAGCATACGGTTGAAGCTGTGGTTGATCGCCTAACGGTTGATGAAGAAATCCGCCAACGTTTAACAGAGTCGGTTGAGCAAGCTCTGAACTTAGGCGAAGGCGTCGTTAAAGTAATCCAGTCCGATAAGGATGATGCCGAATTGGTCTTTAGCGAGCATTATGCCTGCGAATTACATCCAGAAGTTAACTTACCCGAAATTGCTCCACGTAACTTTTCCTTTAACTCGCCGCACGGGGCTTGCCCGCACTGTACCGGATTGGGTAATCGTCTAGAAGTTGATCCTGAATTAATTATTCCTAACCGACGACTAAGTATTTCCGAAGGCGCCATTCGCCCTTGGAGTCGCACCACCCAGCGACTAAGTTGGTATTCTAAGTTGCTCGATTCGGTAGCCAAGGCTAACAAATTCTCGATTGATGTGCCGGTGGCCGAGATGAAGCCAAACGATCTTAAAACTATTTTGTACGGTACGGCTGATGACGAACTGAGTGTGCGTGGTCCTGGCGGACGGACCTATCACACTAAGTACGAAGGCGTAATCCCAAATCTTGAGCGCCGCTATCACGAAAGCGATTCGGACTTTGTGAAGCGAGAGATCGAAAAGTATATGGCCGAACGAGAGTGTCCAATCTGTCACGGCAAGCGACTTAAGCCGGAAATGTTAGCCGTCACCGTTAACGATAAGTCGATTGTTGATATTACTAACTTATCGATTGCCGAAGCAGCAACCTTCTTTGATAGCCTAAAGTTTGGTGAGCGCGAGACTCAAATTGCCTATCAAATTATGAAAGAAGTTAAAGCCCGCTTACAGTTCTTGAACGACGTTGGCTTGGCCTACCTAACTCTTGATCGCAGTGCTAATACTTTGGCCGGTGGCGAGGCTCAGCGTATTCGTTTGGCCACTCAGATTGGCTCAAGTTTAATGGGTGTTTTGTATATCCTAGACGAGCCAAGCATTGGTTTGCATCAGCGCGACAATGATCGCTTGATCGCTACATTAACTAGGTTACGCGATCTGGGTAACACCGTAATTGTGGTGGAGCACGACGAAGATACCATTCGGGCTAGCGATTTTGTGATCGACATCGGTCCATTAGCTGGCGAGCATGGTGGGCGAGTGGTGGCAGCTGATGTGCCAGAGAAGCTTAGTCAGCATAAAGAAAGCCTGACGGGTAAGTATTTGTCTGGTGAGTTGAGGATAGAAGTCCCCAAAACCAGGCGCAAGGGCAATGGCAAAAGTATTACCATTAAGGGTGCTCGTGAGCACAACCTTCATGATATTGATGTTGAGATTCCATTGGGTAAGTTTGTCACAGTCACCGGTGTGTCTGGTTCGGGCAAGTCTAGTTTAATTAATGACATTCTGGCCAAGAAGCTATCGCAAGTTTTCCACAGGGCAGGTGATGTACCGGGCAAGCACGACGACATTACCGATCTCAAGAACCTCGACAAAGTTATTAGTGTTGACCAGTCGCCAATTGGCCGCACCCCGCGCAGTAACCCAGCTACGTATACCAGCGTTTTCTCGGATATTCGCGAGTTGTTTGCGGCTACCCCTGAAGCCAAGTTACGGGGTTATAAGGCCGGCCGGTTTAGCTTTAACGTTAAGGGGGGTCGCTGTGAAGTTTGTCGGGGTGATGGCATTCTGAAGATCGAAATGCACTTCCTTCCAGATGTTTACGTGACTTGTGATGAGTGTAAGGGGAAACGTTACAATCGCGAGGCGCTAGAGATTCACTATAAGGGTAAAACGATTTCTGAAGTCCTCGACATGACGGTAGAAGAAGCCGTAGAATTCTTTGAGAATATTCCGTCGGTACGTCGTAAGTTTGAAACCCTTCATAATGTTGGTCTGGGCTACATTCACCTGGGTCAAGCCGCCACGACTTTCTCTGGTGGGGAAGCGCAGCGCATTAAATTAGCTACTGAACTAGCTCGCCGCAGTACCGGCAAAACGCTCTACATTCTGGACGAGCCCACCACTGGTCTGCACTTTGAAGACGTTAAACGATTGTTGGGTGTGTTAAACGCCTTGGTCGATATGGGTAACTCAGTTCTTGTGATCGAGCACAACCTCGATGTTATTAAGAGCTCGGACTGGGTTATCGATATGGGCCCCGAAGGCGGATCCGGCGGAGGCCGGGTGGTTGCCAAAGGCACCCCAGAGCAAGTAGCACAAGTGGCCGGTTCGCACACCGGTATGTACCTCAAGCGTATCTTCTCGGGCGGAGAGAAATCCCGAGGTGAACGTGTTCCCAAGAGTAGTTCTACAGGAGTGGGCGTTAAGTAGTTACCGTGCCTATACGGTCTCGTACGGCCGCCGAGGCATCAACCCCAACTTTTTCCTCCGAAACATGGTGTGGTGCGCCCTTCAAGAGCGAGCAGCTGCACTAGGTAGAAGGCCGACCAAGCAAGAACTCCGGCTGCGAATACGTGCCACAATCCAAACCGTCGAAGCCGAATTCTACGGCCCGGCTCATGCCCCTCGCCCCCATGGTTTATAAACAGCCTGGGGGCTCGAACGTTTATAAAGCCAAAAAAACTTGACATTATTCTCAGGAATCACGACAATAAGCATAAGTATTATTCACAAAAGGAATTTTCTAGTGCCAAAACCCAAAACAAAAATCTCAAGCTCAAAATCAGTTAAAGGTCTCGTTAAAGCTGGTAAGTTTAAGTTGGACAAAACCCTGCTCGCTGTCATTGTCCTGGTCGTCGTTGCGACTGGTGGTTATTTGTTCTTTACGGGCAGTCACGCCTCTCCTGGCTATCCGCCTACAGAGTTTATGGGAAGTACGAGCTGGAATTCCGTCAAGGCATCTGACGGCATTGTTGGTGGTATGGAATGCAACGATAATTGGTCTGCAACAGTCTATGGGCCTGCGACTCCCTGCGATCAAGGCAATACAACCCTAGATCACTACACGAATAAGACGAAGATCCGCTTTGGTAGCTACAATGCTATTACAGGCAAATTCTATCCCAGTTCTGGGTGGAATACCGTAAATTCTGGTCTGGGCAACGAAGGCATACTTTGCTCAAATGAAGGTTACTGGTTCAGCTCCGCGGGATCATCCTCTCTCAATACGGGGTTTGGTCCAGTAGTTAATGGTGAGATTTTCAGGCTCTCTGCGGGTAAATGGCAGGCTTCCTGGGCGACCTTTAGTTTCGTCAAGAATACCTGTACCGCGCCTGGAACCTGGTATAACGTATCTGCAATGTAAGAAGAGTTCTAAAGAACGCCCCCACGGGCGTTTTTTAGGTTATGGTCCAGTAATAGTATAAAGTTGGCCGGAATCCTCTAGTGTGGCCGAAAGGGTGTAAGTTTTCTTAGTTACGGTGTAGCTATAGTTTGAACCATTTGGATCCTTGGGAATAACCGAAATATACTTTGGCGCTAGCTTAGCTAAACTAGCGGGCAGGGTCTGCTTGTTGGCGGCATAGTAGGCATCAATGGCTTTCTTTAACTTATCAACATCAGCTCGGCGCTGGAAATCACGAGTTTGAATGGCGGCTCGTCCTGCAAAGATGTCGGCTAGGCTTTTAGCGCCAACTGGTGCTGTTACGGTATCGGCAGCGTTGTATTGGCTAAGTTTGGTAATGATAGTACCGCTTAGGCCCAGCTCCTTGTCGTTAAAGTGCAGCTGAATTTGATCGTAGCTAGTGCTAGTGTAGAGATCATAGGTAACCTTGAGGTCGCTAATGTCACTAACCAAATTGTTCCATTGACAGCCACTCGGCAGCGAACTATTGATGTTAGCCCAAGCATTATTAAGATCCTTGCCAGGGATGCTGCCGCGCAAGTGAGTGGTACTGTGGCCATCAATGCTTTGGCCGTAGATCACGAGCGCCGAAGGCTGCAACTTAACTTGGCGAATGGCTTGGTACCAGGCTAGCGCCGAGGGGTACTTAGTTTGGGGTGTAGTTTCGCAGTAGTACTTATATAAACTGTTATCTAATTTAGTCTGATACCAATCATTTGGAGTGATGTGGTAGGTGGCAATGCCTTGGTTGTAGCGAATAAATGGTAGGTCGTTGCCGGTCATTTGGCTGTATAAATTACCGCCAGTTGTTACGAGTGTGCCGGTGTAATTGCGGCTGGCAAAGGTGCCATTATAGGCCATTTGGTTAGATTGGCCCTTACTTGTGTAATTGCCGTCGTAGGTCAAGTTGCTGTTGAGTACCGATAAAAAGCTTGAGCCGGTCATTTGCAGTGATCCATTAAAGTGGAATGAACTAGCTGTGGCCAGCTTCTTGTTAAATTGTTTGGCGGCAGCTTGAGCCGGCAAAACGTAGGCAGCTGCTAATGCTCCAAAAATCACCAAGCCCACTACTACTAATGTGGCGGTGCGGACTGGCTTGGCCGGCAAGTGTTTCGGGACAGCGACTTTAGACGCATCGTGCGGTTGGGTTTTTGCGGTTAACGGTTTAGAGTCTAGTTGCTTGGGTGGTTCGGTCGGGCTAACTGACTGGCCTCTAGCAATGTGTACGCTTGGTGCTTGGGAAGCAATCTCGGGAGCATGGCGTGATAATTCACGAGCCACCATTGCCTCTGTTGAGTTTGGATCGTGGTGCGGCGGGTGAGGATCTTCTTCTAGCTCCTCGGGAATTTCAAAAGTATCATCTACTGGTTGGGCAGTTGCTTTAGTAATGGCGGGTTTAATAGCCTCAGTGGTGACTACAGCTTCGGCAACCTTTGGCTCGTTGGCTTTGGCTTTAGATTTTGGTGCAGCTTTAGACTTGCCGGCATAGCCGCAATTTATACACAAATATCCGGTCTTGCCCTTGACCAGCTCACTCTGACACTCGGGACACTTCATGCTCCAAGCATAACAGATTTAGGAATTTCTAAAAAGCCTAGGCTTTAGTATGGTACTTCTACTTTAGATCCTCAGCTCTGGGGGAACGACCTAGGTCTTTGCGCATGGCTTCCCATTCCGGCGAGGTAAGTCCAAGCTCCCCGGCAGCTCTGGCGACGTTACTTCTCTCAGCAGCAGCTAGATCCACTCCTTGTTCAACAGGGTTTTTATAGTGTGTTTGATCTGCATACGGCAACGGTTGGGCTTCGGTAGTGCGATCAGTCTCCCATTGTTCTGCACGAGCAGCATCGTCGGCATTAGGTCCTCGCTCTGGCATAATAATCTCCTTAAGCTTATGCCCCGATAATACCATAAACGAAAAAACGACACCGAACCGAAAGGTTCAATGTCGCGTGTCGGCGGTGTTTGCCGACTAGGCGTAGTAGCCGCCGTTGGGGCTGCCTTGAGCTGCGATTTCCAACCACACCCAGAGGGCAAATAGCAGGATTACCGCGATGCTCATCTGGTCCGTCGCTTCGGCAGAACAGCGTTGAGTGCAAAAGCGCCGACGCCAATGATGACGAACGTCAGCGCGAACGAGCCGACACCCCACAGCACGTGTAGCCAGTTGATGGTGTCGTAGTTTGCGAGCA
>Ga0265338_10008592_pt1 | contig 12357 bp, 11 predicted proteins | sample 42126metaG_FD_193579 | JGI IMG/M metagenome (GOLD analysis project Ga0265338, IMG submission 193579) | Rhizosphere microbial communities from Carex aquatilis grown in University of Washington, Seatle, WA, United States - 4-21-26 metaG | ecosystem: Host-associated > Plants > Roots > Rhizosphere... | reverse complement strand
CGCCACGGGCCTCCGCGCCGATCTCCGCCAGGCGCCCAAAATCGTCCTCGTCGGCGAAATGCGCGACCGCGAGACGGTCGAAATCGGCCTCAGTGCCGCCGAGACCGGCCACCTCGTCATGAGCACCCTTCACACCATCGACGCCGGCCAGACTGTCAACCGTATTCTCGGCATGTTCGAGCCCGAGGAACAGGAGCAAATCCGCGTCCGCCTTTCCGACGTGCTGCGCTGGGTCATCAGCCAGCGCCTGGCGCCGAAGGTCGGCGGCGGCCGCTACGCGCTTCTCGAAATGATGGGCTCCAACCTCCGCACCAAGGAAACCATCGTCCAGGGCGAGAGCGAGGGAAAGAGCTTCTACGAAATCATCGAGTCCAGCCACACATTCGGCTGGCGCACATTCGATCAGACCTGCCTGGAAGCCTACGAGGCCGGGACCATTTCCGAGGAAACGGCCATGCTCTACGCCAGTAAACGCGGCGTCGTCACACGTGGCATTGACAAACTCAAAAAGGCCCGCGGCGAACAGCTTCCCACCACCGAATTGCGCATGAAGGCCGAAGCCTCCCGCGCCGCGGCGCCCACATTCCCCGGCTCGCTGAAACTGAAGTAGCCTCTATGGAAGACGATTTTGATTTTGTAGGACAGGGCGACCACGCCGCGCTCCTGGCGTTAAGCACGGTCGACGCCCTCACCATGGCAAAGGCCGACCTCGCCGAACTTGGCTACAAGATTCACGCCGTCCACACCAACGAACAATTTGAAGGGCGCTATCACCTTGTCAATTATCACGTCGTCATCATCGAGGAAACCTTCGCCGGCAGCTCCACCTTTGACAATCCCAGCCTCCGGCTCATCCAGAGCATGCCCATGCCCCTTCGCCGCCACGCCACGATCTTTCTCGTCGGCGAAGGCTACGAGACGATGAACGCCATGCAGGCCTTTGCGCAGAGCGTCCATTGCGTCATCAATTACGCCAACTTGAACATGCTTTCGCAAATCGTCCAGAAGACTGTCGCCGAAAACGACCTCTTTCTCTCCACCTACCGCGAAACGCAAAACCGCGTCCTCCACAAACGCTAACATGCTCTGGAGTGCGGCAGCTTGCTGCCGCTTTCGGTGTCGCTCCCTTAAAACCGCAGCGATTTGACCGCTGTTGTCGTCAAGTCGAAGAAAGCGTCCGGACACACCCCCAGATAAATCATCCCTGCCACGCTCAGCCCAAGCAGCGCCTTCATCGACGTCGAATACTCGATTGGCCCCGCCTCCGCCGGCGCCGCCTGCCAATACATCGCACGCACCACTCCAAAATAGTAGTAGATCGAGATCACCACCCCAAAGATCGCTATCCCCGCCAGCCAGAAATACGCGTGATTCCCAAATCCCTGTTCCACCACCGCGCGCAGCAACAGGAATTTCCCAAGAAATCCCGCCAGCGGCGGTATCCCCGCCAGCGACACCATCGCCAGCGCCATGCACGCCGCCAATGCCGGCGAGCGCCGGTGCAAACCCGCGAATTCGCTGATGTCATCCGAATTCCGCGCCACAATGCAAATCACAATGAACGCCGCCGACAGCGTCGCCAGGTACCCTGCCAGGTAATACAACACCGCCGCCGAACCCGAAGCGCTCACCGCCGCGATGCCCAGCAGCAGGTAGCCCGCGTTCGATATGCTCGAATACCCAAGCAGCCGCTTGAGGCTGCGCTGCGGTATCGCGCACAGGTTCCCGTAAAGGATCGTTATCGCCGCCACCACAATGAAGAGCTTGTGCCAGCGCGCCGCGATCAGCGGAAACGCGATAAACAGGATCCGCATCAGCAACGCGAACCCCGCCGCTTTCGATCCGATTGCAAGGAACGCTGTCACCGGCGTCGGCGCTCCCTGGTAAACGTCCGGAGCCCACATTTGCAGCGGAAACGCGGAAATCTTGAAGCTTAGCCCGATCAAAATCAGCAGCAGCCCAAGCCAGAACGCCTTGTTCAATACAAGCTGCGGCGCCAGGCGATGCAGGTCCGCGAAATTCGTCGTCCCGGACACCCCAAACACCAGCGCGATCCCAAACACGAGAAACGACGCCGACAGCGCGCTCAAAATCAGATACTTGACGCCCGCCTCCAGCGACGGCATCCGCGCCCGCTGGAAACTCACCAGCACATAGAACGTCACCGATATAAGCTCTACAGCGACAAACGCCAAAATCAGGTCGTTCGCCGAGGCCGCAAACATCATCCCCGCCAGCGCTATCAGCGTCAGCGCGTAAAACTCGGCTATTCCATCCGCGATGCGCGCGGCGAATTCCATCCCCATGAAAATGACCGCGATTGCAGCGACGACGAAAAACCGTTTGAAAAACAGCGCGATTCCATCGACGTCGAGCATCCCGTCGAAACTGGCGCTATGGGGCGCGCCGATCGGCCTTGCAAGAGTCAGGCCAAAGACCACCACAAGCCCGAGCGCCGCCAGGTAGCCCAGCTTCGGTTTTATCTCCGCGGGCGTCCACAGGTCCACCAGCAGGATAATCAGCGCCAGCGCCGTCACCACAATTTCAGGTGCAATCGATGAAAAGTTCATCGGCGCACCCTCCTGAGGCTGTGTTGCCCGTGCAATTGCAGGCTGCCTGCCGCCTGGGTCACAATCGGTTCGGCGCTCGCCTTGATGCCGTCCGTCAATAAGCGTGGAAAACATCCAAAGACCACGAGGCTGGTTAACAACAGCGCAAACGGAAGCTTGCGCCAGAGGCTGACCGCGTCGCTGACGCCCGGCCACTCTTTTTCGCCGTGAAAAACGTCGCGGATCGCCCGCGTCATGTAGACGCCGCCGACCACCAGCGCCCCCCAAACCGCAATCCCGGTCATTGCCTGCGATCGCTCCCAACTGCCGAACAGCGAAAGGAGTTCGCCCGGGAACCCGGCAAAACCTGGCAGACCGCAACCCGCGAACATCGCCATGATCGCCACCGTTCCGATAAACGGCAGCCGCCGCAGCAACCCGCCCATCCGGTCGATTTCCAGCGTGCCCGTCTGCTCGTACAAATAGCCGCTGATCGCAAATGTCAGCGCCGCGAGGAAACCGTGCGCGACCATCACAACCGCCGTCCCCGTGATGCCAATCAGGCTCAGGCTCGCGATTCCCAGAAACGCAAAACCCATGTGCGCCACGCTCGAATTGCCGATCAGCATGTTCAGGTTGCGCTGCCGCATCGCCACAAATCCGCAGTAAATAATATTGCCCAGCGACAGCGCCATGATCGCCACCGCCCAATGCTGCGCTTCGTCAGGCATGATCGGGAGCGCGACGCGAATCAGGCCGTAAAGTCCGAATTTCTTGAGCACGCCCGCGTGGATCATCGCCGTGCCGGTGGGCGCGGAGCCGTACCCCAGCGGCGCCCAGGTGTGGAACGGCCAGAGCGACACCAGGATTCCAAACCCGAACAACAGCATCGGGAAGATGACCCGTTGCGCCTCCGCCGCCATCCGGTGCGTCGTGTAGAAATTGACGATCTGCGGTATGTCGAAGGTGCGGTGGTCGGTCGGCAGTTGCAGGTAAACCGCGATCAAGCCAAGCAACGCCAATAACGCCCCCACGCTTAGATACAACGTGATTTGAAACGTCGCGTAGTTCTTGCGGTCCCCTTTGCCCCACACGCCAATCATGATGAACGTCGGAACCAGCGCCAGCTCGTGGAGAAAGTAGAAGAAGAAAAGATCCAGCGACGCGAACGCGCCGAGAATCCCCCCGGCCATCATCATCAGCAGCACATAGAATTCCTTCTCGCGCGTCTTGATCGAGCTGGAGACGCACGTCGCCGCGAATGCGACGATGGCACCCATCAGGATGAGCCCGACGTTCAGGCCGTCCACGCCAACGTGATAGCTGATGCCCAGGCTCGGCGCCCACGCGATTTGCTGCTCGAATTGGAACGGCTTCCCCCCAGGCACGAACGCGGCGAACATCCCAATCGCCACCAGCATCGCCGCAAGCGTCGCCGCCAGCGCCACGCAACGAATGACAAACCGGTAGTTCCGCGGTATCAAAAGAATCGCGACGGCTGCGAGCAGCGGCAAAATGAATATCCAGGTAAGGGGCGACATACTTTAGCGCAGCAGCATGAGATAAAGCGCGAGCGCGATTCCGGCCGCGAACAGGAATGAATACGTTTGCAGGTTGCCGGTTTGCACAAGACGCAGCGCCCGGCCAATGAATTCCGTCGAGCCGTGAAGCCCCCGAATCACCAGCCCGGAGATGATCCATCGGTCAAACATATTGGCGATGTCCGCCAGCGCCTCCTGCGTCACCGAAATCAGCCATGCGTAAAGCTCGTCAAAATAGAATTTGTTGCGCATTCCCTTGGATATCCCCGGCAGCATCGAGGGCAGGGGATCGACCGTTGCGGTCCTATAAAGCGCGTACGCCAGCGTCAATCCGACCAAAAACGCCCCAATTCCAAAATACGTCGACGCCTCGTGAAATGGGCCCATCGCATATTGGCCAAATGATTTGACAAGCTGCGCCGAATGGAACTTCGGCACAATGAACTGTTCGATGCCAATCCATCCACCGACCAGCGACGCGATCGCCAGCACAACCAGCGGCCCGGTCATCACCAACGGCGATTCGTGCGCGTGCGCGGTCAGTTCGGACTTCGCCTTGCCGAGGAACACGACAAAGATAAGCCGGAACATGTAGAAGGTCGTCAAACACGCAACCACCACGCCCAGGTAAAACAACCATTGGTTCGACGCGTAGGCCGCGGCGAGAATCGAGTCCTTGCTGTAGAAACCGCTCAGGAATGGGAACCCGCACAACGCGAGCGTTCCGGCCAGGAACGTCCAGAACGTCTTTCCCATTTTTTCGCGCAGCGCGCCCATCTTCCAGATGTTCTGCTCATCGCTCAGCGCGTGAATCACCGACCCCGCGCCGAGGAACAGCAGCGCCTTGAAGAACGCGTGCGTCGCCAGATGAAACATTCCCGCCGGCGGCTCGTGCAGGCCCACCGCCATCACCATGTAACCCAGTTGCGAGAGCGTCGAATACGCGAGTATTCGCTTGATATCGTCCTGTTGCACGGCAATCAGCGCCGACAGGATCGCCGTGAATCCGCCCACCCACGCGATCACCGTCAGCGATTGGTCGTTGAACAGGAAAAACGCCCGCGAAAGCATGTAGACGCCCGCGGCCACCATCGTCGCCGCGTGGATCAACGCGCTGACGGGCGTCGGGCCTTCCATCGCATCCGGCAGCCACACATGCAACGGAAACTGCGCCGATTTTCCGACCGCCCCGCAGAAAATCAGCAGGCCAATCGCCGTCGCCGCCGGTCCGAGCAGGGCGGCGTTGGCGTTCAGGTGGCTTCTCAAATCGACAAAATTGAGCGTCCCTGCCATAGACCACAAAAAGATGATGCCGACGAGAAACCCGAAATCGCCAACGCGAGTGGTCAGAAACGCCTTCTTCGCCGCATCCGCCGCGGCGTCGCGTTGATACCAGAATCCAATAAGCAGATAGCTGGAGACGCCCACCAATTCCCAGAAAATGAGCATCTGGATAAAATTGTCGCTGAACACAATGCCGAGCATCGAGAACGTGAAAAAACTCAGGCACGCGAAGAATCGCCCGTAGCTGCGGTCGCCATGCATGTAGCCCGCCGAATAAATGTGGATCACGCTGCCGACGCCGGTGACGATCAGCATCATCAGCAGGCTCAATCTGTCAATCAGAAATCCAAACGAGATCCGCAACGATTCCCCGAGCGTCTTCGAGTCCACCGTCAGCCAATGCACCGCGCTGTCGTGCGGCGACAGGCTGTCCAACCGGCTGCAAAACAGCGCAATCGCCGCCGCGAACGATCCCAGGACGGCCGCGACCGATATCGTGGCGCTGACGCGCCCGTTCTTCTGCGTAAACAATGTGATCACCACCGCCGCCAGCAGAGGCAGAAACAAAATCAGGATGGGCAGGGGATCGTGGAGAATTCCGTTCATTCCAATTCTCAGAGTCGCATCGTCGCCAGGTCTTCGACGTGGGTTGTTTGGCGGCGCCGATACAGCGCGACAATCAGCGCCAGGCCCACCGCCACTTCGGCGGCAGCCACGGTGATAATGAAAAACACAAGGATCTGGCCGTTCAGGTTGTCGTTGAACCGCGAAAACGCCACCAGCGCCAGGTTCGCCGCGTTCAGCATCAACTCCAGCGCCATGTAAATCACCAGCACATTGCGCCGGATAATGACGCCCAGCAGGCCGATGCAAAACAGGACCACGCTGACAATCAGGTAATGTTCCAGGCCGACGGGATTCATTTCAGCTCCTTTTTGCTGAGCAGGATCGCGCCGATCATCGCCACCAGCAGCAGCAGCGACAGCAATTCAAACGGCAGCGCAAAATGCGTGAACAGCAGCGTTCCCAAGTTGCCCGGGTTGCCCTCCACCGTCGGAGGCGCCACTGTCAGGCGCAAGGTCGATTCGTGCAGAGAGCGCGCCATCGCCGTCGCGATGACTGCCGTCGCCGCCACGCCAAGGACCGCCATGACCACCCGGACCTTGCGGCGCTCTTCCACGCGCAAATCCAGCAGCATGATGACAAACACAAACAGCACCATCACCGCGCCCGCGTAAACCAGCAACTGCACCGCCGCCAGGAAAAATGCGTGAAGCAGCACAAACAGGCCGGCCATTGAAATAATTGTAAGGATCAGGAACATCGCGCTCGTGACCGGGTTGCGCGAAAACGGGTTCCCAATGACCAGCGCCGCGCACAACAGCGTCAGGAAAGCGAAAAAGTAAAAAAACGCCGGATTGGTCATTTATGCTTCCACTTCCAGATTTGATCGTTGTGAATGCCTCCAAGCTCCAGCAGCTTTTCCTTGTCGTAAACCATTTCCTGCCGGCTGTTGCCTGTCAACGAATAGTCCTTCATCAGGAATATCGCCTCCTCCGGGCACACTTCCTGGCAAAGTCCGCAAAAAATGCACCGCAGCATGTCGATCTTGAATTCCTTGGGCGCCTTTTCCACGTTGCCCGTTTCCGGCGCGCCCGCGGGACCGGGCGGCGTAATCCGAATCGCCTTGGGCGGGCAGATGAACTCGCATAACTGGCACGACACGCATTTGACGCGGTTGTCAGGATCCTTCACCAGGTACGGCGCCCCGCGATACCCCTCCGGCACCGTCCACTTCTCTTCCGGGTACTGCATCGTCACCTTCTTCCTGAAGAAATGACGCACCGTAATGCGGAAGCCGTCGACGACCGCCGGCATGTAAAGCCGCTCCCAGAAATTCAATTTTGTTCGCTTGACAATCATGACTGCCACAGAAAAAGCGCAAACGCGGTGACCACAATGTTCGCCAGCGCGATCGGGATGAACCGGCGCCACCCCAAATCCATCAACTGGTCATACCGAAACCGCGGCCACATCCAACGCACCCAGATAAACAGCGCCATCAGCACGCAAACCTTCGCCAGAAAAATGACGATCTGCGCGACGCCCATGCCGATGGATTCCGCGGGCTTGTCCAGCCCGGCGAACGGCAGCGTCCACCCGCCCAAAAACAGCGTCACCATCATCGCCGACGCCGCGACCATGTTCGCGTATTCCCCCATGAAGAACAGCGCAAACTTCATCGAGCTGTACTCCGTGTGATAGCCCCCCACCAACTCCTGTTCCGATTCCGGCAGGTCGAACGGCAGGCGATTGGTCTCCGCGAACGCCGCCACCATGAAAATCAGAAAAGACACCGGCGCGTAGATCACCAGCCAGCCGTGTTGCGCCTGGTGCGTTATCACCTGGCTCAAGTTCAGGTCGCCCACAATCAGGAACACCGGCACGACCGACATCCCCATCGCAATCTCATACGAAATCATCTGCGCGCTCGAACGAATCCCGCCGAAAAACGGATACTTCGAGTTCGACGCATAACCCGCCAGCACGATTCCATACACGCCCAGCGACACGATGCCAAAGGTGTAGAGGATGCCCACATTCAGGTCCGCGATGACCATTTTCTGATGCCCAAGCTGCGAACCGAACGGAATCACGGCCAGCGTCAACAGCGACGGCGTCATCACGATCATCGGCGCCAGCCAGAAATACGCCTTGCGCACGTGCCCGGGAGTGAAGTCCTCCTTCAGGAACGCCTTGACGCCGTCGGCCAGCGGTTGCCAGACGCCAAACCAACCAAGGCGGTTGGGGCCGATGCGGTCCTGGATGGCGGCGGAAATCTTCCGCTCCGCCAGCACCGAGTAAGCCACGATCGGCATCACCACCGCAAACGCGCCAACGATCTTCAGCACGCTGAATAGTAGAAACTCCTGATTTTGGGAAATTCCGCCAATCATGTTTCCAATCACAAAAAGCTCTCCTGCATTATGCCAGCCGTCCGAGGCAACAACCGCTGAACGATCAATTGAGACCACGGCTCCAACAGCGTTGACGCCTTGGACACTTCAGCCATCAGGTCCGTAACCTCCGCAAATTGGCCGCGTAACGATTCGCCGCGACGCTCAAAGAATTCATTTCCGCTAAGCACAATATCCACGTCGTCGCTTGGAGCAGTCCATTGGTAGACAATTCCTACGTGCTTTGAAGAGCTTCCACCCAGGTCTGTGAAGATGGCGCCAAGAAATTCAAGCGAACGTGGCTCGATAGTCAATTGAAGCTCCTCGTCCACCTCGCGCGTCGCCCCGTGCAGAAGTGAACTGCCGTTGGTGGCGTCCTCTTTGCGCACATGCCCGCCTGCCCAGATTACGTGGCGCTCGTGAAGAGGATTGTCCGATAATTTCTCACGACGACGCAACCGGAGAACTCGGCCATCTTGGGTGCGGATTACGACGGCGGGAATTGCCTGGAGGTTTGCGGCTGATGATTCGGCCTCAGCGCGAGGAAGGAAGGAGCCGTTCTTGAGGAATAAATCGGCGATGGCCTCAGCCCCCGTCCCTTTGGCCCACTCCTTTCCCGCGAAGCCGTGGATCACTTGCTCTCTTGGGACGCATAGGACATTTTCTTCCAGTTGCTCAGAAATCACGTCAAGGATGATTCCGCAAACTTTTTCTGCTGTCGATTTTTGATCCATTCCTTTGTCCTTGGATGTGTCTATTTGAAAGATCCGAAAACTCTTCTCCAGCCGCTTTGCGACTTCTGCGACCGTCGCTTTGAACCCATTCAACCACGGTTCGTTCATGATCGATCCCTTGAGCCCTTCGTACGGGAGGACCCCCTTTTCCCTCGCCATTGAGTCTTCTGGCATTGCAGTCATGACGACAACTGCGTCGACTCGTTTCCGCCAGTCCGAAATCAGCAAGAACCGTTCGACCTTTTCCAAATCTTCCGCAGATACATGCGCGAGCTTCTGCATTCGGAAAAGCCACACGATGGCGTCAAATAGACCGCGGTCGAGGATCAGGATGTCTGGCGAATCCGGGTGGGGCGTGGATTCGTGTTGAGGCTGCGTCTTCTCGAGAATTTGCGCCAGTGTTGTGCATGCCGTCCAAACGTTGAAATTTGCACGATGCTTGTCTCGAATTGGGCAAACAGACGCCCGTTCCTGGACGACTTCGATCTTGAAGCCGCACCGCTTCAAAAAACTCTGGATAGACGACAATGTTGTGGTCTTGCCCGACTTTGGAGACCCCGAAAACTCGATAACAACAGGCCTGCGCGCGGAGGTCTTAAACTCGCGTGCCAGACGCTCGGCTCGTTGTTGAAGCTGGCTCATATCAAATCGGGACGGTCACTCCAAGGTCGCCCAACCCCGCCCACGTCAGCCCGTTGAACGCGGGAACTTCCCGCGCCATTTCGTTGAACAACGCTTCCATGTTGCTGAACCCGTTTTGCCCCGTCACCCCATACACCAGGTCATGCAAAAACTCCCATTCCGGCCGCGAGTTGCCCTTCGGCGCGATGTTCTGCATGAAACGTTGCACCCGCCCTTTGGCGTTCACAAAGCTGCCTCGCTTCTCGGCGTGCGCGCAGCCCGGCAATAAATAATGCGCGACGGCCGTCGTCTCGTTCGGCAGAATATCGCTGACAATCAAAAGATCCAATTTGCGCAGCCAATCCTCGCTGATGCCGATCTTGGTCATGTCCTCGCCAAACACAATCAAGCCGGTGATCGCGCCCGTCCTCACGCCCTCCACAATTTTGCCTAGGTTCGATCCCACCGGGTCCGCCGCGAAGCCGATCAAACGCGCGCCCGTTGAATTGGGATTGCGGTCCGCATTCAGGAGCAGGTTGTCCGAAGGGCCTTCATGCGGCACGCAATCGGTGATCGCATCGATTTTTTGCGCCAGCTTCTTCAGCAGATAAAGCTCTTCATTGGATTGTCGCGCCGACGCCACGATCGCGACGCCCTTCTCCGGCGCCTGCTTGAGCAACGTGGCAATCTCGCTCAACGCCGTCGGCCAGGCCTGTTCCTGGCTCATGATGCTGTACTTCGCGCTCGCCACGTGCGTCAGGCGGTCTTCGCGATTGATCCATTTGTAATGCAGCCGCCCGTAATCGCACATCCAGCAGGAATTGACGGCGTCGTTCTCGCGCGGTTCGTATCGGTAGACCTTATTCTCCCTCGAGCCGATGACGATATTGCAGCCCGTCGCGCAACTGGTGCAGATGCTCTTGGTTTCTTTCAAAAACCACACGCGCATCTGGAACCGAAAATCCTTCGATGTCAGCGCGCCCACCGGGCAAATATCCGCGGTGTTAAGCGTGTAATTATTGTCGAAGGCCTTCCCCGGGTAGCGGGTCAATGTGCTGTGGCTGCCGCGGTTGACAAATCCCAGCGCGTCGTCGCCCGCGATGTCCCGTGTAAACCGAATGCAGCGCGAACACAGGATGCACCGCTCGTCGTCCAGGACAATCCGCGGCCCAAGGTCAACCTGCTTTGGCTTGTGGACTTTCTCCTCGACAAACCCGCTGGCCGGCTGGCCGTAGTCAACCGAATACTCCTGAAGCTTGCATTCGCCTGCCTGATCGCATATCGGGCAATCCAGCGGATGGTTGATCAGCAGCGATTCCAGCACCGCCTTGCGCATTTCCTTTGTCGCGGGCGAGTTGGGATAAATTTCCATGCCCGGCGAAATCGGCGTCGCGCATGCAATCGCGCCCCGCGGCGTTCCGGGCTCGTAGGGCAGAACCGAACGCGCAATCTTCGGCGTCCCATCTGGGTTGAGAATCGGTTTGCGGTCCGGCCCGATCATCGGCGTCCCAAATTCCACAAGGCACATCCGGCAATTGCCCGCGACCACGAGCTTCGGGTGATAGCAATAATGCGGCACATCGACCCCCGCCAGCGCGCACGCCTGGAGCATCGTCGTCGGCGCCGGTTTGCCCTGCCAATCCGGCATCATCTTGGGCACGTCGATCTCGCGTCCGTCCACCTTGATCTTGATCTTCTCGATCACCGGCGGCGCGGGCTTTGTTTCGGTTGTCTCAGGAGCAGGCATGCCTATTTTGATGCTTTGAGAGTTTTGACGAACGCCTTGTGCTCGGCGCTCTTGATGCCTTTTTCAATCGTGGCGACTGCTTTTTTATCATCGCCTGCAAGGATGCTCCGCACATCCAGCCACAACCCTGGATACACACGGCTCCGGATTACGCCGTCGGCGCGCGGCTTCAATTCCGCGTATGCGCCGCGGTCCAAGGCGAACCATTGGAGTTTCTTGTCCATTACCTGCCAGACCAAATATTCCTGCACGCCGCAGCGTTCGTAGACGCTCTTCTTCTCATGCAGATCGTAGGCAGCGCTGCTAACGGAAATCTCGGCCACCAGTTCCGGCGCTCCCTCCAAAAGCCTGTCGCGGTTCACGTAACTGCGCGCTTTTGGCCCTGACCTGATTCGCAGAGCGACGTCTGGTTGATATTCATTCTTGCCGTCCACTCGCAATGAGCCGCACACGCCGCACGCGACCGATGGAGTCTCGGACGCATAGAGCCGAAGCAACAAATTCAGCAGACTGTGACTTTCACCATGATCATCACTGATTGGGGGAGCCATAATGACAATTCCTTCGATCAATTCCGCCCGAACATTCTCCGGGGCCGATTCGTAACGGCGCTCGAATTCCGGCACGGTCAGATGGTCGCCATTGAGCAGCGGGGGAACTCGCGTGCGAATCGAAGTCGTCTTGATGTGTTTTGCGGCGTTGACGCTCATGCTGTCGTTGGGCGCGAGTGTTTCATGGCTGCGGATGCGCCGCAATCTTCATCCCTTGAGTCGGCCCGGCGCTTCGACCTTTGGCTTCATCAGCCGCGCCGCGGGCCTCGAACTCATCGCGGAATTTGTTGACAAAACTTAACACCGGCCACGCGCACGCCTCTCCAAACGCGCAAATCGTCCGGCCCTGGATGTTTTGCGCTATATGCAGCAG
>Ga0265338_10008591_pt1 | contig 12357 bp, 9 predicted proteins | sample 42126metaG_FD_193579 | JGI IMG/M metagenome (GOLD analysis project Ga0265338, IMG submission 193579) | Rhizosphere microbial communities from Carex aquatilis grown in University of Washington, Seatle, WA, United States - 4-21-26 metaG | ecosystem: Host-associated > Plants > Roots > Rhizosphere >... | reverse complement strand
TTAAATGACAACGGTCAAGAACGCGTGGCCGGCTGCTGGGCGTCATCGGGGGAATCCCCCGGATCGGGCGCCCGACCGGCCGGCGCCGCGGCCGCCTCACCCCGCGGCTAACCCGCCGGCGGCCAGGCGGCGCCGTTCAGCTCCGCGGGGAGCTGCCGGGGATTCATCGGATAAAGCAGCTTCGAGTCGAACGCCTCGCCGCCCGTCAGCTCCGCCTCGGGCGACCCGATCACCAGCCACAGCACCTCCTCGTCGCCGTCATTGAAGATCTGCCGCAGCAGCTGCGGACCGACCAGCACGCCGCCGTACTGGGGCACGGTGATCGTCCGGCCGTCGACCCGGATCCGCCCGGTGCCCTGGAGCACGACGTAGAGCTCCTCCGCGCGGTGATGCTTGTGCAGCGAGTCGGCCGACTTCGGCGGGAGCCGCCAGTAGCGCGCCCCCAGCAGCTCGCTGCGGGTCCGCTTCAGCAGGTCGGCATGGGGCACCCGCATGAGGTGCGAGGGCCGCCAGTGCAGCTCATCCGGAGGAATCACATAGTATCCATCAATTGGTTTCATCACGCGGTGGTGGGACAGGGCCCGCCGGCCCAAGATCGGGCCCGGCCCGGCGCCAAATCAGCGCCACGGCAACCAAAGCCGCAAATCGGGGACATTCAACCGGCGGATCCGGCCGGCGCGGCATTTGTCCGCCCCGCAACGGTTACGGCGGCGATCTTTTTTCCTTGTCCCGGCCGCCTACCCCTGCGCCGCCATGATCTCCTCGGCGTGCTGCACGAGCGTCCGGAATTCGGCGCGGTAGCCGCCGGCGTCGGTACCCGTGCCCTCGTCGGCCCAGGCCGCGACCGCCGCCAGCGTCGCGGCGCCCTTGTGCGGCGAGTCGCGCAGCACCAAGCCGAAGCCGGCCACCGCCGCCGCAAACTTGAAGTCCGTGCTCGCGTCGGCGAACGCCGTGCCCCGGTCGACGAGCGGAAACTCCAGCAGCCGGCTCACCTGGCCGTCCGGCGCCTGGTAGCGGATCTTGACGGTGAGCAGCTCGGCGTTGGGTCTTGGGGCTTTAGTTTTGGGTTCTGGGCTGGCCGGCGACTGATACTTCAGCGGATCGACGGTGGATTCCGGCTTCCAAGCCACCCCGACCGGGATCACTTCGTAGAGGGCCGTCACCGTGTGGCCGGCGCCGATGTCGCCGGCGTCGATCCGGTCGTTGTTGAAGTCCTCCGCCTTCAGCCGGCGGTTCTCGTACCCGATGAGACGGTAGGCCTGGACCCGGGCGGGATTGAACTCCACCTGCACTTTCACGTCCTTGGCGATGACCGCGAGTGTGCCGCCGACCTGCTCGGCCAGCACCTTGCGGGCCTCGCGCGCCGAGTCGATGTAGGCGTAGGCGCCGTTGCCCCGGTCGGCGAGCTGTTCGAGCGTCGCGTCCTGGTAGTTGCCCATCCCGAAGCCGAGCGCGGTCAGAAACACGCCGCTTTTCGCCTTCTCCTCGATCAGGCGCACGAGGGCGCCGCGGTCGGTCACGCCGACGTTGAAATCGCCGTCGGTGGCGAGGATGACGCGGTTGACCCCGCCCGGAATGAAATTGGCGCGGGCGATGTCGTAGGCGAGCTGGATGCCCATCGCGCCGTTGGTCGAGCCGCCGGCAGTGAGGCCATCGATCGCCGCGAGGATTTCCTGGCGGTGACTCGCCGGCGTGGAGGGCAGCGCGAGACCGGAGGAGCCGGCGTAGACGGCGATGGCCACGCGATCCTCGGGCTTCAGCTTCCCGACCAGCAGGCGCAGCGATTCCTTCACGAGCGGCAGCTTGTTGGGTTCGTCCATCGAACCGGAGACATCGATCAGGAAGACCAGGTTGGCGGCGGGACGGTCGGCGGTGGACAGCTCCCGTCCCTTCAGGCCGATGCGCACCAGCCGGTGCGTTGGCGCCCACGGCGCCGAAGCGACTTCGAGCGAGGCGGCGAACGGCGTGGCGTCGGCTGGCGCGGGCGCGGCGTAGTTGTAGGGGAAATAGTTGACGAGCTCCTCGATGCGCACCGCGTCGCGCGGCGGGCGCTGGCCGCCCAACAGGAAGCGCCGCACATTCGAGTAGCTGGCCGTGTCGACGTCCACGCCGAAGGTCGAGAGCGGATTCAGCGCCGCGGCCAGAAAGTCGTTGTCGCCGATGAATTCATACGCCTCGGTGTTGAACGGCTGGCCGCCCCGGGCCAGCGCCGCGCCGGCCGCGAAGCCGCCAATCGCGGCGGTCGGGTGGCTGCCGGTTTCGTTGGCGTCGGCGTCCGCCACGTAAGCGCGTGTCACAACGGTGATCGCCGAACCTGCGTCGCCCGGCGCGGTTCTGAGCCGGCTGCCAGCCAGCGTGCTGGCGGCCGAGTAACCCCGCGTAGCTTCCGCTGTCACCTCAAAAGGCGCCAATTTGACGACCTCCTCCGTCGAACCGGCCGTAGCCTCCGGCGGCGCTTCGGCCTTTGCCACCCTCGGCAACGGCGGCTTTGCCGGCGGCGCCGGCGGATTGGGCATGACCGCGCCCCAATATTCCGTGTCGGCAGCCGGGGCGGACGTTTCCGCGGCCAGGCGCTCCGCCTTGACGGGGAACTGAATGTCCACGTGATTCGAGGGCTGCGCGTTCGCGACGGCCGATGTCGGCGCGACGGGGGCCGGCGCCGGCGCACTGACGGCTTCCGCCGGCGCCGGCTGTGCCGGGCGTTGCGCCTGCGGCAACTCTCGCAGCGTGATGACGATCGTCAGGCACGCGGCGGCGGCGAGCGCGGCCATGCCCCAGTACGGCAGCCGGAAGATGCGGGCCGGGCGGACGGTGCGGTAGGCTTCGAGACGCACCGGCGGCGCGGGCTCGGGCAGCGGCTCGGCCGCCAGCGCCGTGGTCAGACGGCCGGCGGTGTCGCGGATATCCTCGACGATCGCCTGCAAGGCGGGGTCGGCGGCCACTGCGGCCGCCACCGCGGCGTGTTCCGCCCCCTCGAGCTCGCCGAGGGCGAAGGCGGTGAGCCGCGGATCATCGGGGTCCCATCGGGTCTGGTTGAAATTGCTCATGGTCTCATGCTCCTGGTCGCGGTCGATTCGGGTTATTCGGCGCCATGCGCCTGCGCCGCCCATTCCCGCCGCAGCGTCTGGACGGCGGTGTGGATCAGGAAACCCACGTTGCCGACCGACAGCGCGGTGATGCGGCTGATTTCCTTGTAGCTGAATCCATTTTGGAATTTCAGCCGGACAACTTCCTGCTGGGTGCGCGGCAGGCGGTCGATGAGGTGCAGGACCGCGTTCTGCGTCTCAGCGAACTCCAGGGCCGCGCCGGGCCGCGGCTCGGCGGCCACCACCCGCTCGACCGCGCCTTCCTCAAACTGCCTCATGCGGCCCTCCTTGCGGATGACGTCGAGCGCCCGGTTGCGGCACACCGTGTAGAGCCATTCGGCGAGGTGGTCCGCGATCCCTGTGTCAGGCGCCTGCGCGAGGAGTCGCACAAATGTGTCCTGCACGACATCGCGCGCGCGATCGGGGTCGCCGACCAGGCGGGTGGCATAGCGCAGCAGAGGAGCCTGGTAGTGCTCGACGGCGGTGCGCACAAACGCGGCGTTTTCATGGGAGCGGGCGGACGGGTTTGGGTCCGAATTCACTGGCGGTGGCCTGCTCATATGACGCGCGGCCGGCGGCTTTCTTAGGAGAATTCCCACGCTGCACCACCTCGGCCGGCCCAATCATTCCCCCGCCTTGGCATTCCGCGCAAGGCCTGCTTTCGTGTGGCCAATGCGCCCGTCCTCCTTCCGGCCGGCTCCGATCGCGATCCTCTGGCCTCTGTTTTCTGTCCTCTGGGCTTTGTCCTCCGTCGTCTGGACGGCCGGCTGCGGCCGCCGCGAGACCCCGGTGGCGGCCGCCGTCCGGCTGCAGGTGCTTTATCTCGGCAACGGGTCCGAGCCGCGCGACCTCGACCCTCACGTCGTCGTCTCGTTCAACGATTTTAACGTCGTGGGCGCGCTGTTCGAGGGCCTGACCGCCATCGACGAGCGCACCTCGCAGGCCGTGCCCGGGGTCGCCGAGCGCTGGGAAACCTCCGCCGACGGGCTGGTCTGGCGGTTCCACCTGCGGGCGGACGCCCGCTGGAGCAACGGCGACGCCCTGACCGCGCAGGACTTCGTCTTCGCGCTGCGCCGCGCCCTGTCGCCGCGGCTGGCGTCGGAGTACGCCTACGCGCTTTATCCCCTGAAGAACGCGGAGGCCTTCAACACGGGCCGGCTGACCGACTTCTCGCAGGTCGGCGTCCGCGCCCAGGACGACCGGACGCTCGAGCTCACCCTGACGCGACCCACCCCCTACCTCGCCGTGGCCGCCACGCTGCCCGTCTGGTTTCCCGTGCACCGCGCCAGCATCGAGCAGTTCGGTCGGTCCGACGATCGGGCGGCGCCGTGGACGCGCCCGGGGCGGCTGGTCGGCAACGGCCCGTTCGTGCTGCAGGAGTGGTCGCCGGGCGACAAGATCGTCGTCGCGCGCAACCCGCGCTACTGGGACGCGGGCCGCGTGCGTCTCAACCGCATGGTCTTCTATCCGATCGAGAACGCCGCCACGCAGGAGGCCGCCTTTCGCGCCGGGCAGCTGCACCTGACCTCCGACGTGCCCCTGTCCAAGATTGCCGTTTACCAGCGCGACCAGCCCGCGGTCCTGCGGATCGACCCGTTCCTCGACACCGCGTTTCTCCGCTTCAACGTGAAACGGCCGCCCCTCGACGATCCGCGCGTGCGGCAGGCGCTGGCCCGGGCCCTCGACCGCACCGCCCTGGTCCGCGACGTCCTGCTGGGCGGCCAGCGCGCCGCCCACTGCCTGACGCCGCCGGACACCGCCGGCTACACCGCCCGCGCGGCCATTCCCGACGATTACGCGGCGGCCCGCCGGCTGCTGGCGGAGGCGGGCTATCCCGGCGGCCGCGGGCTCCGGAGGATCGAGATCCAGTTCGCCACCCTGGAGCTCAATCAACGGCTGCTCGAGGCCATCCAGCAGATGTGGCACCGGGAGTTGGGGCTCGACGTCACCCTCGCCAACAAGGAGCAGCGCGTCTGGCTCAGCGACGAGCGCCAGCTCAACTACGACGTCTCCTTCGCCCACTGGATCGGCGACTACGTCGATCCCAGCACCTATCTCGAACTGTTCACCGCGAACGGCGGCAACAATTCCACCGGCTGGGCGGATCCCGCCTACGACCGGCTGGTCCGGACGGCGGGGGCGGAGACGGACCCGGCGCGGCGCAACGAGCTTTACCAGCAGGCCGAGGCGCGCCTGCTCGACGCCGCGCCGATCGCGCCCCTTTACTTCAACACGCGGGTCTTCCTCTGCCACCCCAGCGTGAAGAACTGGCATCCCGCGCTGCTCGGCATCCACCAGTACAAGAACGTCTACCTGGAGGACTGAGTCACGCCGCCGGAGAGGGCCGCGCTGCGCCCTTGTGCCGGCGCGCGGGATTGGTCAACGTTCGGGTCATGAAACATCGGTGGCGCCTCCCGACGCTGGTCCTGCTGCTGGCGCTGCCCATTCGCGGCCAGGCCGCGGGCATTGAGATCACGCGGGTGTTCACCGGCTGGCAGGACGCGGCCTCGTTCGAGCGCATCTCCGAGTATTTCAACGGCCGGGAGAATTCCGGCGGGATCCCCGTGCTGCGCTCCCAGCCCGCCGAGCGCGCCGGATACTACTGGCTCGTGCGGCTGAAGAATGGCGAAGCCGCGCTGGCCGGCGCGAATTTCGAACTGCAGGTCATCACTCCGGCGTCGCCCGAGACCAAGATCTTCGCGTTTCCGGCCAGCATCCCGGCCGGCCGGTCGCTCTTCCGGCTCGGTCTCACCGGGGCCGACTGGCCCGGCGCCCGGTTCCGACCCGTGGCGTGGCAGCTGAGTCTGCTCACGGCCGATGGCCGGACGGTGATCGCGCGGCAAAGTTTCCTCTGGGCGATGCCGCCGGGCTAGGTTCAGGGTTTTGGATTCTGGGTTTTGGCGGCCGAGCGGCCGGCGGACCCGGGACTTGCCACGTGGATCAGCCGCACGGAAGTCCAGCCGGCAACCCGGACCCCGGTCGTTCCCCCCTTGCGCCGGCGCCGATGGCGCCACGCGGCTTAGGCGGACCGCGACACGATGACGCCCAGCACCGCGAAGAAATGGCAGGCGCTACCGGCGAGCACGAAGAGATGCCAGATCGCGTGATGGTAGGGCAGCCGGTGCCAGAGGTAAAACACCGTGCCGGCCGAATAGGCCAGACCGCCGGCCACGAGCATCGCCAGACTGCCCAGCGGCACCGCTTCCACCAGCGGCTTGAAGGCGACCAGGATGAGCCAGCCCATCAGGAGATAGATCAGCGTGGAAAACAGGGGAAATCGTCCCGTCAGAAACAGCTTCAGAATCATGCCCACCACCGCCAGCGCCCAGACGACGCCGAAGAGGCTCCAGCCCCAGGGACCGCGGAGATTCGCCAGCAGAAACGGGGTGTATGTGCCCGCGATCAGCACGAAGATCGCCGCGTGATCAAGCACCCGCAGCCAATGTTTGGCCCGGGGGGCGCGCAGGGCATGATAGAATGTCGAAGCCCCGTATAGGAGGACCAGCGACACGCCGAAGATCGCGCAGCCCGTCACCCGCCAACTATCACCCCATAGCGACGCAAATGTCACCAGCACACTCAGTCCGGCCACACTCAAGCCCAGACCGAGCCCGTGTGTCAGACTGTTGGCGATCTCCTCGCCGCGAGTGTAGGTGACGGGCTCGAGTTGCACCCGAATGAACATGCGCCATAGACTTCGGACCGCAATCGTTGTTCATTAACGAACCCGGCCCCGGCGGAATTAGCCGGTAATTTACCTTCGTCATTCGACCTGTCTTCCCATGCCCTCCTTCCTCGCCTGGTCCGATTGGCAGCCCCTGGTTCTGAGCGATTGGGACCGGCTGGCGGCGCGCCCGGCCGACGGAGCGGCTGCGCCCGGGTTTCGCGTGGCGGCCATCCTGGCCGAGGTGCTCGACGGCGGCCAAACCTTCCGCTGGGTGCGCACGCAGGATGGGACCTGGCAGGGCTTGTGGTCGGACTGCGTCGCGCGCCTCAAGCCGGCCGGAGCGAGCGGCCTCGTGTGGTCGGCCCCGCAGGCCCTCGCGCACGTCGTCGGTCAAAAGCTGCCGGCCTATCTCGCCGCGAACGTGGAATTCGCACGGCTAGCCGACAGCCTGCCGTGGCGGAGCGATGCCCACCTGGCGCGTTGCCTCGAGGCGTTTTCCGGGCTGCGCCTGCTGCGCCAGCCGCTGGGGGAAACCCTGCTCGGCTTCCTGTGCAGCTCGACGAAACAGATTGTCCAGATCCGCCAGATGGTCGAGTTGCTGGCGCGGCGGCACGGCCGCGAGATTGTCGCGGGCTTTCACCGGCTGCCGACCTGGCCCGAGCTGGCGGACGTCACCGAGGAGAACCTGCGGGCCTGCCTCCTCGGCTTCCGCGCGCGCTATGTGAGCCAGACGGCCCAGTTCCTGGCCGCGCATCCGGACTGGCTCGAGCAGGTCGAGAAACTACCCTACGCCGACGCGAAGCGGCGCCTGCGCGAGTTGCCCGGCGTCGGCGAGAAGGTGGCCGACTGCGTGCTACTGTTCGGCGCCGGCCGGTACGAGGCGTTTCCCGTGGACGTCTGGATCATCAAGGCGCTGGACGCCCGCTACGGCCTGGAGGGCTGGACGCCGCAGCAGACCGCCCTGTTCGGACGGACGCACTTCGGGCCGCACGCCGGCCTGGCCCAGCAATATCTTTTCGCGTGGGAGCGGCGGTTTGGCCGCCAGCCGCCCGGTTCCGAATTCCCCGCCGGCTGACCCGGAAACGGCCGGCCTCGTCCGGCGTCAGGCCGCCACTTCGGCGGAGCCCGCTTGCTGCCGCCGCACCAGGCGCCAGGGGAAGAAGTAGACGGCGTACACGACCGCGTAGACGTAGAAATTTTCCAGCCGGGCGAAGTGGGCGGCCGCGAAGAAGAAGATCAGCCCGTGCATGCGCACCACGTTCTTGTAGGGATCCATCATCCCGCCCCCCAGCGCCAGCGTGTTCCGCGTGCGCGCGCCGGCCGGGCCGGCCCCCGGCCCGGCCGGCAGCGGTGTTGGCCAGTGAAATGCCCCGCGCTCGGCCACCGCCGCCACCAGCACGAACGGCCAGTACTCGCGGAACACCTGCAGGTACAGCGCCAGGGACGTGAACCCGCGCGCCGGCCGCTCAAACACGGGAAAAAACAGGTTCAGGAACACCGAGTGCACGAAGTGAAACATGCCGAAATGGAACGTGAAGAACGCCAGGAGAAACAGGGCGCCGATCCAGTAGGCCGCGCCCAGCGTCGCCGATTCCATCGGAGAGGCACCGCCGGCGGCGGCGGCCCAACGCGCCGCCAGCACCGGTCCGAAGATCATCCAGACGATCATGGCGTAGCCGACCAGCAGGCTCGACAGCCACAGGCTCCAGACCAGGTCGCGGACCTGCCAATGGAGGCACCACGCCAGCGCCAGGCCGCCGGCGCCGGCCAGCGCGTCGGGCCACGCCGACAGCCAGGAAGCCCGGTCGGACGTGGAAGCCGCGGAAGGGGTGGCGCCGCCGGTATCCATGAGGGGTTGACCGACGCTACGCGCATCCGCCCGACCGATGCAAACCCGCGTTGTCCCGCCGGCGCCGCCCCGCGCGGGGCCCACCGGTCAGGGCACGGCTGGTCGCCGGGGCGCCGGCTTCGCCTGGAGTGTGATTGTCGCCGGCTGCAGCCCCGCGGAGCGCGCCGTCAGCGTGATCGGCCCCGCGTGCGTCGAGGCCTGCACGATGATCTGGGCGAGCCCGTTGAAAACGCTGCGCCGCCATGCCACCGGCGGCGGCGGCTCCGCCAGCCGCAGCCAGGCGCCCTGGTTCACGCCGCCGGCCGGGCCGTAGTTCTTGAGCGCGACCGCCACCGTGTTCTCGCCGGGATGCAGGAGCGCCGTGACGTCGTAGACCGGCGCCGCGGGCGAGTCGCTCGTCGGCCCGAGCTTCACGCCGTTCACGAACACGAATCCACCGCCGTGGAGGCGGCCGAAGAGGATCTCGACGGCCGGGGCCGAGAGATCCTGGGCCGACACCCGGAACCGGGCGCGGAAAACGCCGGCTTCGCTGAGACCCAGCGGGCCGGACTCGGCGGTGACGTCGGCCTCGGCCCATCCCGCCTCGTCCACGACGGCGGCGGCCTCCGGCAGGTCCGCCACGTAGGGGTCGGCGATCTTCTTCCAGCGCCAGCCGTCGATGGGAACACTCCGCAGCGGGACCGCCGCGACGAACACATCCGGCTCGTGGCAGCTGGGGTCGCCGTTGCCCACGCCGATGATCCGGCCCGGGCCCGCGAGCTCGAAGGTGACGGTGTTGTCCGCCACCGGCACCACCCGCCCCCGGTCGTCGGAGACAGCCACGGTGATCACGGAGACGTCCTCGCCGTCCGCGTCGATCGCGGCGCGGTCCGGCGCGAGCTGCACCGCTGCGGGCGCACCGGTGGTCTCGACCTTCGTCTCCGCGACGATCTGTCCGCCGGTGAATCCCCGGGCCGACAGCGTGCCCGCCTCGTATGGCACCTTCCACCGGAGGGTGCCGTTGCGCGGCATCGCCTGGCGCCCGAGGCTCCGGCCGTTGAGGAAGAGTTCGACCTCGTCGCAATTGCTCAGCGCGCGAACGTCGATCGCCTGGCCCGCGCGGCCCGGCCAGTTCCAGTGCGGCAGGAGGTGGAGGACGGGCCGCGCCGTCCACCACGACTGGTAGTACCAGAAGTTGTCCTTGGGGAACCCGCACGTGTCGAGGATCCCGAAGTGCGAGTTGATGCACGGCCACCCATAGGGCGTCGGCTCGCCGCGATAGTCGAACCCGGTCCAGACAAACCCGCCCGACAGCCATGGGCGGGGCGCGAAGAAGCCGAGCCACTCCTCGGCGGTGTTGGCCCATTCCGGGCGGTTGTCGTCGTAGGCGCTGACATAGCCGCGCGCCGCGTCGTTCGCGTAAATGCCGCGCGTGCTCACCGTGCTGCCCTGCTCGCTGCCGACATTCGGCTGGCGCGGATGGGCCGCATGATAGGCGTCCATGCGGTCCACGCCGATCCGGTAGCTCCAGCCGCGGACCTCGATCACCGAGTTGATGCCTTCGAAGACGTTCCCGATCGGGGCGTTGTAGGTCACCGGCCGCGTCGGATCGAGGCGCCGGACCAGCGCCTGCATCGTGGCCGCGACGCGCGCTCCCGCCGGCGTGGTTTCGACGCTGAACTCCTCGTTCGCCAGGGACCAGATCGCGACGCTGGCATGGTTGCGGTCGCGCCGGACGAGGTCCCCGAGCCACTCCAGATGCCGCGCGTCGCTGCCGAGCAGCCGGTTTTCGTCCATCACCAGCATGCCGAGGCGGTCGCAGGCCTCGAGCAGCTCCGGCGTCGGGGCGTTGTGCGCCGTGCGATAGGCGTTGGCGCCCATCTCCTTCAGCCGGGCGATCCGGAAATACTGGAGGCGGTCGGGGAGCGCGAGGCCCACGCCCGCGTGATCCTGGTGATTGCACGTGCCCTTGAGCACGTAGGGCCGGCCGTTGAGCAGGAAGCCCCGGTCGGCGTCGAAGTCCACGGTGCGGATGCCGAATTCGGTCTCGACCCGGTCGACGGTCCGGCCGCCTGCCGCGACGGTCGTGACCAGGCGGTAGAGCTTCGGGCTTTCCGGCGACCACAATTCCGGCGCCGCGACCGTCGCCGCCTGCGTGGCGGTGGCGGCCGAAACGGCGCCGACCGGCGCAAGCCGCGACGCCGTCGCGACGACCCGCCCGTCGGGCCCGGCGATCTCCCAGGTCACGGTTGCGTCCGCGGGCGCGTCTCCCCGGTTGAGCAGGCGCGCCTCGAGACGGATCTCGGCGGGGCCGGCGGGCACGTTGTCCGGAAACCGGCTGGAGACGAACACGCCGTCGGGCGCGAGCGCGAGCGGCCCGGTCTTCACCAGCCAGACGTGGCGGTAGATGTCGGCGCCCTCGTAGAACCAGCCTTCCGATTGGGAGGCGTCGACCCGGACCGCGACGAGGTTGGCCCCGCCGCAGTTGGCGACATCGGTGATGTCGCAACGGAAGCCGCTGTAGCCGCTTTCCTGATGCGCGACGAACCACCCGTTGACAAAGACCGTGCAGTCGCGAAACACGCCGTCGAACTCGAGCCAGAGGCGCCGGCCGGCATCCGCCGCCGGCAGCGCAAAGGTGCGCCGGTACCAGGCCACGCTGGTGGACGGAAAGGCGTCGCCCAGCGGCTTGAAGCCGTGCGACGCATCGGCCTTCGGGTCGAAGGGCAGCTCGACGGCCCAGTCATGCGGCAGGTCGACGCGCCGCCAGCTGCCGTCGCCGAAGACCACGCTGGCCGGCCCGAGGCCCGCGCCCGCCTTGGCGAGGTTCTGGCCGCCGCCCCATTCGTTGCCGAGGTGGAACCGCCAGTCGGCGTCCAGCCGGAGCCGCTCGCGCGGGGCGGAATCAGCGGCGGCCCGGTGGACGCTGACGCCCGCGGCCAGGATCGCGAGGAGGGGAAGGAGGCGACGAAGGGAGGTTTTCATGGGATCACGCTTGCCCGCGGCGGGCCGGTCGGACATTTGTTGTATCCTACTGAGGCCTGAAATGCCATGGGTGGAACCCAAAAAGAGCTTCGTGAAATCCACACCCTCGGTCCCAAGACCCGGGAATGGCTGGTGAGCAGCCGCCGGGTGCCCGGGTTCGGGGCCACGCACACCCGGATCGCCGGATTCACGGAGGCGCGGAGCGGCTATGAATTCGTCAAATACTCCCCGCGATTCAGCCTGATCCTCATCGGCGAGCGGGGCGACGGCCGGGCGTGGGTCGACGGCGCGTGGGCGCGCTTTCCGCCCGACCATGCGTACATCGCGGCGCCCCGGGCGCATCACGCCTACCACATCGCGCCCGGAGGCGGGTGGCGGCTGCACTGGGTGATCTACGAGGAGTCGGCCACCCTCCCGACGGTCGAGCCCGGGCGGGCGCCACGCCTGGTCCGCGTCGACGGCACCGGGTTCCGCCTCGCCGTGGAGGGCCTCTGCCACGAGAACGCGGGCAAGGCCGACCCGGCGGTGATGAAATACTGGGCGGCCCTGATCGACCGGATGGTCTGGCGGATCCTGGAATCGGAGATGGGCGAGCCGCGCCTGGACCAGCTCTGGCTGGCGGTGCGGGAGGAGGTCGCCGGCGCCTGGGACCTCCGGCGGATGGCGCGCCGGGCGGGCATGAGCGGGGAGAATCTGCGGCGGCTCTGCCACCGCCACGTTCACCGGTCCCCGATGTCCCATCTCACCCATCTCCGGATGCTCGCCGCCGCGGACCTGCTGTGCCATTCGCA
>Ga0265338_10008589_pt1 | contig 12357 bp, 9 predicted proteins | sample 42126metaG_FD_193579 | JGI IMG/M metagenome (GOLD analysis project Ga0265338, IMG submission 193579) | Rhizosphere microbial communities from Carex aquatilis grown in University of Washington, Seatle, WA, United States - 4-21-26 metaG | ecosystem: Host-associated > Plants > Roots > Rhizosphere >... | reverse complement strand
ATTCGCCGTAGCATTCGCGGGCCTGAAGGGGGAAAGCTAAAGGCCGCACGCAATACCACGGGCCAAGCTGTATCGGCTTGTAGCACGCCTAACTTATGGCTGGCGAGAATACCGCCGCTGCCTGCGGGTGTCAAGATAATCTCCGCTGGCATGGAACCACGAGAGTAGCGTCGTGTCGGTGATCCTAATCACGATGTAAGTCTTTTGACATCAAGAGTTAGCATGGCACCTACTTTCTGACCCGGACAGATAGAAGGATTGGACACCGGGACCGCTGCCTTTGATTCGCCAGGTTGACGCTGAACGCGGTGCTGGCAGTGTTGCTCAAGTTGGGAAGGGGGCGTGGAAATCTAGGTGGGCACGCATGCTAGACTAAGCTCAAATCCTGACAACTGAGGACACCCATGAAATTCGGCGTCATCATTTTTCCCGGTTCGAATTGCGATCATGATGCTTTTTGGACGATTCAGCACGTCGCCAAGCAGCCGGTCACGTTCCTGTGGCATGAATCGCACGATCTGGAAAATTGCGATGCGGTGATTGTTCCGGGTGGCTTCGCCTTTGGCGACTACCTGAGAACCGGCGCGATCGCGAAGTTCTCGCCGGTCATGGAGTCGGTGCGCAAGTTCGCCGCGGGTGGCGGGTTGGTGCTCGGTATCTGCAATGGGTTTCAGATCCTCTGCGAATCGGGCCTGTTACCGGGTGCTCTGATGCGCAACGTTGGGCTCAAGTACGTATGCAAGCCAGTCCAGGTGCGGGTGGAGAACGTTGAGACTCCCTTCACGAATGCTTGTACCAAGGGAGAAGTACTGACCATCCCGATTGGACACATGGAAGGCAACTACTACTGCGATCCGGCGACCCTCGATGAGTTACTCCGCGACAATCGCGTGGTGTTTCGTTATTCCTCGCCGACTGGCGAGATCACGGCGGCGGCCAATCCCAACGGCTCGTTGGAGAACATCGCGGGAATCTGCAGTGCAGGCGGCAATGTCGTCGGCATGATGCCCCATCCCGAGCGCTCGGCTGAACCAGAGTTAGGTTGCATTGACGGCATAAAAGTATTCGAGTCGATGGTCGGTGCGATGACGACTCGATAGTTGCGGCTGTGTTCTGACCGCCCCTGCGCAAAATTCTCTAGGTTTTAACAGGCCTTCGGTATATGGTCGTTCTTCTTCCCCTGTAGTGCGGGTTTACAAAACCTAAATGTTCGCATGCACACGCAGGGAGGCGTGTCTTCCAATGACACCGAAGCAGATTCTTGATTCTTTTTCCGAAACGCTAATGCAGGATGAACGGATTCTCAGCGCGCGCGAGCGCGCGCTGCTTGCCACCTTGCTGAATCATGCCAAGGCGGCTTCCGGTGAGAATCCAGAGACCCAGCAATCAGTGCGACAAGTGATTGCTTCCGCCGTCGGCGAGGCTGTGGCGCAGCGTGCGTTCGCGGTGCTCGGCGGCAGCATCGTCGAGCGAATCCTGGAGAGCAGTGCATCCACGGAATCGGGCACACGTCCACCGGTAATCTACGACGGAGATCCGATAACGCCCAAGCAACCACAGCCGCCCGGTGTGGTGCTTCCGCCATCGCCGCAACCGCAGCCTCCCGGGTCGCCGCATCCACCATCTCCGCAGCCCCAGCCACCGGGGGTGCACGCGCCACACAAAGCGCCCTCGCACAAGCATCCTCAACCGCCGCATACTCCCTTGCGCGATACGCCGGTTGTGCCTCCTCCCAAGCAGCCGCAGCCGCCCGGCGGGTCAACGGAAGTAACTGTGGTTGCAGAGAGGACGACGGCGATTCAGGATCGGCCAGAGACTTTGCCGGCTCGATGCGTTGTGCTGGATGAGTTTCTCGCGCCGCAGGAACTTGAGGAACTTACCCGTTTTGCTCTGGAACACGAATCGGCCTTTGCGGCGAGCGAGGTGGTTTCTCCTCGATCGGCGGGCGGGGTGGTGGACTACGAACACCGCCGCTCCCGCGTCCTGATCGATCTTGCCCAATACGAAGGCTTGTTGCTGGACCGGATCAAGGGGGCGTTGCCGCAGGTCCTGCGGAAATTGGGGATGGAGGAGTTTTCGATCGCCACGTTTGAGGCGCAGGCTACGGCCAGTAATGACGGAGACTTCTTCTGTTTCCACAGCGACAGTGGCAGCCAGCAGGTGGCTTCGCGCTACCTGACGTTCGTCTATTTCTTTCATCGCGAGCCGCGGCAGTTCGAGGGCGGAGAACTGCGCATTCACGACGCTCACCTGGAACAAGGCAGTTACGTCAGCGCGGGCAGCTATCAGACGATCGTGCCGCAGCAAAATCAGATCGTCTTTTTTCCGTGTGAACTGATGCATGAAATCACACCGGTGAAGTGCTCTTCGCGGGCCTTTGCCGACAGCCGATTCACGGTGAACGGATGGCTTCGTCGATAAACAACGCCGCCTGGATGGAGTGGATGTCCACTCTTATGGGAGGAATGTCGCGGCAAACCCTTGCCGCGGCGTTTCCTCCCGACCGTTTCTATTGCCTGCTGGACGAGTTGCCAATGCACTTACTCCCGCAGACTTTCGCGAGAGGGGCGGCGCCCAGGGACACTTCTCGTGAGCCCTTGTTTCTTAACCCGAACTGCATTTTGTGCGACGGCGAGCAAGTGCCGGACGAGTTTGTGTCGCAAAGAGATCTGCTTGCAGGGTTCGCTCTGCAGGGAACCACAGCGTGGGTGATGGACGAGTCGACTGGAACCACCTTACCCTTCTGGCTCGGATCAAGTATGGCCGCGCTGGTTCGGAGCTTGCGAGCTGGAGGGACAGCGCCCAATACCGTGCCCAGCGATTCCAGCTCGGTGTTGGCGGCAGCAGGTATCTTGATTCCCGAAGGTCACCAACAGCGCCGCCATCACGAGCTTGGGAATATGGTCGCGAAGGCGGGCCCGCTCTTTCAGCACAAGGGCTATGCTCCCTTAAGTAACCTGATACATCCTTTTCACGTCGCGGCGCTCCGCCGCTACTATCGTCACCTGATTCGCACGGGTAGAATCCGTCTGGGCGATGGCCAGAGTCCGCGGCGCTACATCGCCTACAACGAACCGGTTGCACGTTACTTCCACCGGCAGATCACCGCGACACTCAGCGCCGTCGTTGGAGAGCCAGTCAAGCCGTCTTACGTGTATCTTGCTTCTTATCTCGCTGGTGCAGAACTGAAGAAGCATACCGATCGCGAGCAGTGCGAATTCAGCGTCACCCTGTGCCTGGACTATTCTCCCGAGCCCGCCTTCGAGACACCCTGGCCCATTCGACTGGATACGCCATCAAGTTCGGTGACGGTCTATCAGGCGTTGGGGGATGGACTCGCGTACCGCGGGACTCGACTGCCGCACTACCGCGACGTTTTGCCGCAAGGGCAGACATCGACCTCAATCTTTTTTCACTATGTGGCACAGGACTTCGCGGGATCTCTGGACTGAAGAGGATCGGGGGCTTCGCTGGTCTCGTGAGCGTGTCTAGTGCACGTCTGAGATGAGGTATACAGTTGACAGCGTTTGGTTGTAGCTATAGGCGAAGCGCCTTCCATCACGACTGATTACGATTGGGGCCACGTTGACGACGCCGGCCGGAGCTTCGGGCCGCAACTGCTGGATGACGCTCTCTTTTCCCGTCGCAAGGTCGAGCTTGTAAATCCTGCTCGGAAGCTCTCCATCGTGATAACCAAAAAGTGAGTGGCCGTCCTCGGACCATTGGGCCGGTACGAAACTCGCCTCCGGCTTTTCAATGGTGCGTGACGATCCGTCGTCCACGGGATAAAGTGCCAGGGCAGAACCCTGTCCTGCTCCAACTACGAAACGGCCGTCGGGAGATGGGGTACCGCACTTGACTGCCTCCGGAGTAATCGCTCTGGGCTTCGCGCTGCCGACACTCAGCACGTAGCAGCGAGCTGCTTGATTGGCCTCGTTGCCATTGGCGATGATCCTCTGTCCGTCCGGCAGAAAGCGCGCCCAGCCAGTGTTCACGCTTTGCAGTCCAGTTGTCTCCACGGATTTGGGCTGCCCGGCGCCGACAGGGAGTAACGTGACCTGGGACGGTTGGCCTGGGGAGATGGCGATAGCCCACTTGCCGTCAGGGGAGAGTCCGCCAGCGCTGCCTTCGCCGAGGCGCATGGGGGGCGTGCCATCCAGTTTCCGCAGCGCGACGATGTAGTTGGTGCCTGCCACCTCGCTGGCATCCTCAAACAGCACGGATTGCCCGTCGCGCGAAATATCCTTGGCGATATTCCAGTCATGCCAGGAGAGTTCCAAATCTTCCTTGTCTCCCAGCGAACTGGCAGCCATCGCCAACCGTTTGGAGTTTAAGGTGACGAGCACTCGACCGTCGGAGGCGATATCCTGCAGACTGAGTCCCACCGGCAAGTCCAACAGGGTGCGAACCTTGCCCGCCAGATTCACTGCCATCAGATTGCGATTGTTACCCTTCTCTGCGGCCGCGAACCAGATCGCTTTGCCGTCCGGCATCCATGCGATTCCATCGGTCGACTCGAATTGCGGCGAAAGGGCCTGGCGATTCCCGTTGAGATCCACGACGCAGACCGCACCGCGGTCGTCCCAAAGCGCGGGATGATCGATGAAAGCAATCTTGTCGCCCTGCGGGGAAAAGCGAATGTGGCTGATCCAGCCGCCGCTCTGATAGAGCACCTTGCCAGTGGGATACTCCAGGCGGCTACGCCCCTCGATGGCGTGAACCACCGCCAGGTTGCCGGATGCATCCCAGTCCGCCCAGCGCACGTCCGCCAGCAGTTCCTTGGGAGAGCCGCCGACTAGAGGAGCACGAGCCAACATTCCGCCGACCGTTTCAAGTTGCCCCGTGTGGGTACCGCCCAGCACGACAGCGAGTTCGTTGGTCCGCGAAATCGCCAGCAAATTTGCATCCGACAGATTGAGGGGTTGCGAAAGCAGGGAATTCCCAACTGTTGTGTAGATCTGAACGGGCTTGCCGTTCCAGGCGGCGCTGTAGACGATGGACCCATCGGGCGCGAAGCGTGCGGAAAAGACGGTACCGGATTCGAAAGTGACGCGATGATAGGACGGTGGCGGCGGAGCAGGCAGTAAGCGAAGGATGATGAGCGCCAGAGTTGTCACTGCCAGTACGGCAGCCACGGCCCAGGGGAAGACTCCGCGGCTCGGGCTCTTTGGCTTGGCGAAGCGAATTGCCCTGGTTGGGGAAGCACCCGAGAGAGTCTGCAGAGCGAACCCGAGGTCTTTGGCGGACTGGAAGCGGTTCTCCGGGTCCTTCTCGAGGCAGTGCTTGATGATGTCGCGGTATCCGTGCGGGATGGCTGCTTGTTCCAGGCTGGCTTCCGGCGGTTCTTCCCGCAAGACTGCAGTCATCGTGTCGACTTGGGTCTCACCGCGGAACGCACGTTGCCCGGCTAGCATCTCGTAGAGAATCGCGCCGAAGGCGAAAATGTCACTCCGGTGATCGACGGGCTTGCCGCGCAGTTGCTCGGGAGACATGTAGGCGTAGGTGCCGATCACGGCTCCACTCTTGGTAACGGTGGTCAGGTTCTCGACTGGGCGATCGTCTTCGGCTGTCGCCTGCAGCTTGGCCACGCCGAAATCCAGAATCTTGACGCGCCCGTCCTCGGTCAGAAAGAGGTTTTCCGGCTTCAGATCACGATGCACAATGTGACGCTCGTGGGCAGCGATGAGTCCCTGTGTGATCTGGAGGGCGTAATCGGCGGCGTCCGGAATAGAGAGTGGGCCAAGAACCAACCGCTGGCGAAGCGTGTTGCCCTTCAGGAGTTCGGAGACGATGTACGGAGTGGTGCCGGCGAAGCCGACGTCGAAGATAGCCAGGATGTTGGGATGGTTCAGAGACGCGGCCGATCGCGCTTCCTGCTCAAAGCGGCGCAAGTGGTCGGGATTGTCGGAGGAGGCCGGCCGGATGAGCTTTAGCGCTACGTCGCGCCCCAGCCGTTCGTCGCGCGCCCGAAAGACGTCTCCCATGCCGCCGTGGCCGATCTTTTCGAGGACTCGATAGTGCCCCAACAGCTGGCCAATCATAAGAAATAGGCGCGCAATCGTTGGATGGCATGTTAGGTGCGATTAGGGAACACAGTCAATACCAATGAAGGGACGGAGGCCTCAGCGGCGCAGGGCTAGCCTAGGGGACATCTTACGGTATTGGATATCATATTCCGCGTGCTATAATCTGTGTTCGCCTGGCATCCTTATCGAGGTAATCCTGTGATCTCCTCTGAAGGCGAATCCTGCGCCATCCAAGCTCTTTAGATACGATCTTTCGATACGAGGTCTCACCATGTCCGGCCACTCAAAATGGGCCACAATCAAGCACAAGAAGGGCGCGCTTGACGCGAAGCGCGGCAAGATTTTCACCCGTCTAATCAAGGAAATCAGCATTGCTGCCAAGAATGGCGGCGGCGATCCTGATACCAACCCGCGCCTGCGCGGCGCCATTTTGGCGGCCAAGTCTGAAAACATGCCTGCGGACAACATCAAGCGGGCCATCCAGCGGGGCACGGGCGAACTGCCCGGCGCCACTTACGAAGAGTTCTCTCTCGAAGGCTATGGGCCGGGCGGTGTGGCGGTTCTTCTCGACATCAACACCGACAATCGCAACCGTACTGTGAGCGAGATTCGGCACGTCTTCGGCAAGAATGGCGGCAATATGGCGGAAGCCGGCGCGGTCTCGTGGATGTTCCACAAGAAGGGCGACATCGTTATTCCCAAGACGGCGGCGAAAGAGGACGACCTGATGAACATCGTTCTCGAATCTGGCGGCGAAGATTTGAACGATGACGGCGACAACTGGGAGATTCTCACCGAGCCGTCGGCGTTCGAAACGGTGCTCGAAGCGGTGAAGAAGGCCGGCATTGAGCCCGTGTCTTCCAGTGTCGCGTTTATTCCCCAGAACTACATCAAGCTGGAAGGGGCTGCGGCCAGCACAATGATCCGGCTGATGGAAGCGCTCGAGGACCAGGATGATGTGCAGAACGTACATTCCAACTTCGACATCGACCAGAAATTGTTGGAGGAAGTTGCTGGATAGTCCAAGCAGCTTGCGGAATAGCACCGTGAAAATTGAAAGCCGCCCTCGATGGGGCGGCTTTTGTTCTTGGGTTTTAGTTTTTCGAGTGGTGACGCATTCTGCTGCCCGAAGTTTTCAACATGTTCGTGGAAAATCTTGTGGAAAAGCGCCGCGGTATCCTTGTAAGTGATTCAGTGAGAGATGTTTTAACTGTTTGCACCGATGCGGGTGCTGGCACTTTCGTGGTACGACTTGTAGTGAAAAATCTCCTTTGAAACTTCGACTCGACAGACTTCTCGTGGACCGTGGTCTGGCCGCCTCACGCGAGCGCGCGCAGGCTCTCATTCTTGCGGGCAAGGTGCTGGTTGACGGTCAGAAAGTTGAGAAGGCCGGAGCACAGGTCGCTGAGGAGTGCGTTGTCAGGCTGCTGGGCGAGGATCTCAAGTATGTCAGCCGGGGCGGTCTCAAGCTGGAGCGTGCCCTGCAGTACTGGAACATCGCAGCAATTGGCAAGGTGTGTCTCGATGTTGGCGCGTCCACGGGAGGATTCACCGACTGCCTGCTTCAATGTGGCGCGGCGCGCGTGATTGCGGTAGACACCGGCTACGGGCAGATGGACTTCAAACTTCGTCAGGATCAGCGCGTGCGGCTTTTGGAAAAGACGAATGCCCGCTATCTAAAGCGCGAAGCGGTCGATGCCAGTATCGATCTCATCGTTATGGATGTGTCATTCATTTCTGCAACTCTGGTTCTTCCGGCGGTGATCGGCGCAGCTCTTCCTGAATCGCCGGACGAGCGAGCCGGCCGGCAGATCGTCGTGCTGGTCAAGCCGCAATTTGAAGCGGGAAGGGAACATGTGGGCAAGGGAGGCATTGTGCGCGACGAAGCTGCGCAAACTGCGGCAGTGGAGAGAGTCAGAGCTGTGATCGTCGGCCTCGGCGCGACGAAAACCGATACGATCGAGTCGCCCATCCTCGGGGCAGAAGGCAATCGCGAATTCCTGCTCTATGGCGCCTTCTAGCTGCGGGGGTTCCTTCACGCCCTCGGCGTCCGGTGTGGTGAAAGCGCTGGAATTCTGTACAATCTCTCTTTCCCATGGCCAGAGCGAAAGCATCTTCCCTGAGGACCGCAGCCATCATGTCGCGGCCCGCACGTCCTGAAGTCGCGGAGATCGTTCCCGGGCTGGTTACCTGGCTCACGGAGCACGGCTACAAAGTTGTCGTCGATGAGGAAACGGCTGCCTATGGTACAGGGCAGGAAATGGTGCCGCGTGCGCAAATGGCGTCAAAGCCCCTCGACCTGGTCGTCGTCCTCGGCGGAGACGGGACATTGTTGTCGGCGGCGAGAGTCACGGCTGCGATTGATGTTCCGCTTCTCGGTGTGAACCTGGGGTCCCTCGGCTTTCTGACCGAGGTGCCACGTGAGTCGCTCTATTCGTTACTGGAAGCGATTGTGCATGGACGCGCCGCGGTCGAGCATCGGGCCCTGATGCAGTGCGATTTGCTGCGCGGAGACACGGTTCGCGGCAGCTATCTGGTATTCAACGACGCGGTGGTGAACAAGACCGCGCTCGCGCGCCTGAATACCTACGACTTGTATGTCAACAAGAAGTTTGTCTCCAGTTACCGCGCGGACGGCATGATCGTGGCTACGCCAACCGGATCGACCGCGTATTCCCTGTCGGCGGGTGGACCTGTCCTCATGCCAACGGTCAACGCTTTCGTGATTACTCCGGTCGCGCCGCATTCGCTGACGCATCGTCCGCTGGTGGTGCCGGATTCGGTGGAGATCGAAATCTTATTGCGTAGTGAAGACGAGGTTGCCTACCTCAGTCTTGATGGGCAGCCCGGCCTCGATCTGAGCGACGGCGATCGCGTGCGCTGCCGCCGCTCCGAGCATCAGGTCAATCTGTTCCGCACCGGAACAGACTTTTTCGAGGCCCTGCGAACTAAGTTGAAGTGGGGAGAGAGATAGAGCAGGGCATCGCGAGAACGTGGCACGCACGCCGCACCCAATAGCGACAGCATCTCGAAATGGCAGGAGAATGGATGGTCCATGCCAGACGGATTCGCGGAGCCGGCTGCCTTCTGATTTGTTCTGTGTTGATTCTGTCGGTGCCCTCAACTGCGCAGGCGAGACCGAAGAAGATTGTCGGCTACTACTACGGCAAGAGCAGCAGTACGGGCTACCGATTCGACAAGATTCCCGTTGAACTCCTGACCCACCTGATCTACTCGCAGGCAAGGCCAACCTCTAAAGGTGTGTGCGCCCTGGGCCATCCCGACGTGGACCTATCCAATCTGGCGTGGCTGTCGGCTTTAAAGGGCCGGAACCCGCACTTGCTGATCCTGCTCTCAGTTGGCGGATGGAGCGGCTCTGCCTATTTCTCCGATCTTGCGGCGACAGCGGAGGCTCGGAGAAAGTTTTCCGCGTCTTGTATGGAACTGGTCAAGAAATATGGCTTCGACGGTCTGGACATTGATTGGGAATATCCGGTCACTGGGGGAAAGCCCACAGATCACAAGCGAATGAGTGACAAAGAGAATTTTGTCTTGCTTCTGGAGCAGTTGCGCAGTGACCTGGATGCGCTGGAGAAAGGTCGCCATCCACTCCTTACGATTGCCTCGACCTGCTATCACGCCCATTTGGGAGACCTCGCAACCGGGGGATTGGCGCGCGTGCTCGATTGGTTCAACATCATGTGCTACGACATGAACGAAATGGAGCCCAAACTCACCTTTCATCACAGCGGGCTATTTGCTTCGGAAACATCGAGGAAAGCGGTAGGCGATGCCAAGTATGCGAATTGTGATGCAGCCGTGCAGTGGTATCTGGATCAGGGAGTGCCAGCAGCCAAGATTGTCTTGGGTGTGCCGTTTTACGGGCAGATTTGGAGCGACGTTTCGGATGTGAATCACGGGCTGTACCAGCGCTTTGGGGGACGGCCGGTGGAGGACGGAGTCCTGAGCTTCCGGGAAATTGACGAGTCCTATCTGGCTATATATTCGCGGCAATGGGACGACGAAGCGAAAGTGCCGTGGCTTTATAGCCGGAAGACGAAGGCGATGATCAGCTACGAGGACGCGGAATCTCTCACCGCCAAAGCCGACTATGTGCTCAAGAAGGACCTTGCAGGAATCATGTTCTGGGACATCGCGCAGGATGACAGCCGATTCACACTTCTCAATACGATCTACAACAGGCTCGTGGTCAGAGGGCCCACAGAATCACATCCGAAATGAACCTACAACTCACCTCGCAGCAAATCTGACACCTTTTCGCGCCGCCGGATGACCTTGGCCGACTTTCCCGTGACCAGCACTTCCGCTGGGCGCGGACGCGTGTTGTAGTTTGATGCCAGCACCATGCCATAGGCGCCTGCATCCAGGATGGCCAGCAAATCTCCTTCCTTGATCGCGGGCAATTCGCGATCGCGCGCGAAGAAGTCGCCGGTCTCGCATACCGGGCCGACGATGTCTGTGATCTCAGGCTTCGCTGACGATTCTGCGGTCAACGCTACCGGAACTATCTCGTGGTAGGCGCCGTACAACGCGGGGCGGATCAGGTCATTCATGGCGGCGTCGACCACCAGGAATCGCTTGCTGTCATTGCTCTTGCGATATACCACCGACGTTAGCAAAACGCCGGCGGGGCCAATGATCGAGCGGCCGGGTTCCAGCAGCAGGTGCACATCCAAGCCGCGCAGAGGCTCGGAAAGCGCCCGCGCATACGATTCGACGTAGGCAGAAAATTCCAGAGCGTTCGGCTTCTCGTAGGCGATGCCGAGTCCGCCACCCGCGTCAATGAATTCGATGCCGTGGCCATCGCGTCGAAGTTCGCGGACCAACTCTGCCACACGTGCCATGGACTCGCCAAATGGGACGACGTCGGTGATCTGTGAGCCGATGTGCACGCTCACACCGCGCACCTTGAGATATGGCGTGCGCGCTGCCTGGGCGTAGAGCGCTTGTGCCTCGCGAATCGGTACGCCGAACTTGTGTTTGTGCAATCCCGTCGAAATGTAGGGATGAGTCTCGGCAGCCACGTCGGGATTGACACGGAGCGCGACCGGCGCCGTCTTGCGGAGGCGGCTCGCGCACTCGGCGAGTGTGGACAACTCCGCTTCGCTTTCAACGTTGAAGAGCAGGATGCCAGCCTTGAGCGCGGCAGTTAGTTCCTCACGGGTCTTGCCGACGCCGGAGAACACGACTCTTTTTGCAGCTTTGCGGTCCGCGGCGAGTACGCGCTCCAGTTCGCCCCCGGAAACCACATCGAAGCCGCATCCCTTTTTCGCCAGCAGACGCAAGATACTCAGGTTTGAGTTGGCCTTGACGGAGTAGCAGATGGTGTGCGGTATGTCACGAAATGCCGCCTCGAATGTGTCATAGCGCTCGCGAATCATCGATGCGGAGTAGACGTAGAGAGGCGTGTGGTGCTCCCCGGCAAGCTTGGGCAAAGAGACGCCTTCGCAATGCAATATGGAGCGCTTGTCCCGGCCGCGTTTCGACGCGCGAAACACAAAACCGGGTGGACGGCCCGATGTGGTCTGACTGCGGGAGGTCATTTTTTCTTGGGGGCGGAATGCGTGCCACCGTGCACCCGAATGGCGACGACGGTTTGGTCGTCAAAAGTTTCCACGCCGGCCGAGTGTTCGGCGGCAGCCTTGAAAAGGGAATCCACGACGCACTGAGCCGACTTCTCCGTGCACTCGCCGATGATTTTCTCGACTCGTCCGCGCCCGAAGAGTTCGCCTTTGCGGTTGCGGGCATCGAGAATCCCGTCGCTGAAGAACACGAACATATCGCCCGCCTTCATGCGGAACTTGAATTCGTCGTATTCAGCTTCGTCGAACAGGCCGAGGGGCAGGCCAGTTGCCTCGACAACTTCATTCTTGCCAGCCCGCACGTAAATCGGACGAGGCAGGCCGGAGTTCGCGACCGTGAGGGTGCGATGCTCGTCGTCCCATACGGCATAAATGATGGAGACAAACTGCGCCTCGATGCGCCGTTCGGCCAGTGACAGGTTCACAGCAGAGAGCATCTCGGCCGATCCAGGTTCGATGGGAGCATGCGAGCGAATAATTCCGCTTACCAGCGCCGCGTAAATCGCCGCGGGTGCGCCCTTGCCGCTGACATCGCCAATCACGATGCCGAGCCGCGACAACGAGTAAGGAATGAAGTCATACAAGTCGCCGCCGATCGCGCGCGCGGGCACGAACTTCGCCGCGACGTCGAGGTGGGCCATTTTTGGGGGCGACTGCGGAAGCAAGCGCATTTGCAGTTCGCGCGCCAGGGCAAGATCGCGCTCCAGCCGGCGTTCTTGCCGCTCGAT